>Ga0164318_10005597_pt1 | contig 12146 bp, 20 predicted proteins | sample GuaBasSedimGuay9_FD_113734 | JGI IMG/M metagenome (GOLD analysis project Ga0164318, IMG submission 113734) | Subseafloor sediment microbial communities from Guaymas Basin, Gulf of California, Mexico - Guay9, Core 4571-4, 0-3 cm | ecosystem: Environmental > Aquatic > Marine > Hydrothermal vents... | reverse complement strand
TCGTTATATTTTTTTGGCTATTCTGAACAACATGTATTACCAAATTTTTTGATTAATCTAACAGGACATATTTATTCTTTTGTGATTGTAAAATTCATTGCTGTAATTTCAATACTATATCTCATAGATAATTTTTCAGAAGATAAACAATTAAACAATTTTATAAAACTAATTATTTTCATTTTAGGTATGGCAACAGGGCTAAGAGATTTTTTAAGATTAATCTTTATGGTTTAAACTTCTATATTTAAATTTCTTAAAGTAAATAATCCATCAGAAGTAGCTTCAAATGTTAATTTATTTGTACCTATGCTAACATCATTTTTATCAAAACTAACCGACTCATATTCATCAATGTCATAATCTTCTATAGTAGCTATATTATGTTTATCACCATAAGAATCAGTTATATATAATTTTAAATTTCCAAGATAATTGGAATCAACAATATAAAATGTTATTTTTCCTTTATTTCCAGATTTGAGTTTATTGTAATCAGAGCTTGTAATTTTAAAACTGTATGTTTTTACTTTATTGGTTGTTTCTTTATAAAATATATTCAATTCAACATCATCTAAACTATAACTCGTTCCTTTATCACATGAAAATGATATTGTATTTTGTCCATTCACTAAACCAACATCATACTTATCAAATTTTTGTGAGAAATGATATGATGGTACTCCTTCAAAGACTCTATAATTATTTATTTTTATTAATAGATCACCAAGACCTTCATGTTTTTTTGTTTTAAAATTAATTTCTCCATATTCAAAATCCTCCAAATCATTTTTGTCTAATTGAAATGTATTAAACATTTCTTTATTTCCATAGAATTTTATTCCAAATTCTATATTTTCTATTCTATAGACTGAACTAGACCAGAATTTTAATCCTGGGATAGTTGTTGATAATTCAATTATATTATAATCCTTTAGATATGATTTATCAACTTCAATATTTAATCTACCTGGATATGCAACTTTATTATATACTACATTATCATTTACTTTGACTATTAATTTACCAGCAGAATTTGTATCTAATATATCTATAGTAATATAACCAGAAGTTACAATATCCATATTTTCATCTATTCTACCACCTATTCTTTGCTTTGTTTCAGATATAATGTTTCTTTTAATTTCTATATTACCTTTTGTTACAATTTCATCAGATCCCAGAGCATAACTAACTTCAAAATCACCAAATCTTATAATTTTAGGAGTATGTGTTACTTGTGTTCCAACTATAAATGTCCCAGTCATATTTTCTATATTTGTTTCATTATCGCCTGTTTCTTCAGGAACTCCCCATGCAAATAACATTACGATTATCATTAATAGTCCTGCTAAAAGAACAAATATAAATTCGTCCATTTTTTGTGTTGCCATATAAGAATTGTTTGTTTTTTAAACTAATATTTTTTATGTTTAATGAATTTTAATCTTGAAATCTAGTATATTTTTATGAAAATACTAAAATCAGATTTTGAAAAAGGATATGTTCAAGTTAAAATAACCTCGAACGACGATTTATGGTATCTTAAAGAAGTAATAGAAAAAGGAGATTTGGTTAAATCTAGGACTCTTAGAAGTATTTTTATTGAGAGAGATGGTAAAAAAATCAAAATAGGAAAAAAACCAATGGTCCTTAAAATAGAGGTTGAAAAAATAGACTTTCAAAAAAATACTAATAATTTGAGACTAACAGGAAAGATAATTGAAGGAAATGAAGAAGTTCAAATAGGTTCTTATCATAGTTTAGATATAACTATAGATACTATATTGTCAATTGAAAAGGAATGGAAAAAATACCAAATTGAAAAATTAACAAAAGCACAGGCTTCTGTACCTCAAGTTCTTATAGCAGTTGTTGACAATGATGAAGCAACATTTGGAATTTTAAAGAAAAATAGAGTTGAAATTGTTTCTAGTTTCAAAAATCCATATTCAAGCAAAATGGAAGAAGACAAAATGAAAGAATATTACAAAAAAATTGCTGATGAAATTATTAGATATTCTGATAAAGTAGAAAAAATAATTTTAGCTGGCCCTGGATTCACAAAAGAACATGTTAACAAATTATTAGACAACAAAAAAATAATTTTAGAGAATTGTTATTCTAGTTCTGAAGCAGGAATAAATGAAATAATAAAAAAAAGAGTTTTGGAAAAGGTTTTGAAAGAAAGTGAAATATTAAAGGAAACAAGATTGATAAATGAATTTTTTACTCATTTAAATAAAGATGATGGATTTGCTGTTTATGGATTAGATGAAATTAAAAAAGCAAACGAAATTGGTGCTATAGATACACTTTTAGTTTGTTTTGATAAAATTAATGATATTGAAGATATAGCAAAGGATGTTGAAAAAAAACAAGGCAAAATCGAAATTATTTCCAAAGAACATGATTTAGGAGAGCAATTCTTTAAAATGGGTGGAATAGGAGCTATTTTGAGGTTTAAGGTGTAATTCTCTTTATTGAAAAATAAGTTACATCATTCTCACAATCCACTATAGCCCATATCATTTCAGCTCTAATGTTTTGAGCTAATCTAACAGCTCTTGATAATTCTGGAAATGAACATGTAAATTCTTCTGGGATCGCATGAACTATCCATTTGGTATGTTCATGTGCTGCTTTTCGTCCTTTCTTTATTTTAACTCCTCTATCATAAACTCTAAAATCACAACCAAATTTTAATCCAGTTCTAACTATAAATCCTCTTTCTCTTAAATCAGAATAGACAATAAATCTTGCATGAAAGTTTCTTTCTTTTTCTTCAGCATATTTCAAAAAATCTTTGAATTTTAATTTCTTTTTTTCGTAAATTATTTCAATTTTTTTCTTTTTCAATAAATATGCAGCTTCGACTAGATTTAATTCTAATTCTGTTCCTAATTCCTTTCCATATCCAGCTTCTTCTAAATCTTTATCTTTTGGTATAATAACTCTTAACTCATTCAAAATGCCTTTCATAATAGTTCACTTAAAATTTTATTTTAAATGTTAGTGGGAAGAGTGGGATTTGAACCCACAACATCACGGTCTTCAGCTTCACATGGAGAGAAATTATAAATCTCATCTCCATCGTGTGCTCTCCCAGGTTGAGCTACCTTCCCATTTAACTCTATTATAGTACAATAACTTTTAAAGTTTATTCAAATTATATTTTATTCCTTGTTTTAAAATAAAAAATGTAATACCAATAACTATTCTACTTCCATTAAAAAAATTTCTTTTATGTTTATAATGTATAGAAACAGGAATATTTACAATTCTGAATTCATTTTTTATTGCTTGAATCAGCATTGCATTATCAATTATATATCCACCATGGATTTTTAATTTTTTTACAACATCCATCTTCATGGCAATAAATCCGCAATTTGTATCTTTTAATTTTGTTCTAAATAAAACATTAAAAACAGTTCTCCAAATAAAATTTCCAATTCTATGCCTAAATGGAATTTGTTTCCAGTTTCTGCATCCAACAACATAATCTGCCTTTCCTTTTTGTATTGGTTTTATAAGACTTATAGCATCTCTAATAGAATATTGTCTGTCAGAGTCAGCAACTATTATTATATCAACATTATTATTTTTCAAAAAATATTTAAAACCTGTTTTTAGTGCTTCTCCTTTCCCTTTGTTTTTTTTATGTGTTAGAACAATTACTTTATTTTTTCTTGCTATTTCGCCTGTTTTGTCTTCTGATCCATCATCTACAACAACAATTTTAGAATTAGGAAAATATTTTTTTGCTTCTTGTATAACTATCTGAATATTTTTTTCTTCATTATATGCTGGAAATAAAATACCTATCATTCAATCAAAGTTTATTTACTATTTTTTTAAATTTATCTACTACTAAGATTTTTTTCAATTCTTTCTAATATTTTAAGGATCTCATCCAATTTTCTATTGGCATAACTTCTTTGTAGAACTGCAGACATTAAAGGGCAATTAGCATATTCTTTGCAGCTCTTACATTTTTCTAAAATACAATCCATATAACACAAATTTATGTATATAAATCCTTTTAAATTTTATGAAAATAATTGCTCAAGGAGCAGAAGCAAAACTATACTTTGATAGAAAAAAAATAATAAAAGATAGAATAAAGAAAAATTACAGAATTGAACAATTAGACGAAAAGCTAAGAAAAACAAGAACAAAACAAGAAGCAAATTTAATAACAGCAGCAAGGAGAGCAGGTGTTCCAACACCATTTCTTTATGAAATAGATAAAAACAAAATAATTATGGAATATATCCAAGGAAAAACAATAAAAGAAATTTTTCAAAAATCAGATGAAAATAAAATAAAAAAATTGAGTATAGAAATAGGGCAACTAATAGGAAAATTACATTCTAATGGAATTATACACGGAGATTTGACAACATCAAATATGATACTAAGAGATAATAAAATATATTTTATTGATTTTGGTTTAGGTTATTTTTCGCAAAAAATAGAAGATCAAGGAACGGATTTGAGATTGTTATATAATGCTTTAAAATCTACACATTTCAAAATTTTAAATATCTCTTGGAATAACATAATACAAGGATATAGAAAAGAATATAAACATGCAGAAAAAGTTTTAAAAAAGGTGAAAGAAATTGAAAGTCGTACTAGATATGCTAAAAAATAAAGACAGATTTGTAAAAATAGAAGGATATTGTATCTTAGCACTTATAGTTGGAGCTTTGGTTTTATCTGGAGGAATAGGTTTAAGTATTTTAAATCCAAAAGGAATTTCTGCAATATTAGCTATGTTAGGTAGTGTAATATCTTTTGTAGCTATTGTTGCATTGATATTTGTATGGCTGATCAAAGAATTCAAAGGTGAATAAGTGGCAAGAATTCATGCAAGAAGAAAAGGTAAATCTGGGAGTAAGAGACCAAATATAAAAACTCCTCAGAAATGGATTAGATATAAAAAGAATGAAGTGGAAAGGATAATAATCAAATTAGCAAAAGAAGGTAAATCTAGTTCTGAAATAGGTCTTATACTCAGGGATCAATTTGGAATTCCATTAGCAAAACTTGTTACAGGAGAGAAAATTTCGCAAATAATGAAAAAAAATAATTTATATCCAAAAATTCCTGAAGATTTATTTAATTTATTAAAAAAGGCTGTTAATCTAAGAAACCATTTACAAAAAAATAAAAAAGATAGTACATCAAAGAGAGGATTAGAACTTTTAGAATCAAAAATAAGAAGGTTGGGAAAATATTATGTTAAAAACAAAGTTTTACCAGAAGATTGGAAATATGATCCAGAAAAAGCAAAATTGTTAGTACAGGAAAAGTGATAGTATGGCAAAAAAACTAAAGGGAAAAGAATGGTATGAAATTGTTTCTCCAAAATTATTTAATAATAAAATAATAGGAGAGACATTAGCTGGCGATCCAAAAACATTAATTGATAGAAGAATTGAAACCCCACTTATAAATTTGATAGATGATTTGAGTAAATATTATTACAAAATATTTTTCAGAATAAAAGAAATTAAAGAAAATAAATTATATACAGAATTTGATTCTTTGGAATGCTTAAGAGATTATATAGTGAGAATGGTTAGACATAGAATTGCAAGAATTGATACTGTACAGGATTTAGAAACAAAAGATAAAATTAAAATTAGAGTAAAAACAATAACAATCACAAATAGGAGAGTCAGTAAAAGTATTGAAAAATCAATATCAGAATTTGTAAAAAAACAAATAGAAAAAGAAGTTACTTCAACAAATTTAGATGATATTATTAAAAAAATAATTGAAGACAAAATCAAAAATAACATTTTAAAAAATGGAAGTAAGATTTATCCTTTAAGAACATTTGAAATAAGAAAAATTGTTAGATTAAATAAATAAATTTACTATTTTCTCAATTCCTATTAAGTTTATAATAACTAATCCATATGTGAAAAATGTTAAGCCAAGAATTAATGATTTTGAATATTTTTTACAATATTTTTCAAAAAATGCATACCACATAACTCCACCATCAAAAGGCAAAAATGGCAATAAATTTATGATCGCAACATTTATATCCAAAAATATTATCCAACTCAATAATCTATTTGTCCAGCTAAATATATCTAAAGAAATAGATGGCTGACCAAGAAAACTCAATTTATCTGTATATCCAAATTTTGTTGACACATTTTCAATCCCTATGAACGCGATTGATTCATTTTGTGGATTGGCTATAGTATTAAATTCATATTCCCCATTTGTTGTAACAATATTTATTTTATCACCAGGATTTAGAGAAAGTAATACATTTTTAAAATCATAATAGTTTTTAATTTCATTTCCATTAACTTGTATTATAGTTCCACTCAATCCAACTTCTTTTGCAGGTGTATTATCTATAAGTCCTTCGAATTGAACTCCTTCTGGTTTATAGATTTTTGATCCAATATAGTTATATGATAAAAGCAAACCACTTAAAATAAAAAATAAAATTATATTTGCTATACTACCCACAGAGGCAATTTTCATTCTCTTGATTGGCTTAGATTTTTTGAATTGATTTTCATCTGGTTCTACAAATGCTCCAGGAAAAATTAAAAACCATATAAAACCTAAAGATTTTATTTTAATTTTTTCGGCTGCCATCAAAAATCCATGACTTAATTCATGTGGCGTTATTATGACAAAAATACTTATTATCCAAAACCAAAATGGAACACAAAATGCATGCGTGCACAATCCTTTTATAGGAACTGAAGGAAGTACAAGTTTTGTTGTTGCTCCTGTTTCAGGTTTTTCTATCATAGTCTGAGTCAATTTTAATAATAAAACCATACCACCAATAGAAACAGCAAATGCGATTACAACTGATACAATACCAAATATTTTAAAGAATTTTTTATGTTTTTTTGCAATTTCCTTTATTTTTTTCCTACCTTTTTTTGTTCTTCTATAAATCACACCTTGTTTGAATTCTATATTTTTTCTATCGAAATATAATATTACAAATAATAAAACGAAAAATCCAATTATAGATATAGTTTCTATATTCATTTCAAACACTTTACAAAATACTTATTTTTATAAATACTAATTATTAAAAGGTTTTGAATATGGTAATAGAATATGTGAAAAAAGCATGGGACACATATAAAAACAATGCAACTAGTTTTATAGTTGCCAAAATAGTATCAATTGTTATAGTAGGTATAATAGCAGCAATAGGAATAGGAACAATCTTTTCTTCATTTGATTGGATGAGAATGGTGGAATTTGGTACAGAAGAACAAATAGCAGCATATATAGAACAAATAATGCAAAATCCTATGGCACAGTTTTCAATTTTAATGGGACTTGGCGGAGCAATAATATTCTTTTTATTGGCAGCGATAGCAGGAGTACTACTAAAAATAGGAATATATGGAATGGCAGCAGAATCTTTGAGAGGAAGAACTAAAGTAGAGACAATGTTTAAAATAGCTCGACAAAAAGGATTAAATGCGATAGCAGCAGCTGTAATTATGGGCATAGTATTTTTCATCTTATTGATGATAATGGCAGGATTATCTATAGCTTTGCCATTAGTAGGAACAGTAATAGGATTTATAATATTGATAGCAGTAGCAATGCTATTTGTTTTAGTTCCTCCAGCAATAGTAATTGAAAGAACAGGAGTGTTAAATTCGATAGAGAAAGCTGTAAAAATAGCAAAAAAGAATTATTTCGAACTACTAGGATTGCTTATAATATATGGAATAGTAACACTTTTGGTTGCATGGATACCAATAATAGGACAATTAGTTATTTTATTAGTAATTGGACCAATGTTATCAATAAGTCTAGTGTTCTTTTATAGAAAGAAAAAATAGATTTTTTCTTTTTTTAATTTTTTTTAGATTTTTCTAAAGTTATTGCGATTTAGTGCAGGGGCTGGGATTCGAACCCAGGAACTCACTAAGAGACAGGATCTTAAGTCCTGCGCCTTTGACCACTTGGCTACCCCTGCGTATAGCTAAGTAATATAATTTTTATTTTAAATACATTAAGTTTTTAGAAAAAGATATTTATTTTTTCTTTTGAACAGAATTTAATATTTTTTTAACATCTCTTTTTATATTTATTATTTCTTTTGCAACAGCTCTATTTATTTTATAATCTCTATACATCTTTTCCTTTTCTCTTTCTGCCTCTCTATTTTGACTCATAAGAATTATTGGTGCTTGAACAGCAGCTAGACATGATAAAATAAAATTTAGTAAAATAAATGGATATGGATCCCATGCACCAAGCCATGCTTTTATATTAAGATATATCCAAATTCCCAGAAAAATAAATAAAATGCCAATGAATTTCCATGTACCACAAAATTTTGTTACTGCATCAGCAGATCTTTGTCCTATTGTTCGTTTTGGTAAAGTGATACGTTTCATTTCAAGAATTTCATCAATTACTTTTGCAGGTCTTTCTTTTTTTCTTGGCATAATAACTTATTGGATTGTTCTTATTTCAATTTTTCTATTTGTTTAGAAAATTCTTTCAATTTCTCAGAAAGAATATCCATTGATTTTATAAGAATATTCTTAATGGAAAGTCCACATGCTCTTTCAACCTGAAAGACAAAACTATTTTTATCAGGCAATATTTTTATTGTATCTTTTCCACATTTTTCAACACATTGCATACATAAATTACATTTATCAGCATCTTTTACTTTTAATTTGTTATTTTTTACAGTAAAAACATCTCTTGGACAAAACTTTGCTGCTTCTTTACAATTCTCACCTTTTTTTGTTATTGTTATCTTTGCTAAATTTCTATATCCGACTATAGCACCTTGCCATTTTGCATGTGTTTTTCCAATGCCTAATTCTGCATATGCTTCAAATTCCAATTCCTGTCCGGTATTTAATTCAGTTATGGGAATATTATCATATAATGGTTTTACTGATTTATCTGTACTTTTCATATCGCCGGAATATATAACACAAGGACCTTTCTTTTTCAATGATAATTTAACTTGACATTGTGAACATCCTTTTCCTTTACATTTACATTCTTCTTTAAACTTGAATTTTTTAGGATCAAATTTTAATGGAATTAATCCAAGTCTATTTGCTATTATTTCATCACAAATTACAGAATCATTTTTATGAAAATCAACCCATTCTATAGCTAGAGTTGGTATTTCAGATATCATTATATTTCTCATTTCTCCAGCAAATGCAGAGGAAATATCAAAAATTTTAAAATTTATTTTTTCTTCATTTTTTTTCAATACTTGTATTCTCAATTTATCACCAATAACATTAATAATTTAAATCAAAATTTAAATGTTTTAGACTCTTCTACCTTTTTTCCCACCTTTTCTTCTTGTGGTGTCAGTTGGTATTGGTGTTACATCTTCTATCATACCAATTTTTAATCCACTTCTTGCTATGGCTCTAATTGCTGGTTGTGCTCCTGGGCCTGGAGCCTTTTTATGATGTCCACCTTTTCCTCTGACTTTTATATTAACACCAATAATTCCTTTTTCTTTTGCTTCTTCTGCTGCTTTTTTTGCTGCCTGCATTGCTGGAAATGGATTTCCTTGTTCTCTATCTTTATTTGTTATCATTCCACCACTATATCTTGCTATAGTTTCGGCTCCTGTAATATCTGTTATATGAACAATTGTATTATTCACTGTTGAAAATATATGGGCAATTCCCCATGCTCCCTTTTTAGATGCTTTTATTTCATATTTTTTTACTAATTTTTTTGTTTTTGTTTGTTTTGTCATTTATTTCTCACTTTTTTAGTTGTTTTTAAAGGTGGTGTCCCATAATAATCAATTTTATCTTCTATATCTTTTTCTATAAGATGACTAGGAAATATATCTCTTTTTCCTTCAACAGCTATATGACCATGAACAATAAATTGTCTTGCTTGTTTAGGAGTATTTGCTAATCCTTTTTTAAAAACTATTGTCTGCAATCTTCTATCCAATATATTTTCTAAAGTAAGACTTAATACATCATCTAATCCAGCATTTTTTTCAAGCAAACCTAGTCTATTTAGTTTTTCTATTAAAATTTTCTCACCTTCTTTATCTTTTTTAGCAGCTAGTTCTCTTGCCCTTCTTCTATATTCCCTTAAAATGGATTCGGCTTTCCATATTTCTCTTTTTCTTCTTAGACCATATTTTTTTAATATTTTTTTTTCATTTTCAATTCTTTCTTTATCCCAAGGTCTTTTTGGTCTTTTAATTTGTTTTTTTAATTTTCTCATTTACTCCCCTTTTTTGCTGGTTGTTGTTTTTTTCTACTTACACCTACGGTCTTACCTTTTCTGAAAGAACCTCTTGTTCTTTGTCCTCTTACAGGTAGACCATACATATGTCTAACTCCTTTATAGGATCTTATTTTAATCATTTTTTCTATGTCTTGCTTTACAGTAAAATCTAAATCAGGACCAACCAAATGTTTGTTTTCCCCAGAAACAGGATCTTTTCTTCTATTTAGCATCCATTCAGGAAATCCATACTTTTTAGGATCTTTAAGCATTTCTTCTATTTTCTTTAATTCTTGTTCTGATAAGTCTCCAACCTTTTTAGTATATGATAAATTACATTTTTTACACACTGCATTTGCAAACGCATCATTCACTCCCTTTATTTTTTGTAGAGCTACGAATAACTTAGTCTCACCTTTAATATCAGTTCCGTATATTCTGATTATTCCTTTTGTTTCTTTTATCATTTAAACACGTTACATTAATTTTGATATAAAGCTTTTAAATATTTACTCTTCATGGACCAGCTGGGATTTGAACCCAGAGCCTCTTCCATTTTGTCCAGATAATGCCAAGGAAGCGATCTCGGTAATATTTTTCTACCGTTGATCTACTGGCCCATTTACTTATTTTCTCTATATAGTTCAGTCCATTTTAATTTTTTTGGATTTCTATTCATTTTCCAATTTTTTTCACATTTATTAGAACAAAAATATTTTACAATTCCGCTTTTTAAAACAAACATTTTTCCAGTACCAATTTCTATCTTCTTTCCGCAGAATGAACATTTAACCATCTTTATCTCCTTTCCATTCTACCAGCAGATTCCATTTCAGTTTCCCTTAGCATTAATATATCCTTTTCTCTAACAGGACCAAATACATTTCTTGTTAAAATCTTACCTTTATCAGGTCCATCAAGAACTTTACATCTAACTTGCATTACTCCTCTTACTCCTGTTCTTCCCAATAATTGAATTATTTCTGCTGGTACTGCGTCATCAGCCATTTAAATCATTCCTTCTTTTTTGTGTTTATTTTATTTATTATATCTTCAATAAGTGTTTTGGCATCTCCTGGTTCTGTAATACATACAGCAGATGAACCTACATTTATCCCAACTGCTCTGCCTAACTCTTGTTTAGATGGAACATTTATATAAGGACATTTTTTTTCGTTGCATAAAACAGGTAAATGCATTACAATTTCTTTTGGTTCTACATCTTCTGCTATTACAACTAATTTAGCATTTCCTCTTTCTATTGCTTTTGTGGTTTCATTTACACCTTTCTTAACTTTGCCGGTATTTCTGGCTACTTCCAAAGCTTGTAATACTTTTTTTGTTAATTCTTCAGTCATTTATTTCACCTCCATAATGGATCCATATTCTTCATTATTATGTTATTCAAGATAAGCTTTTAAAGTTTATATTTTTTACCCATGTGTAAAATATAATACAATTTCCGGTTTTTTCTTATCAATTCTACAAAAACCAATTCTTATGAGCTGAATTACATCATCTATTTTTAATTTTTTGATATTTGGTTCGCCAATAGCTTTAATTTCTTTGTCAGGCATTATTATTTTTATTTTGATATTTTTTTTGGAAACCCATTGTATCTTTGGCATATTTTTTACAATTTCATTTCCGCAAAATTCAGAAATTTTATTTAATTTTATATTAAACAATCCAAGTAATCTCACTTTTTTATTTTTATATTTTTTGAAATTATTTTTTGTGATTTATATTTCATTTAAGTCTACATTAATTATCCTTTTACCTTTTTTTGGAAATTCTGGATGAAGATTTTCTTTAATATATTTAATTTTTGGAGCATTTTTTATTTTAATTTTAATAGGATCTATTACAACAAAATATCTATTCGC
>Ga0164318_10005596_pt1 | contig 12146 bp, 12 predicted proteins | sample GuaBasSedimGuay9_FD_113734 | JGI IMG/M metagenome (GOLD analysis project Ga0164318, IMG submission 113734) | Subseafloor sediment microbial communities from Guaymas Basin, Gulf of California, Mexico - Guay9, Core 4571-4, 0-3 cm | ecosystem: Environmental > Aquatic > Marine > Hydrothermal vents... | reverse complement strand
GAGATTAAGGGCGGTTTCGTTTATAAGATGATGTTTAATAATTGATACAAGATTAATGGTGCGTGACTTATGATTACTCCAATTTAGTTTTTGCATTAGATTAAATGAAAACAGAGGTGGATATGGAAACTTTATTGCTTGAGATAGGTACGGAAGAGATACCGGCAGGTTACATTGAACCTGCGCTAAATGTAATATCCTCAATGCTGTTGCAAAAAATGACCGATGCCCGTATTAGCCACGGCAGCGCCAGGCTTTTTGCGACCCCGAGACGGCTTGCAGTGGAAGTAAAAAAAGTTGCAGCCAAACAAAAACCCCTTATTTCGGAAATCGTGGGGCCTCCTGAAAAGGTTGCATTTAATGAAAAGGGCCAACCCACTATGGCAGCAAAAAAATTCGCTGAAAAGGTCGGGGTTTTGGTAAATGCTTTAACCGTAAAGAATACGAATAAGGGCCGCTATTTGTGTGCAAAAGTTACGGAACGCGGGCTTCCAACCCGGACGTTACTAAAAAACATCCTGCCGAAAGTGATTCTTGCCACACCATTTCCTAAGACTATGAAATGGGCGGAACTTGATATTCAATTTGCCAGACCCATACATTCGATCCTATCCCTTTTGGGAGAGAAAATAATTCCTTTTACCTTGGGAGATATAAAAAGCGGAAGATATACTCGTGGACATTATTTTATGAATAATATCAAACTAAAGATTTCCAGCCCCAAGGACTATATTAAGACCTTACGTTCCGCCAAGGTGCTGGCCGATCTTCAAGGGCGCAAAAAAAGTCTTGAGAAAGAGATCGAGAAAGCCGCAAAAAAAGTTGGCGGCAAGATCTTGCCTGATGATGAACTGGTAGAGATTGTAAAGAATCTGGTCGAGTATCCTGTGGCTACGGCCGGCAAATTCGACAAAAAGTTTCTGGAAGTCCCCAGTGAAATACTGATTACCGCCATGAGAGAACATCAAAAGTATTTTGCCGTGATAGACGATAAGGGAAATCTCATGCCCTGCTTTGTAGCGGTAAACAATACCCGCACTCAAGATATGGACCTGGTGTCAACCGGTCATGAATGGGTGCTCAGAGCCCGTCTTGCAGATGCTCAATTCTTTTATAAAAGTGATCTGGAGTATTCCTCCAAAGACAGGGTCGAAAAACTGAAAGGCGTTCTTTTCCAGGCCAAACTTGGGTCCATGCATGAAAAGATTATGCGTCTTCAAAAAATTGGGAGATTTTTGGCAGATAAGGTTGAAAAGGGCTCGGATTTGAAAAAGCATGTTGCCCGGGCTGCCTGGTTATGCAAGGCTGATCTGGTTAGCCATGTTGTGGTTGAATTTCCCAAACTACAGGGGATTATGGGCAGGGTTTACGCTTCTGTTACAAATGAACCCGTTGAAGTGGCTACAGCAATTGAAGAACATTACCGACCGATTTATTCAGGGGGTAAACTTCCTGAAACTAGGGCGGGTGGGATTCTTGCGATTGCCGACAAGATTGATAACATCTGCGGATTTTTTTCCGTAGGACTCATTCCCACCGGCGCTTCCGATCCATATGCGCTTCGGCGGCAGGGCATCGGTTTGATCCAAATCTTAATCGATAAAAACTTTTCATTTTCTTTGAAAGGGGTGATCGAGAAGAGTCTAAACCTATACGGTGTAAAAGGCGTCAGAAAGATTCGGGAAATAGCCGGACCGGTAAACACATTTATACAAAACCGTATGACACATTTACTGGCGGAAGAAGGATTTTCAAAAGACGTCATTCAGGCCGTTGTGAGTGTGTCGGTGGATAATGTTCCGGATGTCTGGAACAGAGCCAGGGCACTTCAAAATCTGAAGACCGCACCCGATTTTGAACCCCTGGCTGTTGCATTCAAACGTGTTGTCAATATCATCAAAAAAGTGAAGGGCTTTAAAGCAAAACCGATCAAGGAAGACCTGTTTGAGCATGATTCCGAATCCGCCCTTTATTCGGCATATCAAGCAGTCAAAGACAACGTTTCGGTCAATCTGAAGAAGGGAGATCCGGGACAGGCACTGCACGAGATCGCCTCTCTTCGCGGTCCGGTAGATGCTTTTTTTGATGGGGTTTTAGTCATGGCAAAGGAGACAAAAATACGTAACAACAGACTTAGCTTGCTCAAGCACATAGCAGATCTGTTTGAAAACATAGCAGATTTTTCGAAAATATCAACTTAGGGTTTACTCAAAAATATATTATATTCAACCAGAAACCAAATCCGGCTTTTCAATAGGTTAAAATGGAAAGACTTGAATTTTTAAAAAAAGATTATGTCCAAGGCTTTCCGGCTAACTGCGGGTTTGAAGTTGAGAGAGTGGCTTACGGGATATTTGAATCCCGTTTAAAAATTTGTTCGGTCCACCAGCAACAAGACGGCTTTGTGCATGCCGGTGTCATTGCGACCATGGCGGATCATACAGCCGGTTACGCTGCTTTTACCACTGTTTCTGATAAGTATCGAATCCTGACCATTGAGTTCAAAATTAATTACTTTAAACCTGCGGTTGGCGAATTGATGATCTGTCGTTCAAAAGTCATTAATAACGGCAAAAAAATCAAAGTATCGGAATCTGAAGTTTTTTCTGTATCTCAAGGCCATGAAAAACTAATATCAAAAGCCATGGTCACTTTAATTGCTGTGCCGGCTGAAAATTTGGCTTAACACATTATTCAGACAGATTACCTTCTTCAGATCCTGATAAAAGCGGGACATAAAATTTAATCATATTTAAAGCTCGTTTGAAATCGAATTGTTTCAAAGGACCAAACGGTTATAAAAGAATAGGGAACAAAAGGCTCTCCATCGAACGATAATGGCGCGCCTTTTCTTTGCATATTCCAGTTCTACAATTTTATATGCTCAAGCAAAACCTTCTTTTTAAGTGTGGATTCGGCTGTTTTTTCAAACTGTTCGGTGACATCTGATACAAAGAGCCGGAACGCTCCTTTTTTGCCCAGTAAATTGTCAACGTTAGGATGCGTGTCCAAAAAATCCTTTACATTTTCTGCAAGAGCAATGGAAGAGTCGATGACGGTTACATTTTTACCAATTTTTTTTTGAATTTTATCTATTAAAAGAGGATAATGGGTGCAACCCAGAATAAGCGTGTCTATCTGCCTTATTTTTAAAGGATGAAGATATTTTTTAATTATCATCACCGTTTCGGGTTTTTTCAGCCATCCCTCTTCTACCAAAGGAACCAGAAGCGGACAGGCAACGGAATAGACCTTTGCCTTAGGTTTCATTGCCTTGATTTTTTCTTCGTAAATGCCGCTTGTTACCGTTGCCCGCGTTCCGATAATTCCGACGATTAGATTCTTGGAACTTTCAATTGCTTTTGCTGATGCCGGAGATATAACTTCGAATATAGGAATATCAAAGTTTTCAGCCACACGATCAGAAGCCACACTTGAAGCAGTATTGCAGGCCATTACAATAATTTTTGCACCCTGCTTTAAAAGGAACTCTGTATTTTCGAGAGCATACCCGACCACAGTTTCGGGGCTCTTGCTTCCGTATGGCGTACGAGCAGTATCGCCAAAATAGATAATATCATAGTCGGGGAGTTGCTTCATCAGTGACCGAACAACGGTAAGTCCCCCTATTCCTGAGTCGAATACTCCAATCATTATTATCCTTTCCATGACTATCAAAGCAAGTCGCTGCTTTTAGGTGTGATCATTTGACTTTTTTTTGATAGGATTATATTTATTTGTTTTTTATGGCAGACCATAAATAACAACTAACCAAAATTAAGGTGCATCGATGAATTCACAAAATCAAGCTTCGGCCATGAGCCAGAAGATTTTTAAACTGGGACTTTCGGTGGAGACGGTTTCAGTATATCTGATGTGCTGCAGTCTTACAGACACTGACACGAAGATATCGACCAAGAAACTTTCTGAAATGTGGAACAGTACCCGAGCGTCGTTACTTGAAGGTTTGAAAGATCTTGAAACAAGAAATATTCTCCGCAGGATAATTTCGGACCAGGCAGGGAACACTGTTTACAAACTATCAGATATAAAGAACTGGAAGTTGTTATAGACTTTTTGTACGTTCTTTGCGGACACATTCCTTGATAACGCTGTCAGGTAAATCTGTTCGAATGCCCGGACAAAATGCAGCCATGATGTGCCAGTTGTTTATATCAACCAGTACGCTTTTTATAAAAGGCCACTCTTTGCACATCCGGGGTTTGACCGGATGAATTGTGCATAGTCCGTCCCAGAATATGCAATACCCATTTTTGCCCTGTGCTAAAACCGGTTTCTTCCCCGACACCTGGCAGTAATTATCAACAAAACTCTCAGAATCGATATGAAGATAATCCGCGATGGCCTTAATTTCTTTATCGGTTACAAATGTGCCCCCATATCCCTTACAACACTCGCTACATTGCAGGCATTTGAAAATATCTGACGGTGTTACATCCTTATACGGCATGCCGGGTTTCCATAGCCTTTTTCAGGGTAATCTGATCCACATATTTTAAATCGCCTCCAATAGGAACGCCGGATGCGATTCGCGTCACTTTGATCGGGTAATTCTCTATACGATCTGCAATATAGGCTGCAGTGGCTTCGCCTTCCAAATTCGTGCTTGTTGCAAGAACAACCTCTTTGATTCCTCCTTTCACTATCCTTGAGGTAAGTTCTTTGATTCTGATGTTATCGGGCCCGATGCCGTCCATGGGAGAAAGAACGCCTTCAAGGATATGATACAATCCGGTAAAAGCCCCTGATTTTTCAATAGCGACCATATCGGCAGGCTGCTCTACCACACATAATAATGAGGAAGTTCTTGTCGGGTCACTACAGATATTACAAATATCGGTGTCGCTCAGACCAAAACAGATAGAACATAATCTTATTTTATCTTTTACCTCAACAATGCTGCTTGAAAGCTGTTCCGCCTCCTTGCGCGGCGCGCGGAGTATATGCATAGCAAGTCTTTCGGCAGTCTTTTCTCCTATGCCCGGAAGTTTGGAAAGGTGTTTGATCAATTTCAGAATCGGTGGTGGATAGTAACTCATAGTGGCTATTTCCCTGACAAGAACAAGCTGGCCTCCAACTTGGAAAGCACCGAACAGGATTAAAAATTGAATAATTGAGAAACCATATCAATATTTCATCAGGTTTATTCCTTAAATATTCAAATAGTTGCTACAAAAAAAAATTATAATGTTTAGAATTTATTTTTTATAAAAGGAACAAAATTCTATAAATAAATAAACTACATCAAACCAGGTATATTAAGACCGCCAGTGAGTTTGCTCATTTCTTCTGTGGCCATTTCCTGTGATTTTATTAAAGCGTCATTTATGGCTGCAAGTATAAGATCCTGAAGCATTTCCACATCGTCAGGATCAACAACTTCTTTTTCTATCTGAACAGATAATACCTGTTGCCGACCATTGGCTACAACTTTTACCATACCTCCACCGGAAGTTGTCTCAACTGTTTTATCTGCCATCTCTTCCTGTAGTCTTAACATCTTGGACTGAAGTTGCTGGGCCTGTTTCATCATTTTTCCCATGCTTTTCATTTAAACACCTCCTATAAAATCTTAACGTCAACGACATTGCCGTTGAAAATATCTAAAGTATCCGTAACAAGAGGATGGCTTAATGCCTCCTGTTTTAAACGTTCTGCGTGGCTTTTTTTGCTCTGTTCTTCAAGGTTTTGTGTTTTTTTTGTGGCTATAATTATTTCCATGTCTTTGCCAAAAAAATCGCTGCATACTTTTTTTATAATAGCGTTGTTTTTATCACGCCGAAGCATCTTTATATTAAAATCGTTTCCGTTCACCTCGATTTCCAGACGATGACCGACCAGGCTTTTTATAGAAGAATATTTCAGATTTGCGGCCAGGGAAGGGTACTTTTCTGAGAAAGTTGCTAAAAGTTTTTGCCAGATACTGTCAATATTTTCATTCAAATCAGGAGGTGTTGAAGTAAAAGGTTCTATGGATTCTGCAGTACCCGATGCTTCAACTGATATTTTTATCGAATTTTCTTCGTTATCCTTGAACATGGGCCTGTTTTCAGTATCACGAAAAGTTGTCCGGGGTTTAAAGATGTCTTTTCTCAAATTGTCAAGCTTTTCAATGAGAACATCGATAGGCAAGACAGGTTTCATCTGAAACATCTTAATAAAAACCATTTCAATGGCCAGTCTTGGCTGCGTTGAATTTAATATGAAAATTTCTTCTTTAAAGAGCAGATCTAATATTTGATTCAAAAAGGTTCTGGTAACTTCCTTAACCTGATCAAGCATTAGGTCTGTTTCATGTGATGGGATATCCACCAGCCTGTCACTTTTTTCCACCATTTTGACAATTAATAAATTTCTGAAATGCTCGATCAGATCGGCATACAGCTTTTTCATATCATGGCCGGAACTGTAAATTTCATCTAAAATATCAAGAACTTCCTGGATTTCTCCACGTAAAATAGCTGCTGAAAGATTAAAAATAATTTCTCTGTCGATAACACCCAGTATGTTCAGAACGTGTTCATGTGTAATCGCCCCTTTGGTGCAAGACATTACCTGATCAAGAAGGCTCAAGCCGTCTCTCATGCTTCCGCCGGCTTCGCGAGCAATTAACTCTAGGCTATCAACGGCTATTTTAACACCTTCTTTGGCACACAGTTCTTTCATATGCTTGGAAATGGACTCAACATTTATTCGTCTAAAATCATGCCGCTGGCATCTGGAAAGGATTGTTATCGGGATCTTACGAGGCTCCGTAGTGGCAAAAACAAACATTACATGGGGCGGGGGTTCTTCAAGGGTCTTTAAAAGCGCGTTAAAAGCGGCTGTGCTGAGCATATGAACTTCATCAATAATATATATCTTGTAAAGACTGTGAGCAGGCATATACTTAACGTTTTCACGCAGTTCTCTAATTTGATCAACACTGTTATTTGATGCACCGTCAATTTCAAACACATCCACAGCACTCCCTGTAGTAATCTCTCTGCATGATCTGCATTCATTGCATGGGACCGGGACAGGGCCATCCTTACAGTTCATAGCCTTTGCCAATATACGGGCAACCGTGGTTTTCCCGGTCCCTCTCGGCCCTGCAAACAGGATTGCGTGGGCCACGCGACCCGACGAAATTGCATTGGTTAACGTCTGTGTCACATGGTCCTGTTTTATAACTTGGTCAAAAGTTTGGGGGCGATATTTACGTGCAAGTACAAGATAAGACATAACTTAACGTCTCAAAAATTATTAAACCTTCAAAGGTCTCTGCGACACATGCCAATTTGGGCAGTTCCTAAATTTTATATGGCGGAGAGAGAGGGATTCGAACCCTCGGTGCCGCTTTTGACAGCACACACGATTTCCAGTCGTGCTCCTTCGGCCAGCTCGGACATCTCTCCGAAAATCTTGAGGCAAGCGCTAATTTTATTAAGATACCATGGTATGGCGGAGCAGGTGGGATTTGAATGCACTTTCTGCGCCATAAAACATGTATAATATCAATTAGTTATTGTAGCAAATTTTCAACTGTTGTCTACTTGTTGTCCTGAACATGAGTAACAACTTGATTCAATGCTTCTGTATCATAGACACCATATTTGTTTATCATTGTTGGGCTTTGGTGCCCTAATAACCTTGAAACCATGCTTTGATTAACACCACTATTGAGCATATTACAAGCAAAAGAGTGGCGGAAAGCATTAATTAATTTAATATGGATTCCTGCCTTTTTACATGCAGGATTCCACAAGTCTCTATTAATATTTTTAGTGTACGGCTTTTTAGTCTTGGAATATACAAAAACATGCTCCGTATCATTATTTATCTCCAATTACTGGTAAAATATGATTTTTTAAAGAATTATTATAGTCGTGCCAGGTACACTTGAAACATTGTTCTTCATGGATTTTAACCAGTTGTAGGAATATTCCTGTAATGAATACGACTTTTGCCTTAAATAATATTTAGGATTAAAAGTACCCTTGGCGATAGATTCATTTATACTATCTGCCAACCGTTGGGCATTTTTTTTGTCTTTAGTTAATGAATAATCATAAAACTTTGAAAAATATAGTTTTTTTACCCTTTTACCATAAACGAACACAAAAGCCATATTGTTTATTTTTATATGCTTTTGCTCGTTCCACGATGAATGGAATAATCTTTCGTTCGTTGTTTGTCAAGTTCATTCACAACCCCACGTTTTGGAGTTATTGCCATTGCCACTGCTACGCTAAAACGCTTTCTTGATTTACACCCTTTAACGCAGAAGTCAGGTGCAGCCAGGGCTTCCACTGAACGGTTAAATATTTGACAACTTTCAGCTTGGTACTTTTGTTCAAACGCGCCCGGCCCTGGCTGTCGCCTGCACTGGGATGTTGTGTGCCGGGCATGGCCCGGCTGCTAAATGGTGCTGTCTAACATTATGACACAATTGTCGGGCAAAGTTCAGATCCACCCTGACGGAGGGGAACGATAGACGAAGGCAAGGTTGTAGCAGTGATGCGCGGCTGAAGGAAGCCTTAGGCAAAAGCGCGGGTCGACGTACAGGTATGCCCCGTACCGAAAGGTAGAGGGCAGGCAGATTTGAGGCGGCGGGAGACCGGGACGAGTTCGCAACACAGGATAAAGTCCTCTATCCGTCAAATGGTTAACTTCCATATATCTGACGATCGTGTGCTGAAAGTAGCCGGAGCTTACCCCGGGAGGTCCGCTACACCTCGGAAGTTGCCGCTGAAATATAACCGGATTAAAAGGGAGAACCGGCAGACTAAAACCCTGGCGCTGGTGGGTTATCGCGTCCTGACCACCGGCGAGCCTGACTCCGCAAGGAGGCGGGAACACAAAGATAGGCATGCAACAGCAGGCATACAACCGAGTGAGCAAACCGTAAGGCAAGCCCATCGTGTAGCGGAAGTCAGCAGAGGGCATATTAAGCCGGAGGAAACGAGCCCCACGGCGTGGGGAGGACTCACTCTGGTGAAGGCCCGAACGGTGCCACCTGACGAATGGCAGGGGTAAATGAGAGTGGTCAGTAGGAGGTATGTCTAATGTGCTAATTGAGGTACATTGCGTCGTATTATCCAAAAGCCCGACAGGACAGATTCAACTGACGGAGTAAACCCTTAAGTGGGACGAACAGGGAATGTGGTTCCAAGCGCGAGCTTGAAATCGCAGGAAATGCCTTCTCGGTTACGTGGATAACCGTGTCGATGGTGTTAGAAACGAATTGGAAGGAAAACAAGTGGTATCAACTACTTGGATTTGCATCCTCCTGGATCTGATTCTGCCTGATCAGCCGAACCGCGCAGTACGGACCCGTATGCTGCGTGGTGTGGGAGGGGCGCTTAGTGATGGGCGTCCCTATCCCTATATATTTTTCTAAAACTCAACTTACACAAACACTACTGGGGAGACATTAAAGCGTTTACCCAAAACTTTTATTTGACGGATATTGAGCTGGCGTTTTCCAGACATGATTTCTGATACTACCCCTTGGCTTCCAATTTCAGGCAGATCTGATTGTCTAATGCCATGCTCTTCCATCAATGCCTTGAGTGTATCAATTGGATTACCTTCTATTTCAGGAAGTTCGTGGGCTTCATATGTTTCAATTAGACTCCCAAGGGTCTCCATCAGTGACGCTAAGGGATGGGATTCATCATCTCCAACTTCGTCAATGAGACTATCAAGGAGATTAACTAATTTTTTGTAGTCTTTCTCATTATGCGGCACAGAAAATATATTCTGTATATCCGGCCAAACTTTAGCAATTTCTTTTAGTTGCGCATTCATTCCTTATTTCCTCCAAGTTCCTCGATCATATTCTTTGTGGGTAAGAATATGCCGAATATAAACCCGCTTGGTATTGTAATGTATAGCTGCAATCAAACGGGCTTTATTTCCGCCTATATTGAAAACCGTCAATTTGCCTACTTGGTCAGCGTTCGGAAAAGCCTGACGCAGTTCGACGAATGAATTAAAATCCGTATGTTTGACGATTCTATGCCAAGATTCAAGAGCGGATGAACAATCAGAATGCTTTTTTGCGAATTCGAGTAGCCGCATTCGAGTGATTATGTGCATGAAAGTTGTTTATCTCACATCGAGATAATTGTCAATAAAAATATAACCGAACTCAGCGGTGCGGCTTTTTGCGTCCGCTGAAGTGACAGGTTAGCCAGAACTAATTAATGCGCTTGGCGCTCCATTTCTTTCCTTTTTTATCTTTTATGATGTATTTGTTTTCATCAATGTAAATCAAGTTAGATCTATCTACACCCTGGGATGTCTCCCAATCGCTATTATTCTTTTTCTTTTTCAAATAAGTTTTAATAATGAGATCATTTTCAACATGCCATTTTGATATTTGTTCATAACCATCATCCCATTTTGTATGAACAGTTCCATCCAATTTAAATTCAGAAATGCTATTTTCATCCCTCCAAGATCCAATTAAGATTTTGCGGGCATTTAGAATATTTTCTCTTAACTCAGCTGCTTTACGTTCTCTTTCTATTCGGCGTTCTTTTTCTTTTCGTTCAATTTCCGCATAATAATTTTTTTCTTCATCGCTGCCTCGAACAATAACACGACCAGCGGGTATCTGATTTAGAGGTAATCCAAGATTACGTATAGGAGACCCATCTATATCAATATTATGCTTCCACGCACCTTGATAAAGCTTGGATGTGATTTTTCCAAAAACCTCTGTTTGTTTCCCCCTTTTTGTAACCAGACGGGCGAATGTTATTCCCTTATCCTTCTTGTCTATCTTGTATAAATCGACCATTGCAGTAACTGTTGAGTTAAACCGTGATCCATAAATTGGCTCAACCTTGTTTCCAAAATTTTGGCTTGCTTGAATCGAAAAACTATTTAATTCAACATGACCTGGTATGCTTTGAGTTAATGCGGCTTTCATCTCGCTTGTTGGTGGTTTGTTTTCTCCAGAACATGCGACTAAAATGATAGATACGAATGTTGCAACTACAACAGATCTAATTATTTGTTTCATTATGTCCTCCTATTTTGCGCTGGGCTAACGCCCACCATCACAGGTGAGCAGGGTATGAGGCCTTCGGAACAGGCACGTTAACACCAAACTGAACATAGGACACATCGGCTCGCCCCTGCGAATCCAGTGCATGGTGTTGTTGGGCCTCATTTCAATTTTGTATCCAATGCCTTAACATCATTTCTTTCCATTAATTTCAGTATATCATCACTTGGTATGACCACAGTTAATTCGGAATTTTCTTCAAAAGTAATCCTGGGGCGTTTTGTTTGTAGACTAACAGCGGTATCCTTATATGGTATATACGCTGAAATAATGCCCAATAGCATTTGCTCACTTTGATAGTTGTTTAATTTGATCATACCTATTTGGTGCGCTGGCATGTAAAGAACCGGCCCGCCACTATTGCCAGGGAAAGCAAAGCCATCAACAATAAAATAAGTTTTTTCCTTTAGTGCAACTACTGCACGTCTAACAATAGGCGTAGCATATTCCTCTGATCTTAGCCCCATAGGAAAACCAAGAATAAGAGCTGGTGTGCCTGGCTCAACACTTTCCTTTTTTAGGAAAAATTTCGCTGGTATTTTTAGAATATCGGATTTCTGATTGTGCGGCATGAAACGAACTGCGGCATCTGATGTTTTGGACAGGAACCAATTTCCCCCTCCGAGCTTTATAAGTCCCATGTCATCGATTATTGTGCTCTTTTCTTCTTTTAAATTAATTCTATAGACGAGTCCTTCCTTTATTTTACCATTATTATCCGAGATAACATGTTTGGCCGTTACTAGTAGCATATGATCGTTTTGAGAAGCCACTAGAAATCCAGTACCAATTGGTTTGATTTCTTTGTCATTCACCCTATTTTCTATTGAAACAACGCACTTCAACCATTGCTGATTGAAAAAGGTCGTTTTATCATTCGCATTGGCATAATTTGCGAGCACTTGAAAAAACAAACTGAGGAATATTGTAATATAGAGTCTATGACTTTTCATTTATCACCTCTATGCAAAAAGAGCTTTCGTGCCCAACAAAGATTATATGCCCTATTTATATCACTATTTTCTTTCAACATTTTCAAACAGCTTCTCGACTTTATCAATCAGCG
>Ga0164318_10005595_pt1 | contig 12146 bp, 10 predicted proteins | sample GuaBasSedimGuay9_FD_113734 | JGI IMG/M metagenome (GOLD analysis project Ga0164318, IMG submission 113734) | Subseafloor sediment microbial communities from Guaymas Basin, Gulf of California, Mexico - Guay9, Core 4571-4, 0-3 cm | ecosystem: Environmental > Aquatic > Marine > Hydrothermal vents... | reverse complement strand
TCAAGGATATTATCTCGTACATAGTTATTTTGTTGGCACCGCATTTTTCCCAAATGCAGCCTCTGAGAACGTAATTTCAACTAGTTATCCTTGGTTTTTGGCCAATGACTGTAGAAGATGAGTCTGAATTTAACTCCCGGCGACGGCCGCTTTGCCGCCTGGGCCGCGGCTTGGCATGAATCCTCCTCCTCCTATGGTAGAGGTTGGGCGGATGCCTGGGCCGATGGCTTGGAATCCGGATTGCTCATGACCAATGACCTGGGTCAGTATGTCGTGGATAACGATCCTTTTGCTCCTGCTTGGGAAACTCCGGGTTGGATTGGGGATAATTTCTCTATCACCTGCCAAGTCGTCCCGGCACCCTATACCCTGGGGTTACTGGGCTCAGGGTGCCTGGCTTATTAATCTCCCGGCGTTGTAATAATCTTAAGTAACCAAGTTTATTTAATAAGTGTCCGTCCGGAAAACATTTCCCCTGACCCTCCCGCATCAAGGGTTAAAGGAAAATGGTTTCCGGAGGGACACTAGTTAGCCTAATCCTTCGACCCCGGGAGGCGCTTTAGGGCCGATAATCGCCATGAAATCATAGTCCTGGCACATAAAAGGATATTCACCAGGGTGGACCTTGATTTTAAAACAACGATAGGGCTTGCCATCGACATAGGCCGTGAGGGCAAAGCTTTCCGACCAGACGATGAATTCGATCCAGCCCTGAGGGGGAACCGTTAAGATTCCCTGACTATTTTGCGAGGGAATAAAAATTTCATGTTTGGTGCAATTCTTAATGATGCCGACATAGGAACGAGGTATTCGTCGGCGCTTTTTCGGTTGCGGTAAGTCCTTTAATTCTGGCATGGCCCCAGAGTCGGAGCGCCGGATGATATCGATGGCATCCAGGAAGACCGCAGAGTTTGGTCCCGATCCGCCATAGGTCTCATTGTAATAGGAAAACTTTTGCAGTTTTCCATTTTCATAAACAATTTCCTCCTGATGGCGATCAACCAGCCCCACGCAACCAGTGATCGTTAAGCTCAACATTAAGGTTAAGAAAATTAATTTCTCTTTGACCATTGAGCCTCCCTGTCATTCAATCGGCTGATAGCCGAAAGCCGAAGGATAGGTTGTTTGACTGGAAGTCCGTTTTGTTGACGATCCTGTAACCGGATCTGCAAATTCATAAGAACTGACACCGGTAACTTCATCATATTTAACACTTTTCAGCTTCTTGCTGTAGTTGATCTTGGCAATGGCGTTGGCAAAGGCGGTAGGGTCACTCTGATCTTGGGTGGATTCTACTGCAAAGCCAAAGCCTCCCATACCCCAACCGGCGTGCCCAATTCGTCCTTCGCCTCCGATGCCACCGCCCCCCGCTGCGAAGGCAAATCTGTGTAGATATCCCGAGCGGTGATCTTGATAGCTTCCCGTAGCCCCGAGGTGGTCAACATCAATTGCTTCGCTGTGTTGGTAATGCGTACAACCTACTATGATAAACGCCAGGACCAACAATAAATTGAGTTTATACATAATAGATTCTCCTTAAGACATTTTACGTCCCAGTCAAAAACCGCTCTAAATATATTTTTCGTTGGTTTAAGTAGTGGAGTATTATAGTTGTTTAGCACCGTAAGGGATAAACGCCAAATTGTCAAGCAATCTTTTAAGTTAGGTCATTTGCTCAAATAATCTTGCCTGTGAATCTTACTTGCGGTGAAGTCAAACCAGATCTAGCTGTTCGCCGGTCATGGCGGCGACTTCCTCCAACAGGGCCTGAAGCAGGTCGGCCTCCGGGACCTGGCGGACCAGTTCGCCGTGTTTGAACAGGGCGCCGACCCCTTTGCCCCCGGCAATGCCGACATCGGCCTCCCGGGCCTCGCCCGGACCATTGACCACACAGCCCATAATCGCTACCTTAAGCGGCTGTTTTATAGACCTCAATCGCTGTTCCGCGGCTTCGGCCAGACTGAACAGATCAATCTGACAGCGGCCGCAGGTCGGGCAGGAAATCAGTTCGACGCCGCGATACCTAAGATGCAGGGCCCGCAGAATCTCGTAAGCCACCTGCACCTCTTCCACCGGATCGCGGGTCAAAGACACCCGAATGGTGTCGCCAATCCCTTGCGCCAGGAGCATGCCGATCCCCAGGGCCGATTTGACCGTGCCGGCCATCAAGCCCCCGGCCTCGGTAACCCCTAAATGTAGAGGATAATCCACCAGCCGGGCCAGCTCTTGATAGGCGGCCAGATTAATCAATACATCGGAAGACTTAAGGGAAATCTTGAAGTTGTCAAAGCCCCAGTCTTCAAACTGATGTACCCATCTCAGGGCACCCTCCACCAGGGCGGCGGGCGTGGGCCCGCCATATTGAGCCAAGAGATCGGCCTCCAGGGAACCAGAATTTACCCCCAACCGCAGTGGCCGCCCCAATTCCCGGCAAGCCTCGACCACTGGCCGGGTTTTGTCAACCCCCCCCAGATTGCCGGGGTTGATCCGCACCGCGTCGGCGCCGTTTTCCAGGGCGGCCAGGGCCAGGCGATGATTGAAATGAATATCGGCAATCAGCGGCACGGAGCTGGCCGCCCGGATCTCCTTGAAGGCCAGAACCGCGTCGTGGTTGGGAATCGCCAGGCGCACCAGTTCGCAGCCCACAGCCACCAGGCGCTCAATCTGGGCCAAGGTGGCCTCCACCTGGCAGGTATCGGTATTGGTCATGGACTGCACTACCACCGGGGCGCGGCCGCCGACCTGGACGTCGCCCACGGTAATGGCTTTGGTCAGCTTGCGAGGTCGGTTTATAGTGAATTTATCGATCATCCGTCATGCCATCCTCTCGGGCTAGAGCCGTTTATTTATTCATTATAAAATTTAGTGATCGTTAGACCTACCCCAAAACTTTATAGATTTTTGCATGCCGCTGCAACCGTGAGTTTGGGTTTGAGGTTTTGCTCTAAGGCTCGCCACCCGCCCCCAAGCGGTATTTTTTGCCGAGCCGGGCTAACTTATCTAAGAGCTTTTTTCCACTTTTTTAAAGCTGAATTGAAGCTTGATTATATGATACTTAAAAAATATTGGACTTTGCCGCCCCTGCAAAGGATGGCATGCTCCTTGCTTTTCAGGTTGGCAGGATAGAAAATTTAACTGGAGAACAGGTCCGTGCCCACCGCTGGTTTAGCATTGTTCGGCATAGAGTCTTCCCGAAGCTCTCAAGATTGGGAACCAAGCAGCTTAAGCGCGGATGAGATAGTTACTCTTTTTCAGATGGCCCTGAACAGTATGTTGGTACGGCAGGACCAGCCCCGGTTTACCACTTCTCTTAGCATGGGAGACCAACAACCCTTAACCCAGGTGCCCGCCTTAGAGTTTGAGCCGCTGCCGGGTTGTCGATCAACCTCCCCGGAAATAAGCTCCTGGACTCAAAAGGTCAAGAAAATCGACGGCCACCAGACTAAAGAGCTCTATCTGGAGAGCGCCGAACTTCCCCTGGTATTTAACCTGTTGCGGCAGGCCGGAGTGGAACCGGCGCAACTCCAAGGCTTAGGAACCGACCTGCCTCAGATTAAGGGGAAAATTAATCTAAAGGAGTTACTGGCGCGGGTTGCGACCAACAAAATCGGAACAGAGCCGCTCTGTGCTCCGACAGATAATTTGAGCACCGGCCCCAGCCCCACCGGCACTAATCAGCATCTGGCCCATAACCTCAAAGGGGAAAGTTTAACCTTACGGCGCATCTCACCGGAGCAACTGCCCCAGTGGCAGGCCCTACTCCAGCGGGCGGGATTGAGCCCCCACGCCACTCAGGAATTTTTTGCCGCTCCCCAGATTCAACAGGCCGGATTAAATCTAGAAAAACTTAATAACTGGGTGCAAGAAGTCGCAAGGGAAAAAAATTCGCCTGCCCATAATGAAACAACCCCGAGTGTCTCGACCTCCAACCCGACCTACCGCCGGATTTGGGAAGGTCTGGCCCTGTCATCGGTTGACCTGCCCCGTCTGCGGGTACTATTGCAACAGGCCGGGGCCCCGACCGCGGCCTTAACCGCCCTGGATAACCAGGCCATATCGCCTCAAGCCCCGCTGCGGCTGGCAGAAATCTGGTCAACCCTCAGAGATCATCAGATTAGAGAATCCGGGGACCGGCCGGCTTCAGGACTGGCCCCGGTCTTGACGAAGATTACTAACCCCTCTTCAACCCAAGATTTCCAGACGGATTTAGGCCAATTACTGCGCAAAGCCGGCATGGAACCGGCAATGGTCGAAAAGCTGGTGGCACAGATCGATCTTAACGCGGGAGCAAATAAGTTCGAGGCCCTGCTCAATCTGGCCCCGCCTGAGCTCGCCCCAGCTAAAGAGGTTAGGGAGCCACAGCCGCTCTATTTCATGACCCAATTCCTGAACCAGGATCGGTCAACGGCGACCGCCGCCACCCCCTCCGGCCAACCCTATTTAAACCAGGAAGCCCCCCTCAACAGAGATAATATTCATTCTATCGAAAAATTGTGGACAGCCGATCTGTCGGACGGGCAGGAAAAGCCAGACCGCGTGGCTGCCGGTCAGAACTCCACCCGGACAGATTGGTCCTCGGGGCCGGGCTACGCTGATTCGAGAACCGGTCAAGCTAATCATCTTGGCGGCCTCCCGGAACCATCGTCGAGCCCGGCAGACCACACGGCTTTACGTCAATTATTAACCGATATGGGCGTGGAAGCCGCCACGGTCGAAAAGCTGGTCTCACAGCTCAACTATAACGCTACAGAACTTAAGCCGGATTTATTCACCGCAACCGCATCCTCCCCATCGGCTCAGCCCTCTTTTAACCAGGAAGCCCCGACCAACAGAAATTATATTAATTTTATTGATAAATTATGGAAAGCCGATTTGTCCGGCGGGCAAAAATACCCGGAGTGCGCCTCTGAAGGTCAGAACTCCACTCAAACCGATCTGTCCTCGGGGCACGGGAATGTTGATTTAGGAAACGGTTCCCGCGGCGACCGATCAGCCCCGGCAAACGCCTTTACGGCCGGGATGGCCTCAGCCCCGGCCGGAGCCAGCAACACATTGGTTTCGGGCTCAGTCAACAACACGGCTCCGGGCTCGGGACTTACAACCTGGGAGCAGCTCCACCAGCAGTTAAAAAATGGGATTTTCAATCATCTTCAGCCGGGCCAGACCCAGGTGCGCTTAGCCCTTAATCCTCCAAACTTGGGCGAGCTAAATCTCAACCTGTCGCTCAAAGGCAATCTGTTGCGGGTCGTAGCCGAAACCAGTAATCCGGCCGTCGCCCAGGCCATGGAAGGACGCCTGGCCGAATTGCAGCAGAGCTTAGGCCTTCAAGGTCTGGCCCTGGAAGAATTTTCGGTCTGTCTGAGTGCGAATCACCTTCCGGAAACGATGTTAAGCTTTAACGGTCTCCCCGTTGACCAGAAGCCGGTATCCAAAACTGCCAAGGGAGAGATGGCGGCGGGAGGCCAGGCCGGGAAACCCAAAGGAAAAGATAAATCCTCCCCCCGCATCAGCCATTATGCTTAGCACCAGGGGGGGTGGGCTAAAATGAAGAGATCAAAACCAGGAGAATAATTATGACAACCGAGGCTATCTCCAGCGCCTTAGCTAACCCGACTTCGACTGGCACCAGCAGTCAGTCCGAAAAGTCCTCATTAGCCGCGGTCGCGGACAAAGAGACCTTTTTAACCCTGTTAATAACCCAACTACAATATCAGGATCCCATGAGCCCCCAGGACCCCGAGGAATTTGTGGCGCAACTGGCTCAGTTCAGCTCCTTGGAACAACTTACCAATCTGAATGATGGCCTCACCTCACTAAAAGAACTACAGACCTCAGCCAAAGGCAATCTGGAAAATGTGCAAGCCCTGTCGCTGTTAGGGAAAACCGTCCAGGTTGAGGGAAACAGCCTCTCCGTCCAGGAAGGCCAGAGCCGCGCCGGCTCTTTTAACCTAGCCGCAGATGCCCAGAAGGTACAAGTAACTATTTATGATGCCAGCGGTAATGTGGTGCGCAACCTGAGCTTGGAGTCCTTAACCAGCGGCAACCACGCTCTGAATTGGGACGGCAAGAATAACAACGGCGAAACGGTCAGCGACGGCACCTATACCTTTGCCATCACCGCCCAGGATGCCGAGGGACAAACCGTCCCGTCCTCCTGCTATTACACCGGAAAAATCGAGGGCATTGAATGGGAAAATAATACCGCTAAGTTGCGGATTGGCGAGCGGTTATTTTCCTTAACCGATATTGTTTCGGCCACCGACCCCAGTTGACCAGGCGGTTTGACTTGGGGGCAAGCTTTATTCAAAGCAAACCATTGATAATAAGTATTAAATTAACCTGACTAGGGACGGCCGATAATATTACGGGAGGTAACTCAGTATGTCAATTGCTAGCGCCATGTTTTCGGGAGTAAGTGGCCTGACCAGCCACGGTTTGGCCATGGGAGTAATTGGGGATAATGTGGCCAATATCAATACTACCGGCTTCAAATATAGCCGGGCCAATTTTCAGGACCTGTTATCTCAGACGCTTACTCTTAGTTCGGGGATTAATCAGATGGGCAAAGGCACCCAGATCTCGCAGATCGATACCATCTTTTCCCAAGGTTCGTTGCAAGCCAGCGGCGATGCCACCGATGTCGGCATCAACGGCAACGGCTTCTTTATCTTACAAAACCCCGACGATAGCGGATTATATTATACCCGAGACGGAAATTTTTATGTGGACAAGGATGGTTACATGGTAAATTCCACCGGCTATCGGGTTCAGGGGAAGGCCATTGATCCCAACACCGGGGCGGCGAGCGGGACTGACACCAATATTATCATTAACCAGAATTACTCGGCCCCGATGGCTACCAATGAGGTGGACTTGCTGGTAAACCTAAATTCCCAATCATCAACCGGAGACACTTATTCAACCTCCATTGCCGTTTACGATAGCACCGGTAACAATCATGACCTGACCTTCACTTTTACCAAAACTGCCACTGAGGGGGAATGGACCGTTGATATCACCATTGACGGGGAAGATCCGGGGGTGACGCCCAATACCATAACCTTTGACGCCACGGGTAGTTTGGTGAGCGGTGACAGTTGGTCCTGGGACTTGAGTGCTTATAACATCGGGGCCAGCGGGGGAACCGGGAATACGGCTTTTTCTTTGGGTACCAGCACCCAATACGCCGCGTCCTCGGTCACCAATTCGGCTTCCCAAAATGGCTATGGTCCGGGTTATTTTGAGAGATTAACCATAGATAATGATGGCATTATCACCGCCAGCTATTCCAACGGCAAAAACAAATCACTGTATCAATTGGACCTGGCCCGGTTTAATGCCCCCCAAAAATTAATCAAAGAGGGGAATAATCTAATGATCGAAACCACGGAATCGGGCTCGCCGATTACTGGGGTGCCCAATACCAATGGCATGGGGAGCATACAAGGCAATGCCCTGGAACAGTCCAATGTCGATCTGGCCGATGAATTTGTCAAAATGATCCTCTATCAGCGCGGCTATCAGGCCAATTCCCGTATCATCACCACCAGTGATACCTTGCTGGAGGAAACCTTGGCCCTGAAACGTTAAGCCGTTATCTTCTAAGCACACACCTCCATCTCTTCCATATTATAAAATCTACTAGGGGCGACCCGGCGGGTCGCCCCTGCCGTTAGTTTGGATGGGGCTGCGGCCATTAGTTCAATTTTCTGGTTTTCTTATCACCAGCGCCCCCGGTGAATCCAAAATCGCTTTGCTCCGGCCCTGATTTTCTGTTAAGTTTCATTAAAATTCTGCTGATTTTTAGAGGTAACAGATGATTTCACGTTATAGTCGGGAAGCGATGGCCCGGATCTGGACCGATGATTTTAAATATCACACCTGGCTGCAGGTGGAATTGGCGGCCCTGGAGGCCATGGCCGAACTGGGTCTGATCCCGCTAGCCGCCGTAGATAATATCAAGGCCAAGGCGCGTTTCGATACGGCGCGCATCGAGACCATCGAAGCCGAGACCAGACATGACGTCATTGCCTTTCTGAGCAATGTCGCCGAATACGTCGGCGCCGACAGCCGCTATCTGCATTATGGCTTGACATCTTCCGATATCCTGGATACCGCCAATGCGCTCCGCCTGCGGGAGGCCGCGGACCTGCTGCTGGCCGACCTGGATGAGTTGCTGGCGGTCTTGCAGAGCCGGGCTTGGGAATTCAAGGATACCGTGATGATCGGCCGTTCGCATGGCGTGCATGCCGAACCGATCACCCTGGGCTTCAAACTTGCCCTGTACTACGCCGAAATTAAGCGTCAGCGACAACGCCTGGTCCAGGCCCGCAAGACGGTCAGCGTCGGCAAACTGTCGGGAGCGGTCGGCACCTTTGCCCATCTACCGCCGCAAGTTGAAGAATTGGTCTGCGCCCGGCTGGGACTGCAGCCGGCGCCGATCTCCACGCAGGTGATTCAGCGGGATCGCTACGCCGAGTATTTTACCACCCTGGCCCTGATCGGCAGCAGCGTGGAAAAAATCGCCGTGGAAATCCGACATTTGCAACGCACTGAAGTCCGCGAAGCGGAAGAATTTTTTGCCCAGGGGCAGAAAGGCTCCTCGGCCATGCCCCACAAACGCAATCCGATACTCTCCGAAAACCTCTCCGGGCTGGCCCGGGTGCTGCGCGGCAACGCCCTGGCGGCCCTGGAAAACATCGCCCTCTGGCATGAACGGGACATCAGCCACTCTTCGGTAGAACGTGTCATCGCCCCGGACAGCACCATTTTGTTAGACTTCATGCTGCATCGGCTCACCGGCCTGCTGCGCAAATTGCTGGTTTACCCTGAAACCATGCGCCACAATCTGGAGCGGACCCGCGGTCTGATTTTTTCCCAGCGGCTGCTGTTGGAACTGATCCGCCGCGGCGCCACCCGGGAACAGGCCTATCTATTAGTCCAAGGCCCTGCCATGCAGGTCTGGCAGGAAGGCCTGGATTTTGCCACCTTGGTCAGTACCGATCCGGGTATCCAAAAATATCTCTCCGGGGCCGAACTGGCCGCGATCTTCGATCTGAGCCAGTATTTACAACATATCGATCGGGTGTTTGAACGGGTTTTCGGTCCTAGCGCCACCAAACCAGAGAGCTAAACCAGACTGACTTTTATCAGGTCTTCCTGCGGACTGACTCGATCCGGCCGGACGGTCACCTGGTCGCCGACAATCAGGCTCACGGAAGAGGGGGCAGGAAGCTCCACTTCCAATAAGATCTCGCTCAGCAGCAAGCGATAGCGGTTGGCCAGGCGCTCGGTTACCAAGGCGGGCATCTTTTTCCCCACCCGGGTGCTGAGATACTTTAACAGCCAGTATCGCAGACGCCGGGTTTTAAGCTGCCCGGCCCGGCGCAAAGCCGGATCTAGCAAGGTCAGAACGCCATCCAACTGTTCCCGGCTATAAGGCGCTAAATGGCCGTTTAAGGTGGCATGAATCTGCCGGTGAATAATTAAATCCAGATATCGCCGGATCGGGGAACTGATAGTGGTATAAACCGGCAGGCCCAAGCCCCAATGCGGCTGTGGCTCCAAATCCAGGACCACCCGGCTTAAGCGGCGACGGTTGCGCCAGAGTTGCAACAGGGTCGGCGGCTCCTGGCGATCCAGCTCTTCCCGGGGTGGAGGTTGGGACCGATAGATCGCCGGGACCCCATGTTCCGCCAAAAATTGGGCCGCCAGCCAATTGGCCAGCACCATGGCCTCGGAGACCATCTGACGGCTGGGGGTGACGCTATCCTCCAGTTGCACACTAATTTGCCCCTCGGAATCGATGCTCACCACCACATCAGGGATTTGCAAATCGATCCCACCGTGGGCCAGACGTCGTTCCCGGCGACGGGTGCACAAGCGTTTGAGGGCCTGGAGGGTGTCATCCTCAGCCAACAACTGATCAGCCTGCTGATAAGTAAGTTGCCGGCGCACCTTGATCCGCCCGGGCTCGATGGACCACTCCATGACTTCCCCAGCCTCGTTCAGGGTAGCAAAAAAGCTCAAGGTCTGTCGAGGTTCAGCCGCTAGCAGGCTCAAAGTCTGCTCGGACAAGATTTCCGGCAGCATGGGGATGCGTCGATCGGGCAAATAGATCGAGGTGCCGCGCTCCTGCGCCAGGCCATCCAACACCTCTCCCGGTCGGACATAGGCAGAGACATCAGCGATATGAACCCCCAACCGCCATCCGCCAGGGACGCGCTGCAAATTCAAGGCGTCATCAAAATCCCGGGTCTGCTCTCCATCAATGGTGATAATGTCGGCCTCGGTAAGGTCAAGGCGGCGGTTAGCATAAGGATCCGTAAAGTCTGCGGCGCGACTGAGGGCTAATGCGGCGCTCTGGGCCGGCGGCGGAAAATCGGGTGATATTCCCAGGCGATAGAGGTCTAGGTTTTCATCTTCCTGGAAGACCCCCAGATTAACCAAGAGCTGAAACGGGGTTTCGGGTTTAAAGAGCTTGGCCCGCTCCAGATATTCTTTACCCAGGGCGTATTGAGAAGCCTCAGGGCCAAAAATCGCCATATCCTTGAGCACCTCGATCAGACGTTCCCGCCACACTGGGTCGGTTATTTCCCGGCCTTCCCAGGCCGCCTTGAGCCAGGCCGCAGCGGTTTGCAATTCCTGTTGGCGTTCCTGCTCGCGACGGTGTTTCTCCCGCAACTTTTCTACAGTTTCGACGGCATGCGGGGTCCAGAGGCCCCCCTTATATTTAAAAAAACATCGGTCTTCATAGAGAGCCCGACCCAGGGCCGCCACCTGATCCGGAGTGACTGCCCGACCAAACCAAGTTTCGGCTAACTGCGTCACCGTGAACGTTTCCTGATCATCGACTATTAACTCCCACAACTCTTCGAGGCGAATCTCCTGTTTTAAGGCCTCGCGACGTTGAGCCACGGTCTTTAAATACTCCAACAGTTGTTGCCGGGGCACTTGCGGAGATAAAGAGCTGGGCGCGGAATGGATAAGCCGTTGCCGGGTTAGGGTCATTTCCCGATTATTCTCGGTCAGTAAGCGCACGCGGTCCCCGCGGTCCTCTAAACAGAAGCCGCAGTAAATCCTTCTTTCTTCAAAAAATTCAATAATATGACCAACTTCCATGTGTTGAATCCGATCTCCAGTTGTCGGCAAACTTATATAAGAAAGGGATAAAAGTCAAGGACCGCAGGCCAAGATCGACGGGTTGGTTCCGGCCTGAGGCGGATTGCCAAAATTCCTAGACCTGATATAATTTAAATTTAGAAATATGCGTCCGGGTGGGCAACCTTTTCCCTAAAATCAAGGAACCGCGATGAAAATCGCCCTCATCTCAGATATCCACGCCAATCTCGAGGCTCTAGAGCAAGTCCTAAAGGTGATTGATCAAGAGGGGGTTGATTTAATCATCAATCTGGGCGACCTGGTAGGTTATAATGCCAATCCTAACGAATGTCTGGAGCTGATTCGAGCTCGGGGGGATATTCTGAGCGTCGTCGGCAACCATGATCAGGCCGTAAGCAACCCGGATAAGGCCCAGGACTTTAATATTATTGCTTACCAGGCGGTTATGTGGTCCATTGACCAGATAGAAGCCGATCACCTGAATTTCCTCAGTAACCTACCGCTCAATCAAGTACTCGAGAAACGCTATCTGGCCTGTCATGGCACCCCGACCTGTGCCGATACTTATATTGCCTATCTGTTTCAGAGCCGCCGCGTCCTCAATCTGCTGCGTCGGCAATTAAATCCGATTCAGATCTGCTTTTTCGGTCATACCCATAAGCGCGCCTTGTGGTATCGGGATGCCCGGGGCAAAGTCACGCTGCAACCGCTCCAACCTGGCAAAATTTACTTAGACCGGGAATGCCATTACCTGATCAATCCGGGCAGCGTCGGGCAACCCCGCAATCATAATCCGGCCGCGTCCTATGCGGTATTTGATACCCAGGATTATTCCATCCAGTTTAAACTGGTGCCTTATGATATTCAGCAAACCCAGCGGAAGATTTTGGCAGCCAAATTACATCCCTATCTGGCGGAACGTCTGGCTCAAGGGATCTAGCGGCGCATCAAGCTTAGGTCGGCGGAAGGAGGATGGCAATGGTAGGGTTTCGGAAACAAGGCGTTCTCAAAGACGGCACCCAGGT
>Ga0164318_10005594_pt1 | contig 12148 bp, 10 predicted proteins | sample GuaBasSedimGuay9_FD_113734 | JGI IMG/M metagenome (GOLD analysis project Ga0164318, IMG submission 113734) | Subseafloor sediment microbial communities from Guaymas Basin, Gulf of California, Mexico - Guay9, Core 4571-4, 0-3 cm | ecosystem: Environmental > Aquatic > Marine > Hydrothermal vents... | reverse complement strand
TTACTTGCCGTTCTGTTTTTTACCGGCATTCTCATGGTGTTAGCCTTTTTGGGAGCAGGACTGTTTATATTTCTGGCCGCATTGATGTTTATGATGTTGGGAATTTTTATTGTCGCACCCTATTCTTGGCCGGTGCTGGTGATTATTATCCTGATGATTGCATTAATGTCGTTCGGCGATAAAAAAAACGTCTAATTGTCACCGTTGTTTTTTCAAATATGGATGTTTTTAAACGAGTTAAAACTCGATCCTCATACAATCAAGATAGAGATGGTTTTGAACAATCAATTGTAACATCAATTATAATATTTAATAGTTGGAGTGCCCCCCGGTATGACAGGGTCTCTTTGGCCATTTTGAGGATTCCCGGGCTAATTCGAGGACAACCCTATGGTCGGTTTGGTAAAAATTTAATTGATTTTTATGGTTTCAGCCGAATGAAAGCCGAGCATATTATTATTTTGTAGCACCTCTTACTGATTTTTTGAATCGGCCGTCATGGGTTTGATTTGGCTTTTTAACAGTGCGTTAATCTGTGGGAGTATTTTTTCCGTGGCTTCCTCGCCGAGCCGAAGGTGTTCATTGCCGATATCATGGGTAAAATAATTTCTCCATTTAGCTAACGCCTCGTGGGCATTTTCCGGTTCGATAACAACATCAGATGTTTTAACACAATGCTTTGCCAGGTAATGACGTAGCAAGTCTATACTCCGGGACGTTACATGGGTAATGGAATTGACGTCTTTTTTTTCAAACAGCTCATCCAGTCTGTAATTATCCAGGTTTACCGATATAACAACATCTGCTCCCATTTTTCTGACCACATCAGCGGGAACAGGATTGCAGACGCCACCGTCAATCAGTATCATTTCCAAATACTTATAAGGGGCAAAAACAGAAGGTACTCCCATGCTGGCCCTGACGGCCGGCGCAATTTTTCCTTCGGACAAAACAATTTCTTTTCCGGAAAGTAATTCCGTGGCAACAATTTTCAGGGGGATAAGGGTATCTTTAAACTCAGTGTCTCCAAGCCATTGTTCAAAAAGGTGTTCGATCTTGTCTCCCTTGATGAATCCACCTTTTAGGGTCAGCTCAAACATGGAATGAAGTTTTTCTTTTTTTTTCCCTATGGTAAACGTCTCAAGCTTATCGATATTTTTATAAATCGCATAATGGGCGCCGACCCATGCGCCGATGCTGGCTCCTGCAATATAGTCAATCCTTATGTTATGGCGGTTCAATGCTTTGATGACCCCGACATGAGCCAGTCCCTTTACGCCACCACTGCCTAACGCAAGCCCTACTTTTTTTTTGTTTTCATGCATCCTTAACTTTTACCCATGAACCTTGACCTGGTCAAGTAAAAGTGGACACTTTTGTTAAGCGGCTTTTTTTAGAAGCCACAATTCCTCAAATTCATTCGGGCTGATATAGCCCAAATAGGAATTCCGTCTATACCTGTTGTAAAACATTTCAATGTAATCAACGATGTCCTATAAAATATGACGTATTGTGTCAAAAAAATAATTTAAGTTAAGTTATATGGATTTGCCATAAGGCATCCATCGCACATAAACCCATAACTCATAAGCTTGAACGCATAAACTTGAAAATATCGTTAAAAATATAGTTTGTATTTAACCTGTATGCCAGCTATATATCAATCAGCTTAGCGCCTCCGGCGTTCAGGCTGAAGCATCAAAGCGCCTTTCAACCGCTATCACAGCATAATAATTTACGAATAACTGCCGACCCGCCAGGGGGATCTGAAATGAACATTATAGAAAAAGCCATGTCCGAGAAAAGAACAACGCTTTCGGAATACGAATCAAAACAGATTTTGTCCGATTATCAGATCCCGATCACCCGTGAACTGCTGGTGCATGATGAAAAAAATCTCATTATTGCCGCCAAAAAAATCGGCTATCCGCTGGTGTTAAAAGGATGCGATGCCAGAATCGCCCATAAGACTGAAAAAAATCTGATTCGAACAAACGTTATCAATGAAAAAGAGGCAATAACAGCATTTAATGATATTCAATCCTGCATGAACAAAAACAATGCCGCCGTTATTGTCCAGGAAATGATTATCGGAAAGCGGGAACTGGTCGCAGGTATGATCCGCGATCAACAATTCGGCCCTTGTGTAATGTTTGGCATCGGCGGAATATTTACGGAAATTTTCAATGATGTCACCTTTCGGATCGCTCCGATAACAAAAAAAGACGCCCTTGAAATGATGGACGAAATCCGGGGTAAGCGGATACTGGAATCTATTCGCGGGATGAAGGCCGCAGACCGTGAACAATTAAGTGATATCCTGATTAGCATCGGACAAATCGGCATTGAAAACAAGATGATTTGCGAGATTGACATCAATCCTATTATCATTTCAAAAGGAAGGGCCGTTGCTGTGGACGCAATGATCGTTCTCAAATCTTGACGGCTTCGTAAAAAGCTTTTTATGGAATCATTAATCCTTATAGGAACAAAGGCAATGATGAAAAAAACACATAAACTGGTAGAGCAGCTGGATGCGATTTTTCACCCTGAATCGGTTGCGATTATCGGACTTCCGAGAGGATTTAAAGCAGGCAAACTGTTTCTCATGGCCCTGCTGGATTTAAAATATGCCGGCAGGATTTACCCCGTCCATCCCAAAGCAAAAGAGATCGACGGGCTTAAAGCATATCAGAGAATTGACAAAATTCCCGGAACCGTTGACCTGGCAATCATCCTGGTACCACACCACCAGGCACTTCCGATCGTCAAAGCATGTGCTGCCAAAGGTGTCAAAGGAGCAATACTTTTCACCGCAGGGTACAAAGAAACCGGAACAGATGAGGGACGCAAACTGGAAGAGGCCTTGACCCATGTGGCGAAATCTTCAGGTATGCGGCTTTTTGGTCCGAATTGCATGGGGCTGTATGTGCCGGAATCCGGCATTTCCTTCTTTCCCGGGCTTTCAAAAAAATCAGGACCGGTGGGATTTATCTCACACAGTGGGTCGCTGGCCAATATACTCGGCAGAATTGCCCCGCAAAAAGGGATTTACTTTACCAGCGCCGTGAGCCTGGGAAATGAATGCGACATTTCCAGCGCTGACATGCTGACCTATTTGGGAAATGATCCAAAAACCCGTGTAATTGGCGCTTATCTGGAAAGCATCCGAAACGGGCCTTATTTCCTGGAAGCCCTAAAAAAAGCATCTGAAAAAAAACCAGTCCTTCTCTGGAAAGTCGGCTTAAATCCTGAAGGACAAAAAGCCGCCACATCTCACACAGGCGCCCTGGCAAGTCAGAGGCATATATGGGAAGCGGTCATACGACAGGGGGGCGCTGTTTCTGTTAAAGGATTTGATTTTTTAACAGATGCCCTGATGGGGTTTTCCATGCTGCCAGACAATATCGGTGATCGGATAGCCATTTTGTCAGGCCCCGGGGGGATGGCTGTGGCGGCGGCCGAAGCTTGCGGTGACGAAGGATTGACTCTGGCAACGCTCTCGGAGAAAACGCGTTTAGAATTATCCGATTTTGTTCCACAAACCGGCACCAGCCTTTCAAACCCGGTGGATGTCGGATTAACGGCCTCTCTGGAAATGGAAATTTATATCCGGGCCGCGCGTGTTCTGGCGGCAGACCCGGGCGTGGATGCCGTGTTTGTTATCGGGGTCGGGCTGGACCGAAAAACAAATGAATTATATACCGAATCCATGATTCAGGCCCGCCGGGAGTCTGGAAAGCCTTTTGCCGTCATAAACATACCCGGATTTGATGCGGATCTTGCCCAGACGTTTTGCCAGGCAGGAATCCCTTTTTTCGAAACAACGGAACGGGCCATGTCCGTTTATGCCATGGTGTGGCGATATCATCGCTTGCGCCGAAAAAAAGCTTAAAAGGAAATAAACATGCATATCGGAGTGTTTGCCGATATTGAGGGAAGCTTCGGCATATGGCGCATGCGCCAATGCCGGATGGGGACACGTGAGTGGCAATACGGTAGGGCCTGTCTAACTGAAGATGTCAATCATGTTATTTGCGGCGCCTTTGACGGCGGGGCGTCAAAGGTCACCGTAAAAGACACCCATGAGATCGGATTCAACTGTTTGGTCAACAAACTCGATTCCAGAGCTGATTATATCGGCGGCCATTTTATCAAACCGTCCCTTTTCGGCAGGGTCACGGAGTATGACCTGGCCCTGTATGTGGCCATCTATGCCGCATCCGGGCCAGACGGCGCCTTTTTCCCAAAAAGAATATATCCTTACCGCCGACTCCTTGTTTTTATCATGCGTCGCTACTTTGGCATAAAAACCACTTATTTTGCGCCAAAACCAGACCCTGAAGGAGCGGCTGTCACATGAAAGGAAAAAACAATGGATGAACCCGTACTATACACTGTTGAAAATCAAATTGCCATTATCACCTTAAACCGGCCGGAACGGCGCAATTCCATTAATCAGGCGCTGCTGACCGGCCTCTATGATGCCATCGAAAAGGTTTCCAAAAACGACAATATCAGGGTGGCGATTATTACCGGAAACGGCAAATCCTTCTGCTCAGGCATTGACCTGGATGCCATTCTCACGGAAAACCTGTTTGATCCCAAAGGAGACGGCACGGACCTGCCGGATGTTTTTAGCGCATGCGAAAAGCCCATTATCGGTGCCATTAACGGGCATGCCATCACCGGTGGTTTTGAAATCGCATTAAATTGTGATTTTTTAATCGCTTCGGAAAACGCATCCTTTGCCGATACCCACGCCAAAGTTGGGATTCATCCGGGTTGGGGAATGACTCAATTGCTTCAGGAGGCGATCGGACGGCGACGGGCCCGCCAGATGTCTTTTTCATGTAAGTTTATTAATGCCAAAACTGCTTATCAATGGGGCCTTGTCAATGAAATCGTTGCCCCCGATATGCTCTTAAAGCGCGCAAAGGAAATCGCAACAGATATTTGTGCGGTTAATCAGGATATATTAGGCATCGTTAAAAAATTGATCGATTTTCGGCAAACAGCCACCCTTTCCGCATCATACGCCAATGAACGAAAAGGGTTTCAGGCCTTTGTTAAAAAACATCTAAAAAAATAATGATTCAATGGGCGTTAATCCGGTAGGGGCACGATGCATCGTGCCCTTACCGTGGAACAATTCGGCAAACCAGCATCAAACACGATTCCGACAATCATTCGCAGTTACAAATCAACTGTCACCAAATAAATAAATATGTTAACGGAAATGCTTGGCCGATACATCTTCAAGAGACAACTGGATACTTCAAAAAATAATGAAATCTGGATTTGGAGGAGCCGAAAAATCTTGCAGCAGCAGTTAGTGTATGTCTTCTTGAAGAAGCCATAAGAAAAATAAGATATATCGTAATAGCCGGGTTCTGTAAAAACAACTTCGCTGTAACCAACCAGCGCTGCTTAAAATTGCGTGGATACGCACAGGGAGGCCTTTTTTTGTCAAAGTCATGGTAATCAGGCTTCCACAAGCGCATTTCATTTTAAATGCTGATTTGATAAGGAATCATAAAGATTTAGTGGGAATTTCATTTAACATTTAAGTATACCGAGGCATTATCCTTATGGCAATTTGGGGAAAAAATGGATTTATTCGGAAACAAGAGGTTGCATTTGCCAGAAAGCTTCTTATCTGGAAATATAATCAATCCGGTACAGCGTTACCCGATGAAAAGGCATTATCTGCCCATGCACAAAAAATTGTGGATGATGCTCATGTTACTGCAAAAAAAAGCGGCAGTAATGTACTGGAAATAATGAAAGACGCAGTAAAGGATATGAAAAATAGAAAAAGATAGAAGGTATCTTAAAAATATCAATCTAAGGTTGGAAATGGATTTCAACAACAAAAATGAACCGGACAAAACCGCTTATTTTGATCGATTATGTTATCTCCAAAAGTCTCTTGCAAAAACCAAATGTCACCCCCATGTTCGAACAGGGCCGAAAAACTACTAAAGACCCTTTGCCCGACAGGCCTTTTTTGGGCATCCCGTTTCTTCTTAAAGACCTGATGTTTGCCGGTGGGGGGCCAGTTTATCGGGCCGTTTGGGGATGAAGCCACGTTGTTCAGACTGGCGGCTCAACTTGAAAAGGTTCAGCCATGGTTTGACAGACGCCCGCCGGAAATAGCTTAAAATTTGATATCAGAATGCGATGACTACGCTGCCCTAAGGTTTTAATTTTTCATGCGCCGGCTTTCCATACACTTTTTTGTACGATCTGCAGGCCGGGCACAGATTTTCTTCCAGTTTAATCATAGTGTATAAAACACCCTCGCCCTTTTCTCTGCCTTTTGTGCATATCGGGCAGGTGTCTTTACAAAAATGCGCCAGCGATTTTCTGATTTTTCCATGTTTTGTTGTCATTGCTGTTCCTCGTCAACATTTTAGAATTCGTTTTTATAGTTATCGGCTTCACTTGAACAAAAAGGGTCAAAATCTACGTTTGGCTCTTTGCTGATTTTATTTTTTCTGATCTGCTGCTGAGCTTTTTCAAAACCTCCTGAATGCGGAAATCAGAATCATCGGACAGCGTAGCAAGCACCCTGGCCGCACTCTGGCCCGGAATCTGAGACAGTGCATAAACTGCGGCCACCTTGACCGGTGTCTCCTCTCTTTTTTTGAAAAAAAGACGGCGTTTAGGCTTTAACAGATTTTCCAGCGGCGCAATAAAAGAAGGGGCGGCGATCTGCCCCATGGCCCGGCAAGCTGCCACACGCACCTCTTTGATATCCGAACCTTTCAATCTCAGAATAAGCAAGTCCGCAGCGGCTTTGACATTGAGCTTCCCAAGAGAATTAATTGCCGGGACTGCCAGTTCCGGGGATTCCTCTTGCGCAAACTCCATCAGCAATCCAATGGTTTGCTGCGTATTTAAACGCTCAGCCAACCGGAACGCAGACCTACGTACAACATCCGCGTTGTCTGACAGAGTATCGGTTAATTCCATTATGCAATCCGTTGTCACGGAATCGATCACATCCAGAATTCGCGCGCGATACTCGGGCCTGCTCTCATCCATGATTGATTTCTTGAGCAAATCAGCGCCTTCCTGCCCTTTGCTTTTCATCAACTCGGCAACCATCCGTCTGACCCGAATATTGCTTTCCCGCTTGATAATATCGATTAAAAAAGGGAGAATCCCTTTACCCATACTGCTTAATAACTGATAGGCGCCCTGCTGGCGGTCATGGATTTCTGATTTTAAATCTTGTGCAATAACATCAATAATTTTCTGGTCCATTAATTTTTCAAAAACATGAACACCACCCATCGGACCTGACGGTTCTGCTGCATTGCCCATTGACTGAAGCAGAGAAAATACCCATGCAGCCAGTTCGTATTCGCCGAACAGAATGAACATCTCCGAACAGAAATGAAATAAATCAGCCGCCTTTGCGATCAGTTCTGAATTTGTTTCATCATCAAACAGGGATATTGTGGATTTTAAAACGAATTTGATATATCCGGGGCCGGGGCGCCAGGCTTCAGGTTTTAATATGGTTTCAAAAATATCAAGTAACGATTTTCTACCGGCTTCATCTAAGGCCTGATATTCCTGGCAAAATCGTTTAATAACGGCCAGCGCCTTTTTTTTATCCCCTGACAGGTATAATTTTCGTAAAAGATCCGGCACGGTCTCCATATCCAGATCCTTTAAGCTGCTTTCTTTTATTTTTTCCATTTCATCATCAGTCTCTGTTTTATCTTCCTCGCCACTATCTCCCTGCCCCTCATCCAGGACACCATAGATTCGCTGATTAAACAGGATTCCGGAAATCTGTTTTGCTTCGGCAAGCTCCTGCCAAAAGGTAATACCCGTATCCTCGGCCGGCGGCTGAGATGAAGCTGAAAAAAATTCCAAAAGATCGGTTTCCGAAATAATATTTATAAATGTAATACTGTTTAATTTCGTATCTTTCAGAAATTGAACAAGACCGTCAGCCATTTTCTCAAAACCTGCAGGATTCATTTTAACGCCATTTATAAGAAATGATGCCTCAACCCGCGCAATGCTCAACGCCGATTGCCGTTTAAAATAATCCGCCAGTACAGCCATCGCCTTTTCTATAGCTTTTTTTGCTACCGGCCCATGGGCGGGGTAAAGTTTGAATTTGCTGTAAGTGCTCAACAAAGCGGCAATAACTCGCTTAATCGGTTTTATATCCGCGTCATCAAGTCCCTGATCACTTTCGGATTCAACGCTGTGATGCTCATAATTAGCCGGTTCGGAGACATCTGCCAGAGGCTCAGGTAGCGCGCCTTCAGTTTCATCTTCTATTTTGGCATATTTGATTTGACGGGGACGAATGTGAATCAGCTTTTTTTCTTTTGCAAATGTTTTCCAGAAGGTCGAGATCAGTTCTTTTTGTTCAATATGACTTAACTTTTGCATGAATATCTCAAGTTCCTCTTCTGTCAGCCCTTTTATGAAAGTTAAACTTTTTAATTCAATTCGATCCCAAAAATCGATGATTTTCCGTGCAATGGCCTGAAAATTCCCCACTTCGAGTTCCTGACCATTTATCAGGATACTCTTCTTCTCAACGATAATACTCACACGGCTCGTATCCTTAAACGTCTTTTCAATAAATTGCTGCAATTGGCGGACTGCATTTATGACCGACTTGCTCCCGGAAGGATAGAGTCTTGTATTCCGGATTGCGATAAGAATGGACTGAAATAATTTGGGAATATACAGCAGACTCTCACTACTCAGCGGGACATCGCCGATCTCATCCAGACCATTTATACCCGCATCGTCCACATCTGTTTCACCATACTTGCTCGCTTCCTGGTTATTGAAAATCCGCTGATTGAGATCTTCTTCAAACTGCTCGTAAGTTTTCGCTTTTTCCTGATTGTCAGAGCGCTTAAAATGGTATGCCAATAATGAAGCAGAAGGCAGCAGGTTATGATTATATAATTTTTCCTGATAATTGCCGATCTGTTCATGGATATTTTTCTTCTGGGCCGGCTGGATACCTTCATAAACAATTTCCTGGATGCGCTTATTTATAAACCGGATGCTTTCATCATTTCCTGTAAAATCAGACCGGACAATTCCCTGGGCAATAACCTGGTCTAAAAAATCATGAATTTTTGCAGATTTTTCATCTGAAATACCGGTCAGCATACTTAAAGAAATGGATTCCCCAAAAACAGAGGCTCGATCCAGAAAAATTTTACTCTCATCATCAAGAGATGTCATTTTTTTGCGAACGATTTCCTCAAGGGATTTGGGGAAATATCCTTTTTCAAGGCTGAGGATTTCCCATTTCTGCCCGGATTGCACAATTTTCTGCTCCCCAATCATCCTTCTTAAAATCTCCATGATAAAAAGGGGATTCCCCCTGGCAGTCTGGACCAGTTCGCGGATTAACCGCTGAGGCATGTTGATCTGCGGGAAAATAATATTAATATGTTTTTCAATATCCTCAACGGTCAACGGGTCCAGATGAATATCCTGTATCCCCAGATTCTCACTGTAAGCGGATCTAAAAAGGTCTAAGGGGATAGCTTTGGGGGCTGTCTGTTTTTCTTTTGAAGCGGTACCGCAAATAAACAGGAGCACCGATTTTTCCTTAATGATTGTACGGATCAGATGAAGGGATGCCGGATCAGAATAATCCAGATCATCGATGAGCAGTATAAGGGGACGGTTATCAACCAGTAAAATTAAAAACCGCAAAAACGATTTAAAAATTTCCTCTCTCTGCTGGTCGCTGTTCTCCGGTGAGGGGACATCGTCGATGCTTAACTGGGGGATGATATATGATAAATTCACAATGTCTTTTTCGTCCATTTTCTCTAAGACATCAATTCCCTTATCCTCCCGTTGATTCATTAATTCCATGACAATATACGACACCAGATAATACGGTCGGAATGATTCCTGAACAGCACCGGCTATGCGGATCGGATTTAATTTCTTTTTTCCCAGATTTCGCTGGACAGTATCTAAAAAACTTGTTTTTCCCATTCCCGGCGCGCCGTCAACAATAACAAACCGGCTTATTCCGTCACTGACTTTTTTTAACGCCTTCCCGACCTGTTCGAGCTGGGACTTTCGCCCTACAATGCCTGCACTATCCAGGTATTGCAACGCCTGACGACTTACCTCACCTGCATCGGCATATCGGTTTCTTCCCAGTTGCTTTGCATGAAATAATGCATTGTTTACCTGACGGATAAGGCCATCCCCGTCACCGGCATCTTCAGGCGCTGTGGCAATCCCGATACTTAACGTAATCGGAATTTCCGTTCCCGCATCGGAAGAAAAAAAAATATTTTCGTTCACATGCCGGACCAGATCATCTCCCGCGATCAGAGCATTGTGTTTTTTTATACCGGGCATCACAAGCATGAACTTATCACCCGCGTAGAGAATGGGAATTCCCTTTTTCCCGGATATTTTTTTTAAAATTTCGGTAATATAAATGAGAACCTCATCACCTACGATATGACCGTATTGTTCATTAATCCGTTTAAAATAGTCAATGTCTACCATCAACAGAGAAACCGGATGTTTTTCCAGCGAATCCCACGCGATCTCGCTTTTTAAATATTGATGAAAATACCGTCGATTTTTAAGCCCGGTAAGATAATCTTCTATGATTAATGATGACGGATCTCTCCCGACATTTTGTAAAAAATAGAGCAATTTCTGAAATCTCATGGATACTCCTGGTATGAATCGTTGTCGGTATAAGCATAAGCAAAGATGATTACCAACTGGCAGCCCATCCTTGGCTAATTTAACGTATTAAAAAACAGAATAATATTCAACATCAAATAAGATGCTTGACAGTAAACCTTTTAATCCGCTGAAAAAATTAAAAATTTTTAAGATGAAAAATTTTCAGGTGCAAGTTGGTGCATGAAAATTATCCCGGTCATCGAATACGATGCCGGGATTTGCAAATGTATGAAAGTTTTGATAACATTTTTTTAGACTCGGTTGTCTGGGTTGGCCATACGATAAAATAATGATAAAACCACTTGTAAAAACTGGCTGCATGTGAAAAAATTTAGATTTACTTGACAATTAATGTTATCTACACATATTATTAAACAGAAACCCGCTACTTTTTAATATTTTATTAATATTGTTGTGGGAGGTAAAGAAATGACCAGACATATTAAAAATATATTAAAAGGCGTAGGGAGCGTAATTGATATTGCGCCCTCTACCGACTATCAGAAGTTTGTTTCTAAGCAGTCGCCCGGTGAAAGAATGTATGGACACTGGCATCAGGCCGGTCAGCACATTCACAAAGCAACGGATCAATTTTCTGATGGCCAAAAAATCAAAAAATAGAGTCCCTGCAAAAAAAACTCAAACCTCCACAGAACAACAATCTCAAAGAATCACAACAGCTCAATTTTCAGGGCCATTACCACCACCAAACCTTTTACATGATTATAATCAAGTTGTTTCCGGTGCTGCGGATAGAATTTTAACCATGGCTGAAAAAAATTCAGAGCATCAGCGATTTATGGAAAAAACATCCTTGCTTGAGTCTGTAAAAGAAGTAAGGAGGGGTCAGGTTTGCGCTGTTTTTGTCGTTATCGCATCTTTTATTACCTGCGCAATAACCGCACTGAACGGCGCAGAAACAACCGCAAGTATTGTTGGTGGTACAACCGTTATCGGGCTTGTGACGGCTTTTATAATGGGACGCTACAAGGCAAAAGAATAAACATTTTCATACAGCTATTAAAAATCCCGCCCGGATCACCGAGCGGGTTTTTTTTATGTTCCGGTTCCGATTAAATTCGGTTCCGGGATTTTTTTTGTGGAATTGATGGGCCAGGTTTGATTAATATTGACTTATATTGTGTTTTCACGTATGATGAATACAATATTTAGGTGTTTTATATCTATTCGGGGGATAGGCTCTGCAGGCTAAGAAGACCGGAATCCTGACCGGTCGGATAGTTATTTTTTTCAAAAACATAACATCTTTTAGAACACACATTGAGGAATAATTATGACACATCCGTACAAATCAGACAAATCCGGCCCCCTTGACGGCATTCGAATCGTCGAATACGGCGTGTTTCATGCTGGTCCGGGCGGTACGGCCATACTTGGAGATCTTGGGGCAGACATCATA
>Ga0164318_10005593_pt1 | contig 12148 bp, 18 predicted proteins | sample GuaBasSedimGuay9_FD_113734 | JGI IMG/M metagenome (GOLD analysis project Ga0164318, IMG submission 113734) | Subseafloor sediment microbial communities from Guaymas Basin, Gulf of California, Mexico - Guay9, Core 4571-4, 0-3 cm | ecosystem: Environmental > Aquatic > Marine > Hydrothermal vents... | reverse complement strand
GGATATGATGGAATCTCACTTCCGTCCTCCTTATAGATTTTCATTTCCTCCATCATTTAATCCTCCCTTTAGTCCAACTCGGACAAGGCCACCATTACTTGTCTGACAGCCTCGTCCTTGTTGAGCTGAAGCTCCTTGAGAACAAGCTTAGCACTTTCACCGAGCTTTCGGATCTCAATCCACTTCTCATTCTTTTCCTGATCTCCTTCCCAGGAGAAGAAATGCTTATGAAATGTTAAGATGTATAGAGGCACACCGTGCCGTCCCACAGCATCAATATATCTTTCTCCCCATTTTTGGGATTGGGAGCACAGGTATGTAGACCAAATCTCCTCAGGTGCTTCAACGGCGCCAGAGAGGATTTGATCATTATGTATAAACCAAGTGCTTGTCGCACTATATGTTTTTCCTTTCCTTCCCTCCCACGATCTTATCGTGGGAGGCTTGCTTTCCAAAAAGTCCTCGTCAGCCTTCTTAATGTAACACCACTCAGCGCTCTCGAGAGCAGCTGAGATTTCTCTGTTTTTTAGTAGAAAAGAAAATGCTTTTCGCAATTCACTTCGGTTAAATGGATTTAACCTTATTTTCATAAGTCCTCCTTTGTTAAACATTTTTAGTCTTCCTCTTCATCTAAAGGACTATAAGTTGCTTCAAAAACATCCGGTTTGCAGGGATAAAGTTCTCCTTTAACACCAGTTATTATCCAATCTCCTGGGCAAACAATATGTTTACCCTCCAGAGTTAAACATTGACCATGTTCACTAAAATAATGTGAACAATGTTTACAAAGAACACTAGGATTATCACTTTCAAATGGTGACACAGCAGGATGATCCCCCATTTGTTTCCACTGAACTGCCTCCACTATTACTGGTTTTTTTCGATATTTTGCCATTAAAATGTTATCCTTCAGTTTTAATTATAAAATAATTAATTTAATTTGTTAATATATGTAGTAATAATTTACTTGTTATGATTAAACTTTATGATAAACATAATTCAACAACAATTCGTACTGAATATTAATAATTAATAAATATATTTGCCTTTTCGGCAATCTTATAAATTTCCTCAAATACAGTCTTGGCGCTTTCCAGCCCAATGTTGGGCTTCAGTCGTGTGAGTTCCTGAAATCTTTCTTCAATATTGGTATCCAAGGTTGTGTTCTTGATGATATAAAGGGCGGTAGCCAAATGTCTGAGATCTACCACATCCTTCTCTCCAAAATTATTTGCTACAAAAGAAATTTGATCATCATACTTGGCAAGTGTTTTTGAACATATTTTCTGGATATATTCGCTTTGGTTAGTTGGAACGATTTTTGGACTAAAGGAGTAATGCGGTTCGAGTTCAATAAGACCGTCTGCTCGAATAGAAGTAAGCTCATCCCGTAAGTCAAATGAGAAAGGTCCACGTTTGTATAAAATGAATTTAAATACTATAGGAACCTGTATAAGTTCCTGAAGAAAGAATATATTATTCTGAATATGTATCTCTCCGCACCAACTTCCTTTTTCTCTCAGTCTGTCAATTAATCTTAGAATTATTGCAACTTTCTTAATTCTTTTCATTTACCTTAATAATTTACTTGTTATGTAAGCATTATAAAAGAACATCCTGATAAGCAGACATTATTTCTTTTTCGATATCTTTTTCATTAGTTATACCATAATCTAATATTTTTTTGGTAACATGTTTAATTATATAACCAACTTTTTTACCAGGTTTCAACCCGGTTAATTTCATGACTTTATTTCCATCAATTAGCTTAATAGCATTATTAGTTACAGAATTTCCCCATTTATTTTTAATATCATCAATGTAGCTTAGAATTTCATCCCATCTTTTTTTATCAAATAATTTTCCTCTTGCTGCTTTATCACAGTAAGTTGCAGCTTTGAGTAACTCCCAATTTTCATCTGTAATGATTTTAATTAACTTTGAAGGTTTCATTTCTGTTGCTTTATGTAATTTCATATGATTTACGGCAACAAAAATTAATGCTTCTTTTTCTTTATTTGATAATCTTAGTCTTTTAGCAATAATATCAATTAACTCTTTTCCAGCCTCAGCATGTCCGTAAAATGTATGTCCTTTTTCTTTATCAAATTTATAAGTTGTTATTTTACCAATATCATGCAAGAGTATACTTAGATTAAGTAACGGATCCGCTATTTTATTTGCTTTTAATGCAGCTATTACATGATCAAAAACATTACCTTCTGGATGATGGTCAATATTTTGTTCAAAATCTTTCATTTTAACAACTTCTGGTAATATTATTTCCAATATTCCGAGTTCATCCATTTTCAAAATAGCATCAGCAAATTTATCACCAGAAGATGATGCCATTTTTACCAATTCATCTCTTATTCTCTCCGGCGATAAAGATTTTATTTTCTCTTTATTAAATTTTATTGCAGCAGCAGTTTCTTTTTCAATATCAAAACCTAGTCTTGATGAAAATCTTATTGCTCTTAACATTCTAAGTCGATCTTCCTCAAATCGATCATGTGGATTGCCAACAGCTCTTATTATCTTATTTTTAATGTCTCGTTGACCATCAAAATAATCAATAATATTGCCTTTACTGTCAATTGCCATTGCATTTAAACAAAAATCTCTACGAGATGCATCTTGTTTAAATGATTGACAAATTTCAACTGATTCTGGTCTTCTGCCATCAGTATAATTTCCATCCTGACGAAACTGAGCTATTTCATAAGAAAAACCTCCTAAGTTAGTTGTTACTATACCAAAATCTCTTGACTTACCAATATCATATACCTTAAATAAATCCTCTAATATTTCTACAGGACAGTTAGTAGCTATATCAATATCTTTAGGTTTTTTACCTAAAACAATATCTCGTACACAACCACCAACAATATAAGCACGATATTTTTTAGATTCAATTTTCTATAAAATTTCAACAGCATACTTTAACATTGGCATATTTTTACAATATTCTATCCATCTTTTTAAAAAATTTTCTTCTTCATTTAAAAATTTAGAAAATTTAGTCATTATATATATGCCGTAAAAAATCTGATATTAGGAAAACGGCAATTCTCCTTTATTGTCTTGCTGGTATTTAATACCAGCAAGACATCAATTGACAATAAAATAAGATAGTTAATTTGTTTCTACTGGTTTAACTTGTTCCATTTCTTCAGTATTTTCAGTTTGTAGTAAATAATCTTTTTCACGTTTTTTTCTTCTTTCCATTGCTTTTTCATATGTATCTGTTGGATCAACTAAGAAGTGTAACTCTTGATCTTTTATAAATTCATAGATTCTTCCAGGGTGCGCGGCAAAACCCATGAAATCTACAATACTAACACCAAATCCTAATTGCATTCCTTGAACTCTACTTGGAACTCCAATTAATTCACCTGTTTCTTTTAAAAACAATGCACCACCAGATACACCAAAAATACTGGATGCATTCGTCATGATATATTGCTTTTGTTCTATGATTTCATTTAAATATGTAATTTGACCAAAATTACTAAAAGGATCATGTGATAAAGAACATCCAGTCAAGACAACATCCATATATAACTTTAACTCTTTTATTCTTTCCTCAGGAATAATTTTAGATACATATTCAAATTTCAAAGGACTATCAATTTTTAAAACTGCTAGATCATGATTAGCATCATATGCTATAATGTCAGCTCTGTATCTATTAGATGAATTAACCTCTGATAATCTAACATATTGAAATACTTCAACAGAACAAGCTTCTTTAACATCAACTTTAACTTCTTTCCTTACAATAGAATTCCATTCTTTTTTAATATTAATACATTTATCTATAACATGATGATTCGTCAATACAAAACTATGGCAATCATCGCCGTCTTCAGTTAGTTTAGAATATATTAGAGTACCACTTCCACCTACTCCTTTACATCCTACTCTTACTACTGGGTATAAAAAAGTTTCATGCATATACTTGAGTTGACTCACACTACACCTCCTCTATTTGTTATTAAAGATATTCATGACACTCCGCTCTCACTAAAGTGATGCGGTTTCTTGCAAACATCTGCAAACTACAAGGGATGTTCTCTGAATAAAGGTCCCTTGGTCGGTGTCCTGACGTCTACTCATAACCTGTAAGATACAGGATACGATGCTTAATAATTTTAACATAACAGAAATTTTACCTGGTTACTCATATTTATAAATTATTTGACCAACTATGTCACAATAAGACTGAAATTTACAAGCCAGACAGTGGGTATATAGTGTCTATTACTATAGTAAGTGTTAGAGACAACATTAATTCCGTCCGCTTCCTAACCTCTACCACTTTAGTGGTGAGGTTTGCGACAGGCTAAAGCCAATTTCTATCATTTTCAATTAAATAAGCAATAAAAAAATTACATTTTAAGTCAAAAGATAACTCTTCTTTAAGCCAGTTATTCATTATACATTTTCTTTCTTTTTTTTCTACATCGAACAAAAAAGAGGGTTCCATATTATATATCCAATCATCAATATTATCGCCACTAGTGCAAAAATCATCATCAATAATGTTTTCTCTCATAGCCCAACTCAGTAATCTATCGATACCTACTATTTCTACAAATTTTTCCGGATTATTTTCTATCATTTCATACCAATAAAATGATACTGCATTATATCTATCATCTGAATTTTCAAGAGGAGACACCATAAACTTTAAACCTGAATTGGTAATAACAACATCAAGATATGGATTTTTTGTATCGACATCAACTATATCGTATAAAACATTTTCAACTACCATTAGAAGTTTTCTGTTTTCCACCGAAACCTCCTTCAATTTAAATATATTTTAAATGAGATCTTTAATATTTTTTATTTCAATTGACGGCTTGAAACCAAACAAATTTTTAGCTGCTTCTATATTTGCAATGCTAGTAGCACCTGGATCTACATCTGGTCTGAGTTTGTAATCAATACCAAGTATTGATGCTAACTCTAATATGCTTGTTCCTTTACCTGTTCCAATCTCAATAGGTATGTTATTAACATTATGTTTATAATGTAAAGCAGCATAAAATGCATTACAAACATCATAGAGGTGTATAAAATCCCTTTCTTGATGACCATCACCATTAATAGTCATAACTTTTTTATTAAGATAACATTTAATTGCATTACTAATTACAGTATTCTTATTTTCAAGATAATAACTGCTAGTATCCCAAACATTACTTAATCTTAATATAATTATTTTAGCACCATTTATATTATATTTGAAAGCGTTATATTCATTTGATAATTTTGTTAAACCATATATTAATTTATTCACATCCGGTAATGACGAAAATTTTCTTACAAAAAAATCAGCTATATCGTGTTTCCAGTTTTTAAAATTTATACCAACTAAACTAGCAGCACTTTTTATTGCCATTGACGATGCAGCAATAACTTTAACATTATACTTAAATGCATTATAAAAAATATGGTTTGTTGATATTATATTGTATAATATAGCATCTTCTACATTATCACTACAATTTTTTATTCCTGATATAGCACCTAGATGAATAATACTATCAGCACTTTTAAAATCATCTTTTTTTAAATCCATAATACTGGTATTTTCTTTAATATCAACTTTTTTTACTTCATGTTCACTTAAAATTTTAACTATATGACTACCAATTAAACCAGAACTACCAGTTACAATAATATTCATTACATATGCGTCGTTTTCTCTCTGGTATGAATGTTGGAGAGAAAACGACGATCCTCCTTTCTTTTTTTAAATCTGGTGCCCCCGCTTGGATTCGAACCAAGAATACGCTCTAATCTGGAGCCTGATGCCGGGTATAAGCCGGGTGTTTTACCGTTAAACTACAGGGGCATATATGGAGCCGTCGGCAGGACTCGAACCTGCATTAGAGGGTTTACAAGACCCTTGTGTTTCCAATTACCACCACGACGGCATTGATTCTTTTATTATCCACTAGTATTTTTGGTAATATGAGGAATCAGTTATAACAACATTAAGTATTTTCTCTGGGTATGTTCTACAATACTCTTTTCCAGACATATCAGCCAAAACAACCATTTTACTGGTTGTTCTGGAAATATAAAACCAACGACCTTTGTAGTATGCCATTCGATTAAGATTATATATAGTGTTGGCTTTCAACTTCCATTTCTTAAACCCATAAGTTGGTGCAGGTTTAATAATTCTACTTTCATAAAAAATTTTCAATATTTTTTCAAATGTATCTTTATCAACTTTTCTAATAGGCTTTATATTAGAGTCATTACGCATTATTAATGCATGAATTCTATTTGTATTGGTATTATACAAATAGTATTTTTTATAACCACGATAACGACCTTTCTTTATACTTTTGTTACAGCAGTAAATACCGCTAATCAAACGACCATTAGCCATACACTGACATTCATATCCTATCATATCAGTGGGAACATCTTTTAAGTCTATATTTATATTTAACATCCACTTTTTAGCTAAGGATAGCATTTTTGCTATGCTATCCTTAGCTTCTATAACCATTTGTGCTCTTCTATTTGCATCTGGATGATCTGAAATATCCGGATGCACCAGTAACATCATTTTCTTGAAAAGTTGTTTTTCATCCATTTCTAACAATTTAAGTCCTTTCCATTGATATATATTGTTTAGCCAAATACTGTCTTACTAGTGTTTAACACTAAGACAGTGTTCCATTGTTTTATATACTGTTTTCCCAAAATTTTATGTAACAAATCCGGAGTAAATTAATAATATCGTACAAAATAAATGATGTAAATAAAAAAAAATAATGTACTTGCTGTTTTCAGATTATTAATTTATTAAATACCAGAGTTTCCATCAAAATCTTGTGGTGTTTTCAGGTTGATTTATGTCTTGGCTAAATGACATTACATAATAAACTGTCTTGTTAGTGTTTAACACTAACAAGACAGTATATTTCAATTATTTAGTAAACATCCCTCGTTACTAATTCAGATATATGTTTTTTGGTTTCTCTTTGAATGTCTTCTAAGATAGATGATACTTTCTCGATGTCATCTATCTGTATGTTATACCTTCTAACCGACCGATAACACTCGATTAGCGAAAGGCAGCAATTTATCATCTTTTGAAGAGTTTTGATTCTGTCTAGGAGAGTATCGGTTGTTACTGAAAAAAATGTATTATACATTCTATTTCCTTTCCGACCGATGTGATAGCATTGGTCAATTAAGATGCTTGAATTTTAATTTCCTGATTATTTGGTTTTTCTTCCCAAAGATGACAGTACCTACAATACTGCATTACATCTACATCTTCAGTACTAAGAACACGACCTAGAATTAAGCAATCATGATATTTACGATCACTTCTGTAGTGCTTACACGTATGACATGATTTTTTGTGATATTTTAACATATTAGCCCCCTAATTTTTTCTTAAAGAAATCTGTCAATGATACTGATTCTCTGATGTTTTTGCCGACTCTGACTGCACCATTCTTGCCGACATAGTAGAAATTATCGTGACACTCCGCTCTCACTAAAGTGATGCGGCTTCTTGCAAACATCTGCAAGCTACAAGGGGTACCCTCTGACTGAGAGTTCCTTGGCCGGTGTCCCGGCGTCTACGCATAACCTGTAAGATACAGGATACGATGCTTGGTGATCTACGAAGCAGGAATTTTATCTGGTTATTCATAATTACTTAATCAACTATGTTACAATAAGACTGAAACTTACAAGCCGGACAGTGAGTATATACGTCCCTTGTGTTTGTGTCTATTATTATAGTTTGAATAAGTGTTAGATATAACCTTTCTGTAACATGTTATCTCCTTTTTTGTTGTTTTCGGTTTCCATCACGATTAAATACCAGGGTCTTCTAATTTGAACTAATATCTTGATTGAATAAAGTTGCGTTGCAGAACATCCAACTCATATTAGTTACATTAGATACCTATGTCCTGGTTGAATGATGTTGTTACAATTAATTACTGAAGACCCTGGTATTTAAGGTGTTTAAAATTAATAAATTTAAGTTTTACATTGGCATCTCCTTTTTTTGATTTTATTATACCACAAAAATATGGATAATGTAAATAAAAATAATATATTTTTTTGCTGTTTTCATGGGCAATCTTTATTTAGCCAGAATATGGCCGACATATTTTATTATACCAGACTATAGTGACATAATACTTCGTTTGCACTAAAGTGATGTGATTTTTTGCAGAGTACCATCTGATTGAAAATCTTTTGGGTTTGTACTTCTTACCGTAGTCTAAATAAGTTTGATATCTCATCTATATTGGAGACAACCTTAATTTTTTTCTATTTTCGCAAGATGCCTAATATTCACCATAAAGTGATGAAGTTTACGACAGACTGAAGTTAGTTTACATCAAGATATGCTTGAAAATCTTCATAACTTACTTGAATAAAATTAATATCATCGCTGTTAATAGAATATCTCATAATTACTTTATCTTCAATTGGATAAAAAGAAACAATAATATCATCAGTAAATTTAGTAATATTAACGTCTATCAGATCATAATAAACAATTTTTTTAATATCAAAATATTCCATCAACATATAGTATATCTCCTAATATTTGAAATTGGTTGCTCAAGATTAAAATTCAAACTTATTCAGCCATTGATGTGACCTCTGTTAAGCTTTATTCTGTACATCGTAGCAAAATTTATAGTAAACTAAAAATAGTTTACATTATAACCAAAAAATATTTTATACTTTTATATTACTTAATATTTCTAATTTTTTTAAGTTGTTTACTTTTTCTGATGGCTTCTTCATGCTCTGATATATCCTTTGTTTCTGATGGTTCATTTATTTCAATTTTATTCTGCTCTGATACATCCTTTTGTTCTGATGGTTTATTTACTTCAATTTTATCCTGCTCTGATACATCCTTTTGTTCTGATGGTTTCTTTATTTCAATTTTGCCTTGCTCTAATAAAGATTTTACTATAACATTTTCCATGTATTTTTCAAAATCAGTTGCTAATGCGTCAACTATTCCTTGATCAGACAATGAAATAATTCTTATATTAGGAGATACCCTTTGCCTAAGAAATTTTAAGATTTCTTCTTGGTTCCTAGCTAAAATACAAGCAGTAAAAGTATTAATATTATTATCACGAACAATATCATAATCTACTTTAATTAATCTGAACTTCATTTTTCTTATTAACATTAATCTACTCCTTCTTTATCTTTTTTTATTTTTTTGATTCTTATTTTTTCTTCTTCTTTCTCGTCATCATTTTTTTTCGATTCTTTATTATATAACTTGGCAGCTTCATAATTTATATTACTATAACCAGTATTTTTAACATATTCATCAATTTCATCAATAATATCTTTATTTGACTCAAAGAATTTCATTACTTCTTTAACACCACAAAATTTGCAACCAGTTTTGAGATATGTATACCAAGCTCCTTTTTGTTCGATAATACCAGCAGTTTTACAAATATTCAATAAACCAACGTACTTATTTATACCGCTAATATAGTTTATTTCAATCTCAGTTTCATTAAATGGAGGATAGAATCTGTTTTTTAGAGTACAAGCTGTCAAACCAGTTCCAGTTATGACACTTTTACCATCAATTATTTCCTTTATATCATATTTTTTAAGACTAATAAGAATATCGGCCGATAACTTTAAGTATTTTCCACCACCAACTTTTTCAGGTGAACCATAACCAGATGGATCACCATAATAATGTGCAGAAGAAAATGCTATTGATTTTTTAGATTTGCAAATATTAACTAACATTTTCAATAACTGTTTTATTTCTTTTTGTAGGATACCTTGATCTGCTTTATGATCTCCTCTTAGAGTATCATCAAACAACTTTTTTCTCTCTAAACCTCCTATAGAATCAACAGCGATAGCAAATCCTTCTTCATCTGATTCTCTTATGGTGCTAAGCACTGTCATAGCTTCTGTTGTGAAAGGAGTATAAATATAAAGTACCTTTCTTGGATCTAAACCCCATCTTTCTACAAAAGAATTAGTCCATGATCCTTCAGTATCTATAATAACCGGTTTTAGCCCTTTTCTTAAGGCATCAACTAATAAAAGACATATATAGCTTGTTTTAAATGATGCTTCTGGTCCAACCATTACTACATGAGATTTAACAGGAATACCTTTTTTCAATGACCCAGACAAAATTCTATTAAAATCGTATGTTGGTGCTTGTATCCATTGATCAATTTTTGCAATTTCACTATCAGCTAGAATTGATATATGAACGCCTTTGACTGATTTATCAATCTTTCTTCTTAAATCACTAAATGTTGACATCAATTAATCTCCATAAACGGGTAATACAAATTACGTAAACACTAACTGTTTAATTTTAACATTTGCTCTTTTACAAACTGACGTAAACATTTTTTAATTAATTTTACAGCTATCCTTTTTGGCATATAAGAAGACCCATATCCACTTTTATCTTTGAAATCCCAATAACCATAAAGCTTCATATCACCATCAAGATCAGATACAATACCAAACTTATTTAATATAACATCTATATCTTGATTTTTTGAGGCAACAAAGCACCAATTACTCCATCGACCTAAAAACCCAATTTTATAATTTTTGTAATTACCTTTTACTAAAACTGGTGATTTATTTTTTACAAATGAAATTTTCATCATATATACGTCGTTTTCATTCCGGTATGAATACCGAAATAAAAACAACATCCCTCCTTTCTACTAGAAATATAATTAATTTTGATTTTTTAATTCTCATAAAAAACTTCTTTAGCTATAGTAGCTACATATTTACAAGACCCATTTAAATGTTCAAATGAATGTACAGAAACTAAATACCAGCCAAAGTATTTACCATCAGGACCTAAAATATTATTTAAATAATCTTCAAACAACGGATAAGACAACACAATTTGTCTATAAGTTTTGAAATATTTATTATTCACTGTTCAACCTCAATACTGATTTTTAAATCTTCTCTATTGGAATATGATCCTAAAATATTTTTAAACACATCATCTGGGTATAACTTGTAATAATCCTTTTTGTGTGATTTGTCATACTTTCTTGGTTCCTTTTTAATTATTTCAACGAAAGTTTTTCTGTCAACTAAGAAACAAAAACACTCACCATCACCACTTATTACACCATTAAAAGCTAACTTAGACATAAATTCTCCTTGTTTTGATAAGCTTTATTTAAAATTGACTAATTATAGTTATGAGTAGACAAAAGATTTTTTTGTTTGATAAAAAAATCAGGAGTGTAGCTAAACCAATCAATACATCGAACATCAAAATTAAGTTTTTGGCATGCTTCTTTAATTGCTGCAGCCCAAGCATTTACAAATTCTATTGAATTTGGATTAAATTTTTGTAGTTCCATAATAAACTCCTTTCAATTTTATTGTTTTGTTTATGTTTCAATTACCTAACTGAAATACTAAATAGTCTATTCTAGCTTTAGCTAAATTAAAATATTCTTTCTCTATTTCAAATCCTATGAAATTAAAACCTTCTACTAACGCAGCTATACCTGTGCTGCCACTGCCCATAAATGGATCAACAACTATACCATTAGGAGGTGTTACTAATTTACATAGATATCTCATTAGTTTAACTGGCTTAACAGTCGGATGAATATTTTTTCTTTTAGCTGAATTTGCCTGATATTTCGCTGCTGTTTTTTTATTTTTTCTTGTTGAACCATCTGTAACTATCTTTTCAGGAAAATCATCTAATCCTATATTTCTTTCACTTTTAGATGGTTTAGCACAGTAAAAGAATCTTGCTGCTGATCCTGATCCTGAATCATATCTTTCTGTTTCACTATACCCACCTATACCAAATATTGAGCCTAATCCTTTCTTTATGCCAGTTGTGTTTTTTCCCCATCCTTTTTTTGTTTTAGGAAATAGTCCAAACACGTCATCGGATCCATCATGAATAACATTAGATGGATACCTACCTTTTTTAGAAGACAGAACAACATCGCTAGTTTTCAAGTTTTCTTCACTATCAAGTTTTTCATTTACTGGAACTCTGGTCTTATCAATATTTAATCCACCAGTACCCCATTTTAATATATTATCAGCAATTGTTTTTTCTGATAATGGT
>Ga0164318_10005592_pt1 | contig 12149 bp, 12 predicted proteins | sample GuaBasSedimGuay9_FD_113734 | JGI IMG/M metagenome (GOLD analysis project Ga0164318, IMG submission 113734) | Subseafloor sediment microbial communities from Guaymas Basin, Gulf of California, Mexico - Guay9, Core 4571-4, 0-3 cm | ecosystem: Environmental > Aquatic > Marine > Hydrothermal vents... | reverse complement strand
TTTGAAAAATGGATAGCATCTCTTGAAAAAGTTATTCAGGATGAAATAAGGAGAATGGAAAGAGAATATGAGAAAAAGGGTGGTTATATAGGAATTATATATGGTATAATAGGCGTATTTATATCCTATATAATTTTTAAAAAGTATACTTTCTATGGTATAATAGCTTTAATGGTTATAGATCCTATAGCTGCTGTTTTTGGAAAAGGCTTTGGGAAAAATCGTGTACCGATTACACATAAGTCTATCGAAGGAACATTATTTGCAACACTCTTCTTCACTATTGTTTTGATGTTTTTAGGCTTACATCCCACAAAAGCTATAATTATAAGTTTATTAACTTCTTTAGTCGAATTATTTTCCATCGAAGATAATTTAACGATACCACTTACTTCTTCTTTTCTAATATTTTTCTTAGACTCTCAAATATTTTTTTAGGCATACTTTGTTCATCTCTAAATTCACGTTTATATAAAAGAGGAATGAAGTTATTCTTGTGTAGAATACTCTCAATTTCTTTGGTGCTATTTAGTATCTTTTCGCTAAATAATACATATTCGTCTTTTAATACATATTTTTCATCGACATTATTTTTAAAACCCCATATTACGTACACATGTTTGCTCAATGAGAAAAGCTTCATTAATGTACATAGTCTTCTACCCATTATTTCTTCATTGCATGAGAATAAATATTCACTAAATGGGATGATTATCCCTTTTTGGGACTTGCCATAGAATTCTATCAATTTATCCTTAGGCATTATTAATATTTTATCATACTTTTTCTCAAGTTCATTAACGATTAATTTTATCATTAGGATATCTAAAAAATCTTCTAAAGCTAAATAATCCTTCAATGTATGTATTGGAACTTTTACTTTTCTTACAAAAGAAAAATTATCTCTTCCTGTATTATTACGAGAATATATAGTTATTTTTAGCTTTGAATACTTATGGTCTATCTGTGTAAACTTTAAATCATTGCGATTAGCACATTTTCTGCATATACTCCAACTTTTCGGTAGATGATATTTTTTACCACATAAACTACAGTTTTTCCAAATACCATTTATGAAAAACCATTCAACATTAATATTTTTCCCCTCTATTGTGATTAGTGCATAATTTCCAATCGGTGTTCCATCTTTGGCAGTTCTATCAAGTCTAGCCACGTTAATATAGAGAACTTCATTAATCTTCCAGTCTATACCACCAAACGAATGGCTATGTCCAAATATATGCACTATAGGTTTGTAATAATCTAAAAGAAAATTTATTTCAGGAAGTCCTGAATGTAATGATTGTTGTGAACTCTCCAATCTTTTTCCTCTATCCATTATACTATAAGGTGGATAATGTGTAATTAGAACAATAGGTTTATTCTTATCCTTTAAATGCCTATGTGGCTTCATTCTTTTTCCGTGTCCAACTAACAAAAAATCATCAAACTCTATTAGTTTAGAAAATTCTAAATCAATGCCGATATTACACTTTTTATAGTTTACATCCCAATTTCCCCTTACATAATATATAGGTTTTTTAAATGAAGCTATCTTTTTTAAAATATTACAAAAAACATTAGGTTTTTGAGGATTACCTATATCTCCAGCTATAATAATAGCATCAAAGCTATGATTCATTTTGTTTACCCATTCAACAAAAGAATTGACAATGCTCTCTTTACCATGTATATCAGAAGCTACTAATAAGGTAACCTTACGCATGATTCATCACTACCCCTAACACTCCTGCTACGCTATGAGTAACACAATCAAAATATTAGATAATGATTTATTTAAACTTGTTAATTAAAGAATATAGAGGATAATTAGAGGATATTTGCATGAATCTAGATGATGAAACCGAAATTTCTATCGTTATACCAGTATATAAACTTAATAAAACGATTATTCCTCTAATTAATTCTTTAAAAAACCAAACTGTAAATCCAAAGGAAATTCTTATCATATTTAGCAAGTATGAAACAAATATATATGATAAATTGAAAAAAGAAAAAATTATTAAGCTAATCAAATTAATTAATGACAGAGGACCAAACCATGCAAGAAACATCGGTTTAAATAATTCTAAAGGAGATATCGTTGCTTTCATAGATAGTGACTGTATAGCATCAAAAAAATGGCTTAGAAACATTATAGATTTATTTAAATTATATCAAGTTGATGCAATTGCGGGTTCAGTAAACACATTAAACAAAAATGTTTTTCTAGCAAGATTTCAAGAATATTCACTTATAAAACCGATACCAAAATTTAGAAAGATAAAAATTCTAAAGAAACATTTATGGCTGAACCTAATTGTCACAGCTAATTTTTCAGTTAAAAGATCTGTAGCATTACAGATAGGTGGCTTCGATGAAAGATTTTATAGATTCGGAGCTGATGATTTAGAATTTGCTACAAGATTACTTAGAAATGGCTTTAAAATCCTCTGTTCACCTAATGTAGTTGTATACCATAAAAATAGAGAACGGTTTACAAGAATAATTAAAAGATATTTCAATTATGGAGAAGGATTTTCTTTATACAGGATAAGACATCCATTAACCTTTTTCAGTTTTATAATTACACTAAGTGCTTATGGAACCGTTATAGGATACTCTTTAGCGTCCTACTTTATGACTAAAGGATATATTAGAATACCTGTGGTTGCTTTCATAACACCTATAATTATAACGACATTTTATCATATAGTATATTCACTTTTAAAGAAAGATTTTAGATTCGAGAAAATAACATATCCGATTTTGGACTACGTTTTATCATTATCTTCAATCATAGGTATAGTCTATATGGACTTATCATTGCTTTATGATATGATAAAGAAAATATTCAAAAAGTAGAGCCCCGGGCGGGATTTGAACCCGCGACCTGCGGCTTTCCTAACATTTTTTAGTTTACAAGGCCGCCGCTCTGCCACTAAGCTACCGGGGCTTTATATTTCAGTTATATGCAATTAAGGACAGATATATAAAAATTTATCAAAGAATCCCGGGAGTTTACGGGAATACTCTTCTAATTGTTCTCGGAAATGGAAGTGTATCAATTATAGATTCAACACCCGTAATCCACATAACTAATCTATCCATACCTAAACCGAACCCAGCATGAGGAACACTACCATATTTCCTGAGATCTATATACCATTTATAGTCGTTTGGATCTAATCCAAAACTTATTATTTTATTAATCAACTCTTGTTCGCTTTCAATTCTTTCCCCTCCTCCTATGATCTCACCATATCCTTCAGGTGCTAAAAGGTCAGTTGATAATGTTATTTTATCATTATTTGGATCATTCTTATGATAAAATGCCTTGACAGAAGTTGGATAACCGTATACAAATATAGGTTTGTCAAAATTTGATGTAAATATTCTTTCCTCATCCGCTCCTAGATCTTCACCCCATTTAATATCTATTCCTTTTCTGTTAAGCCATTCAATTACCTCGTCATACGTCATTCGATAAAATGGCGGTTTCACATCCTCTAATTTTGATATTTTCCTACCTAAGAATTTTAATTCTTCTATATTATTCTCCAAAACTTTTTGGATCACATAAGTAATTAGATTTTCTTCAACCACCATAATATCCTTAATTCCAGACCAAGCAAGTTCAGCCTCAGCATGCCAAAACTCTGTTAAATGTCTCCTAGTTCTTGATTTTTCAGCTCGAAATGATGGCGCAATCGTATAAACCTTTTCTAACGAATATATAAGAGCCTCGAGATAAAACTGTGACGATTGAGTCAAATATACTTTTTTATTATTAAAGTACTCTACTGGAAAAAGAGTTGCTCCTCCTTCTACCGCTGCAGTTATAAACATAGGACACTGTACTTCATAGTATCCGTTACTTCTAAAATACTCATGGACAGATCTAAACACTGTATCTCGAATTTTAAAAATTGCAGTTAAGCGCCTGCTCCTTATAGCCAAATGTCTAATATCAAGTAAAAATTCTCTTGATGCATATTTAGTTATTGGAAAATCAACAGAGTCTCCAATGACTTTTAAAGATAATAAATGTAATTCTTTCCCCTTAGGTGCTCGAGGGTCTTCCCTAACGATACCTTCAACAATAATCGATGATTCAATACCAGCTTTTTTAGCTTCATCAAAATAGCCGTTGTTTTTCTCAATGACACACTGGATTACATCTGTTGAATCTCTAATAATAATAAATATTTTATTAGAAAACTCTCGTTTTCTATATATCCATCCCCTTGTAGCTATTTTTTCTCCAACTTCTCTAGAAAAAATTTCAGATATTTTATAAATCCTTATAAGCACCACCTCATCTTTAACCCGATAAAACAAAAATATAACTAAGATTTATAGCTTAACCCCTATAATAAACAATATATGAAAATCATTGATAAAATAGAAATTTATGTATTACTTGACAATTACCTTGTATCTGACATTCCCGGATTATTTTCTGCTAACGGATTATCATTATTTTTGAATATATCAATAGGAAATAAAAAATATTCTGTATTAATCGACAGTGGACCAAATTATAAACTTCTTGAACATAATGCAAAAATAATGAATTTAGAACTCAAAAAATTAACAAGCTATATATTAACAGTAAACCTATATCATCACTTAAATGGATTTTTGGGCTTAATTAACAAAGAAAATGTTAAAAAACTATATAATTATGGGTTCATAGGAAAAAACTTCTTTTTTTCTTTATTCAAAACACGTTACTACTGGAACGAAAATATCGTGGTTTTTAAACATAATAAGGGTATAATTTTATTTTTTGGCTGCTGTATTTATGGTTTTGAAAAAACAATAGAGAAATATATTAAATCGATAAAAGACGAACGTATTTATGGTATTATAGGAGGCTTTGGATTATCATTCCTAGATGTGTTTAGTATAAGATCTCTCGAAAAGATATTAGAACGACATGATACAGAAATAATTTTGCCACTTCATTCAACAGCTCCCAGAGCTAGAGAATATTTAATAAATGAATGGAACGCCGTGGAAGGAGGCGTTGGAACTTTTTTAAAAATATAATTTGGCAAAACTTAATTATTTATTTACTATTTTCTTTAAGGGTATGGTAATGAACTGGCTATTTCCTAGCGATAGCATAACTTTACTTTTGGTCATGATAGTTCTTTATGGATCACTCTATTGGCTAAAATATTCTAAAAAAGAACTATTAGAGAAGTATGGAATTACGATTGACAATTTTGCTGTATTTATAAGAACAAAAAAACTTAATAATTTTATATCAAATATAGGCTATAAGTATAGAAAATTCTGGAAAATTATTTCGATTATAGGTATACTAGTCAGTATCTATCTAGCGGGCATAGGTCTATTATTCATTCATCAAAATTTACTTGGACTTCTTTTTAAAAAACCTACTGCATCACCCGTAACACCATTGATACCAGGGATAACGATTGGAATAAATACACTTCCATACTTCATTATTGCATTTTTGTTAGTTTTAATTCCACATGAATTCTTTCATGGATTTATTGCAGCGTCAGAAAAAATTAATATAAAATCTGCTGGTTTATTTTTCTTCACTGTATTCTTTGGCGGATTTGTAGAACCAGACGAAGAAGAGTTCAACAAAAGTAACTTATTAGCTAAAATAAGAGTGTATGTGGCTGGCAGCTTCGCAAACTTTTTAACATATTTATTGTTATTAGCAATCTTTATACAGTTTATACATCCAAGTGGCGTATTGGTGGTTGCTACTTTACCAGAATATCCAGCATACAATATATTACAGAAAAATGATATTATAGTTGGATTAAATAATACAAAAATAAATAATATTCAAGACCTAACAAACTTTATGGATAAGACCAAGCCTGGAGATATAGTTATAATTAAAATTCTTAGAGATCATCAAGAAAAAAACATAGTGTTAACTTTAGGAAAATCACCAAATAATCCTAATCAAGGATTTATTGGTATAAAACTTGAAAATTATTTTAAAAATAAATTTCTTTATCATACACTTTGGTGGTCATTAATAATAACTTCAAGCGCAGCCGTTATTAATATGTTACCAATAGTTCCCTTTGATGGCGGACAAATCCTTTCGAACTTATTAGCATATTTTTTTAGAAATCATGGTGGAAAAAAGATATCAGATAAGATAACTTATGTAATCTCTATTTATATTGGATTAATATTGATTCTTAATATACTATTATCATTTAACATATGGGGATTCGGAATAGGGATTTATCCATGAGAAAAATTAGAAAAATTACTGAAAATATATGGTTTTTTATACCTCTTGTAATCGCCTTGCTTCTAATTCCTATACCTATAGAAGATTTTCTTAGCGAGTATCCCTTCCTCAGATCATTTCAATGGTATATATACTGGAGAGGTGCTTTCATAAGTCTTCTAATTTGGTTAGTGACAGGAATAATGTATTCTTTTAATGAAAAAAAGACAGAAAAACTTTTGTGGGGCAGCCTCTTTTCCTTTTTATTTTTTCATTATCTCACTTTATTTATTATATTTATTAACGGATATAAAGTTCAATTATATCCTTTTATATATTTAATCTCAAATATTTCAAATAAATTTTATACTTCTTATTTAGATACTGGCCAAATTCTATTTCTTTTAACTCTTATATTTTCTGAAAAAACAAAAAATATACTTTACAAAATTAAAAATAATTTATTTTAAGAACTGCTCCTCTAGTTTCTTTAAATATTCTGATGATTCCTTTACGCTTATGAAATATTTAGCCGTCTCTTCAACTTCTTCTACCCCAACTACATCTTTCCCCTTTTCCCTTGCCATAATATAGGAAGGTGTCAAAATCTGTACAGCATATCTAAGACTATGACTATATCCAATTTCAGCTAGTTTATTTAATGCTTCATCTGTAAGCTTAACTTTTTCCTCTTTAGCTCTTATTTTCAATATTTCCAATATTTCTTCTCTTGAATAAGGTTTAGTTCTTATAATAAGCAATCTATCTAAAAGATCGTAGGGTATACCATGAGGTGCTACAATATCGGTACCTCTAATTTTTGTAATACCACGGTTAGTCGCAAGAATCAAAATTGGTGATAATTCACTTTCTATTGCTCTAGAGAGAAAGCTGAAACATTCTATATCTAGCATATGTACATCATCAATAAATAATACGCCTGGAAGTAATTCAGCTCTACCTTCATCAACCCATTGTTTAACAATTTCATCAACTCTTTGTCTAACTTCCGGAGATATTTCCTTTTCACTTAATCCGCCGAAAAATATCGTAAAAATACCTCTACTTTGAGACTGCATGACATCCAAGTCATGCAGCGTAACAGTATGAACGAACTCCTTTTCTTTTAGTATGGTTCCTGTAGGTATATCTACAATTTTTTCAGAGGAAATATCATACTGTACTTCAGATGATTTGGCTCTACCCACTTTCTGAACTCTTCCGCTTTCTTCATCTATCCATACTACATCTCCTTCACTGACACCCTTCGATAGAAGTTCTTGAACAAGAGTACTATCAATAGAAAACGTTTTTTCCTCAGATTTAGTCTTTAATGTTATTTTTCCACCAACGGGTATCTGTTGCCATGGATTATATGGATGTTTATCAAATTTTATTTCCATCTTTGAGATCATTCCCTCATAGACCCTTCTAAATTCTCTAATTCTAACACCAATAGTTTTTCTCATTGCCTGCATAAGAACCTCGGTCTTTTTCATTTCAGTTGAATAAACTTCTGAGCCCGAAAGAGCCATAAAAGGAGTATCGGCGCCAAGTTCTTTAGCTATAGCTACTGCTATTGCAGTCTTTCCCGTTCCTGGAGGACCGGCCAATAAAACTGCTTTTCCAGCCATCTTGCCACTCTTGATAATATTAACTATAACCCAGGCAGCTTTTCTTGCTTCTATCTGACCAACTAATCCTGCCGCAACTCTTTGAGGTTCCCCATCCTTAATACCTAGTCCCTTTATATGACTATGTGTTCCTATTCGTTCGAAATCACTTATAGTTTTTCCAGTAGCCATAATGTTCACCATGTTTCTTAAATAATAAAAAATTTATAAAAATTAAATCAATGGCTCCCAGTTTGATTCATCTGTAGACTTTATAATATAGTAATTGTCAAGCCCCATAAGATTATTAATTTTCTTAAAAACCCATTTACTTTCTTTGACAAACCATACAGCAATTACTATTTCTCTTTTCTTATATTTCTTAAAAGGATACAAAAATTTTGCTAATTTTATAATCTGACTCTTCTTAACACGTACCCTATCTTTAATAGTACTTTTAACTTCAAAAGCAACAATTGTACTTTTAACATTATTCACCAAAAAAACATCTGGAAAAGCCACAATTGCCTTCCTAGAAGATCTACTCCCACTAACTGGAACCCTAAATACATAATTTTCTTTATTCTGGGACAAAAGTTTTACCAATTTTCTTTCCGTATAATATCCTCTTGATTTTCTGGATACTATATCACTCATATTTATATCACTATCCACTCAAAACACAATAAGTTTATTACTATTTTTAATTCACATTACTATATATATTAAATAGGAGATGATGATAGTTATGCCAGCCGAAATTAATGATGCTATCCTGGGGTATCTGATCCAATTTTTTTCTTGTGCAGAAAAGTCAACACTTAATAGAAGTTCAGAGACATACGAGAAAAGAAAAATAAATGTGATACATTTACTTCCTGCATTAATGGCTGTATTATATGCTTACATAGGTACATCTCTTCTATGGTTTTCTGGACTTGGCCAGCAACTCGAAGGACCTTTCTCAAAAGAAGAAAATATAACTGCTACACTGTTTAATCTGGTATATTTTATTGCTCTTGTCCTAATAGGAACAGTCATTTTATTAATATTGGTGAAAATAAAAAAGCTAAAGATAATTAACATTTTTTATTTTCTAGCAACAACAATGCTGGGTATAACAATATATGAAATTTATCTTATCTCTGTCTCTGAAATATTGAATATAAATCTAGAAGTTTCCATAGTTCAAATAATTGTTTTTTCTCTATCTCTTATCTCATCGCTACTAATATTTTTAAGCAAAAATGAAAAGATACTATTCTTATTATTAACTTTTTATGGTGGCTTAACTGGACCGCTTTTCTCATATATGCTTCCTTTGTGGAGTATTTTTACAATATCAATAGCATTATCTTTATATGATTTATACTCTGTATTCAAAGGTCCATTAAAAATAATTATAAACGAAATATATTCAAAAGAGGGAGGGGAAGACAAAGTTGATAAGAGCATTCCTCCTATTAAAGGAGCAATAGTTCCAATAGGCGGATTAAATATCGGACTTGGAGACATAGTCTTTTATAGTCTTTTAGTATCCGCATCAATAATGTATCCTAGACTATCATATATTCGTGGTTTTTTTGTAAGTGTTGCGATATTAACTGGTAATTATATAACACTAAAACTTTTAGAGAAACATCGATATCTTCCTGCATTACCTATACCTATTCTTCTTGGATTATTCGTAAATCTAGTTTTCCTGTTTTTAAATATCTTGTAAAACCAACTGATAAATTAATCTAGTTAATAAATCCTCTAAAAACTCTTAAGATACTTAATAGGGGGGTCGATTCGCCCGTCTTTCGTCACTAATAGGCCACCAACGCGATCTTCATCCCCCAAAAGAATAACATAGATAATCTATATTTAAAATCTTTATTAAAAAACACTTATTTTATGCAGAGATTAATGTTACAGATCTCAAAACTCCTTTTATTCGTCTAATATTCATAACTAGTTTTTCTAGCATTTTAATCGAATCAACCTCCATTCTCACAATTATATCATATTCCCCGTATACCACTCGAGCTTCTGTTACACCATTCAATTTTTTTAACTCATCTAATACATTATACTCCTTTCCTACCTCAACAACGAGTATTACATACGCAACAATTTTTTCATTGTTGTCCATTGCCATCCACCTTAATAACAAAAAAAATTCATGCATCCATATTTAAAATTTATCTTATATATCAGTTAACCCTGTGATTTCAAAAATATAGAGTTCTTCAAAAAGACCAATTCTACCTCTATGTGCTATGCTGTATTTTAACTCTTTTCTTAAGAGAAAATTTTTAAATTTAGATATGTTTGAGAGGGAAGATAAAACAATATAAATTTTTCCACCTTTTAAAATTCTTTTGATAGATTCTAAAACTATCCTCGCTGCTATCTCTATCCCATTTTTTCCTCCACATTCAGCACTATATATTTCTTCACAAGGTAAATATGGAGGATTTGATACAACAATGTCAAAAACTTTATCCTCACGTAATGCTGATAAATCTTCACAACAAATAACATCAATCTTATAGTCAATACCGATTTCTTTTGACTTTGACCATGCATAGTAACAGGAAGCATATTTTATATCTGTTGCTAAAACTTTTTCTGATATTCTGGCCAGAGTGAAAGCTATAATTCCGCTACCTGTTCCTACGTCAACTGAAAAATAGGAATATTTTACATTTTTTTCAATAAAAGAGACTATAAAAAATGAATCGTCGGAGGGAAAATATATATTCTCAATGCTCATTCTTTTAACAGCTTATCTATTTCTGGTTGATAAACTGTATCCAACACTTCAATTATTTTCTTAATTCTTTTATCTCCTAATCCCTTTATTCTCTTTAGTTCATCTGGCGTAGCTCTAAAAAATTTTCTCGGAGTCCTAAAATACATAAGAATTTTCTCAGCAAAATCCATACTTATTCCAGGAAGAGAAGCAATTAAATTTAGTTGTATATTACGTAAGCTAATATTATTTTTTATAACTCTTATCTTTACAGGAGATAAATAACTTGATCTTTTCTCCTTTTTATATCTATTAAATAAAGTATATAGAAATAACGCACTTTGCTCATAATTTTTTGTGAACATAAGCTGAATATTCATTTCCATCAAAGAAATTAATGCCCCATAAATATGATTATATTTTATTTTTCTATATCGTAAAACTTTTTCAAAATCTCCTTCTATTAAAAAAATGCATTTTTTATAAACCTCATGCATATATCTTGCCTGTTCAAACAATCTCTTATCTATGATTGAATTAATAAAGTCATTAACACTTTTTCTTTCAATACCTGTTTCTCGACCTATTGTATAGTCACCAACCTGTAATCTAGCAATAACTATAGGAACATCCATTTTTTTAAGAATGGCTAAAATTCCAGCATTCTTTTCTCTATCATCAACATATATTTTTAAATCTGTTACATTCATTATAATCTCTAATTATGAGACTTAAGAACATATTTTAATTTTTTTAAATCATCTTCTATACTTTTCAAAAGCAATGACTCATCAACGGCTGGTGATACAGTAATTCTAGTTAGATCTTTTAATTCGATAGCACCCAGATTCACCAACTTTTGTATTTTTTCTTCAAAAAGATTTTCATCTATTTTCTTTACTGGAAAATTTTCAGAAAGTAAGTTGTATTGTTTTCTTATATTGTTTAGAGAAATATAGATACTCTTAGATTCATTCAAAGACCTTAACGTAGCTAACAATAAAATTTTTTCCTCTAAAGATAAATCATATATATCTCCAGAATAAAACAATGTTTTGCCAATAGCCTTCCTTACATGATCTATCATTATCTTATTATATCCTTCATATTCTGCAATAATACCACTATAAAGTAATAGATCAAGTGCATATCTTATATCACCGTTTTTATATATAGAAGTTATCTCTGCAATATATTCTAAAATATCTTCGCTTACACAGTCTTTATATACTGCTTCAGATATCCGGTAATCTAGAATATCAATAATCTGTTCTTTAGAATAAGGAGGAAAACGTATCGTTAATGCACCTATCGTTGATGCTTCAGCAACATTAAGATATGAAAGCCAATCATAACTCCTAGAAATAAACATCATACCTATAATATTGTTTTTAAAACCGTTCATATTTAAAACCTCATACAGTCTAGAAATATCATATATTATTCCAGAACTCTTAGATCCTCGCTTAATAAAAAAATCCACCTCGTCAAAAGTAATAAATATATGATAACTTAACTTTGTCAAATTCCTGATAAATTTCTGTAATAATTCTTCAGC
>Ga0164318_10005591_pt1 | contig 12150 bp, 11 predicted proteins | sample GuaBasSedimGuay9_FD_113734 | JGI IMG/M metagenome (GOLD analysis project Ga0164318, IMG submission 113734) | Subseafloor sediment microbial communities from Guaymas Basin, Gulf of California, Mexico - Guay9, Core 4571-4, 0-3 cm | ecosystem: Environmental > Aquatic > Marine > Hydrothermal vents... | reverse complement strand
GCTTTAATTCTTTGGTTCGACGCGGTTGGCAATCTACCGTTTATGTACTTGCGAGCACGAGAAAAATCTTTGATTTTCATAGGCTTAAAGTTTACTGTGGTACTTGTCAATGTAGTCGCTAATATTTTATTCATTGTAAAATTAAAATATGGAGTGTCTGGTATCTTTGCTGCAAACGCCGTATCTTCGGCTTTTGCGTTGTTGATTTTATCTCCAGTTATTGTTAGGAATTTTCGTCCTCAAGTCAGGAAAACGACTTTATTCGAGCTGTTGCGATTTGGCTTGCCCTATGTTCCCTCGGGTTTAGCAGCGGTAATTATGGATTTAGTTGACCGCTTTATTCTTCAGCGCCTGACTGATTACACCACCACTGGGATTTATTCAGCAGGCTACAAGTTAGGCATGTTTATGGCTTTGTTTGTGGCAGCTTTCCGTTTTGCCTGGCATCCATTTTTTCTTTCTGTCGCCAAACAGGAAAATGCCAAGCAAATTTATTCCAAAGTACTCAATTATTTTGTTTTTGCCTGTAGCATGGTTTTTTTATTGATTAGTTTTTTTATTGATGAAATTGTACGTCTCCGCATCTTTGGTTTTACCCTTTTTGGGGTCAGTTACTGGAGCAGTACCCGAATTGTACCGGTGATTATGCTTTCCTATCTGATGTATGGAATCTATGTTAATTTTTTGATCGGTATCTATCTGAAAAAAAAGACACATGTGCTGCCGTTTATTACCGGAACAGCGGCAGTAATTAATGTTCTGTTCAACTTTTTGTTAATTCCCCAAATGGGAATGATGGGAGCAGCCTGGGCTACTCTAATTGCCTATTTTAGCATGGCAGCAATACTGTATTTTGTGGTACAGCGCTGGTACTACATCTCTTATGAATGGCGAAAATTGACACTGCTTGTTTTTCTGTCAGCAGCGGCTTTCTTTTTGCAAAGGCACCTTTCTTTTTTGTTGGCTCCCGTACCGAGATTGCTGTTGGTCCTGATGCTGCCGGTTGGTTTATGGATATTCGGTTTTTTTGAACCCAGCGCGAAACGTCGAATTTTAAACTATCTGGCTTTTTGGAAACGATAAGTTTTACATTTCCATAGGTAGAACGGCATCTTGCCAGAAAGCATGTGCTTGATGAACCATATTACCGCCGATAAAGTTAAGCCCTTTTACGAAGAGGTAGGGGCAAAATATCCCGAGGAGCAGATTGTTTACCGTGAGTTGCGGGGAATATTGCGCCGCAAGTTTATTCTGGAGCATCTGGGAAAAGCAAAGGGATTTTTACTAGATGTCGGCTGTAACGCAGGGCTTTATCTACGACATTATCGGGGTGGGCCTGCGGTAGGAGTGGATATATCCTATAACGTACTGCGTCGGGCGAAGTGGAAAATAGCACAAAGTGCCACTACACAAAATCGGTATTTTATTGTGGGTGATGCAGAAAATCTTAGTTTTCTTAAACCCGGTTGTTTCGATTTTGTTCTCTGCTCCGAGGTATTGGAGCATGTTTTTCATCCAGAAATGGTGGTTGCGGGTATCTTTCAGGTTTTACGCCTCGGGGGCAAAGCATTGATTACCACTCCAAATTATCGCAAGCAGCGCCCTACATGGATCGACTTGGGAGAATTGCGGAACTATGGGATCACCGGGGAGCAATACCTACACACTGCCTATCGTCCAGAAGAATTGGAGAAAATGGCGAAGCAAGTAGGGCTGACACCTGTAGAATCAGGTACTTTAGAGTGGGAAGTAAAATACGCCACTCGTCTCCCACTGGTAATTTTGTTGCTTTTACGTCAGCTTAACAAATGGACGTTTTCCAGTTCGCGGTTCGACCATTGGAATCAATGTTTTTTTAATTGGGGGAGCAAGACCATCTATCACATTTGCCACTTTTTGCAACTCGAGAAGTTGTGGCAAAAATTTATCAAAGAAGGTGTACGATCATACATAATTGTACGAAAGGAGTAGGGTAAGCTATGAAATTGGCGTTTAGTACATTAGGCTGTCCTAGTTGGAATATCGAGGAAATTGTTTCCCATGCCCAGCAGTGGGGCTACGATGGGGTAGAATTGCGAGGCTATCAAAATGATCTTTTTCTTCCTCAGGCTGTTCCTTTCTTGCCAGAAAATATGGAAGCTACTCGGCAGCAATTTGACCAAGCAAAACTGCAGATTGTCTGTATTTCGTCTTCTGCCTGTCTCAGTGCTGAAGAGGGAAGTTACCGAGAGATGCAGCTTCGGGAAGCTGATGCCTATATTGAATTGGCACACCAGCTAGGAGTTTCTTTTGTGCGAGTTTTTGGTGGAGCGATGAGAAAGGAAGGAAAACAAATCGGTTCCAGAAAAGCTTTGATCGAAAATCTGCAGATTTTGGGTGATAAAGCCCAGCGCTTGAATATTAAGTTAGTTATGGAAACACACGATGACTTTATTGCGGCTAAGACCGTGGCAGAAATCTTACATGCTGTGCAGCATCCCAATGTAGGAGTGTTGTGGGACATTCATCACCCCTATCGCTTTCTTAAAGAAAGCCTGCAACACACTCTCAGCTACCTTCGCCCCTTCCTTTGGCATATTCACATTAAGGATTCTCACCTAACAGCAAACGGGAAGGCGGAATACACGCTTCTGGGAGAAGGCGACATCCCAGTGAAGGAGGCCATCCGATTGCTGCATGATAGCGATTACGATGGTTATCTCTGTGTAGAATGGGAAAAACGATGGCATCCGCAACTGCCGGAACCAGAGCAGGTTTTTCCCCAGTATGCAGAGAAATTGCGAGAATACCTGTCCCAGATTAATGAATAATCATCTCGGGCTCACTAACCACACTAAAATGATCCATGAAAAGAATATTTAATTGATTATTGAAAAATAAAAAAGGTTTTTTCCACAAGTTTCTATCTTTCCTTAACCCACGACTTAAATCGTTTAAATTGCTGGTTATGCTAAAAAATCTTTAACAGATTTTTTCCGAATCTGGGAGAGAAACAACTTGATTAGGGATTTTATTCATACCGCAATGCTTCGATGGGATTTTGTCGGGCGGCTTTGCGGGCAGGATAGAGGCCGAAAAATATCCCTACCGTAGCCGCAAAAACAAAGGCTAAAAGAATTGCTTCTGGAGTAATCCTTGTTGTCCATTGAGCCAATTGTGCCAGCGAAAATGATCCTAACAGACCAGCAACAATTCCCAGCAGTCCACCAGCCAGACTCAGCACCAGGGCTTCGACCAGAAATTGAAAGAGGATGTCGCGCCGTTTGGCGCCAATGGCTTTACGAATGCCGATCTCTCTGGTACGTTCGGTCACAGAAACCAGCATGATGTTCATAATGCCAATACCGCCGACAATCAGCGAGACACTGGCAATGCCGCCCAAAAGAAAGGTGAAGGTGCGGCTGGTTTCCTGTATCATGGAAAGAATCTCTGCCTGACTGCGAATGCTAAAATCATTTTCCTGATTGGGATAGAGACGATGGGAACGTCGCAGCGCCTGTTCTACCTCTCTTTCAGCTTGTTCCATCGATTTAGTGTCAACAGCCTGGATAGTTATGCTGGAGAGGTAATCGATGCCGAACAGCCGACGCTGGGCTGTGGTCAAGGGAATTAAAATCTGGTCATCGGGATTAAACCAACCCGATTGGCCTTTCGATTGTAATACACCAAGTACCCGAAAATTCATCCGTTTAATCTTGATCACCGCCCCTACTGGATTCTCATATTCAAACAACTGGTCAGCCACAGTTTTACCGATGACGCAAACGCGGGCCAGAGCCGCTAAATCCTGCCACCTAAAATAGCGCCCCTCGGCGGTGGGGTAGTTTCGAACCGTTTCGTAATCCGGAGTTGTGCCAACAATCAGTGTGTTCCAATTCTTATTCTGGTAAATGACTTGTGCCGGTCGCGACGACTCGGGTACGATTTTGGACACCGAGGGGGCGTTCTGTCGGATGGCCTCTACATCCTTTTCTTTGAGCGAGATACGGCTACCAGCTCCAAAGCGAACTGGCCCGTGACGGGCGCTTCCGGGATGCACGAATAATAAATTAGATCCCAGAGATTGAATTCGCTCTGAGACGGATTGCTTTGCGCCCTCGCCCAGAGAGATCATGGTTATTACCGCTCCCACACCGATGATGATACCGAGCATAGTCAGAAAGGCCCGCAATTTATTGGTGGCCAGAGAACTTAGGGCGACCATAAATCCCTCTTTGAGTTCCATACCGGAATGCTTCATGAAACAGCCCTCTTTGTAAAAGTCTTCTAGTGAAACTACCCCTCAAATCGACAACAGAAAACTCTCGCCCACAGAAGAAGAACTCCTATAGAATTGTCGTAGAAATTTTTTAAATTCTGGCATAGGGTTGAGTGTCTGGATTAAATTACCGACCTAAAAATCGCATGCTGCGCCTGAGATCGCGATTTCTATTACTACTGGCGGTCGCCTGACTCGGAGCCGTAGGCAATTGCAGCGCCACCACATCTCCTTCTTTTAGCCCGTGGACGATTTCAGTCTGTTCAAAATTGCTAATACCAATCTCAACCATTTGTGCCACAAACCTACCCTTCCTCTTAACTAAAACAGCTTTCCTGTTAGCAAAACGCTGGCGAAAGGCTTCGCGTATGGCATCAGGATTGGTACGGCCTGCGCCCATTTGTGTTATCGAGAGCTGGCGACGCTGTTGCCGCACAGAATCAGGAACGGCTGGACTTCGAGCAAAATACGGACGTAGTGCACGGGGATCGTGCAGGGCTTCGTTGGGTAATAATAATACGTTTCTTTTCTCAGCCAAAATGATTTCCACCGTCGCGTTCATCCCAGCTTTCAACTTGATTTGTGGATTATCCACCTCGGTAGTCACTTCGAAAGTCGTCACATTCTGCTCCACCTTCGCCAGGGGGGCAATGCGCAACACTTTTCCATAATAAGTATCCTCAGGAAAGGCATCGGCAACAACTCGTACCTGTTGGCCTTTTTCCACCTTGCCGATGTCGGTTTCGTCCACGCTGGCTTTAACATACACTTTGTTGAGGTCCGCAACAGTTAAAATCAGAGTGCCACCAGTAACATTGGAAATGCCCGAGGCAATGATTTGCCCCGCCTGAACATTCTTTTGTAAGATGATACCCGAAATTGGCGCTTTTAAGATAGTATCCTTCAGTCGTTCTTCAGCCAGAGACAGGGAAGTCCTGGCCTTCACCAGTTGAGATTTGGCCTGTACGTATTGTAAATATTGCTTACTGAGGTCAGAATCCGACATCATGCCTTTTTCGAAAAGTTGCTGCGCCCGTTTCCATTCCGCTTTCATATATTTCAGTTCTGCTTCTGCTACTTGCAGATTGGCTTTTGCCTGTTTGTAGTCATTTTTGACGTCAGTCTGATCGAGGCGAGCAATGAGCTGGCCTTTTTTCACAAAGTCTCCTTCCTCTACTGGCAGATATTCAATCAACCCGCTTGCCTTAGATTTAACTTCCACCTTATTGACAGGTTCGATAACTCCGGTAGCTGAGACCGTTACCGAAATGTTACCACGAGTAACTGTTGAGGTACGTATTTTCTCACTATTCACTCCAGTGGGTTTGCCAAATCTCAAATAAAGGAAGGTTACAGCCACTAATGCAATAATGATTAAAATACCTATTTGCCATTTCTTCATGGTTCTGACCTCTATAGTATTGTCAGTCAAATCTTCGTTTTTTTGCAAAGAAATTATCTTTTTAATTCAAAAATCAAAAATCATATATCAAAATTACATAGCAAAATCCAAAATCATTTTTTCCTGAAAATCACATATGCTGGCAAATCGACAGTCGCTGATCTGATTACGGATCACAAAATCTTCCGGCAAAAATGTGAATGCCAAATCGCAGGTTCGTGCTTGTATAAGCCAGGAGAAGAGTGGTGATTTTTGAACTTTGATTTGTGATTTTGCATTTTAATATTTGATATTTTCATTTGCAGTTTACTGCGCTATGTTTACGCACTATTTTGATGACATTGTTTTGTGCCCTATTTATAAATACACAATTTAGTTGTTGAAGGTTCAAAACTGATTCGATTTCCATTTCCCTTTTTTAAACCACCAGGCCATCGCCGATCCCTGCACAACATTTGAAACAGCAATGCCAGCCCAAATGCCCGTAGTGGCTAACTTTAGAACTTGGGCAAAAACGTAGGCCAGAGGGAGGCGAAAGCCTAAAAAAGATACAGCAGTTATATTCATCGGTGAAAAAGTGTCTCCAGCACCGTTCATGGCTCTTCCCAGGACTATGGACAGTGCCATGAACACAAAAGTAGGGGCAAGAAAACGAAGATAAGTAGTACCCAGTTGTATTACCTGAGGGTCGGTATTGAAAATCCTAATGAGGTCTTTGGCAAAGATGATAAAAAGTACACCAACGCTTACCATAAATACTTCATAGAATCCTGTTGTTAACCAGGCGCTTTTTCCTGCTCTTTTCGGTTGTTTGGCTCCCAGATTTTGACCCACCAAAGTTGCCGAGGCATTAGCCAGTCCCATTCCTGGCATCATCACCATCATGCGCAGCCGCATACCGATACCGTAAGCCGCCACAGCAGAGGTTCCATAGATGGCCACGATGCGAATCAGAATTAGCGCCGAGATATTTCGAATGAGCATTTGCAAAGAGCCAAAGACACCAATTTTAATCATCCGCTTAATCACCTCAGTATCTACTCGAATTCGACGCCACTTGAGATGTAACAAGGAATGCCCGCTAAGGAAGACTCGCAATAGGAGAAGCAAGCCTACTCCCCGAGAAATTACAGTTGCCAGGGCTGAGCCAGCTACTCCTAATCTGGGGAATTTCCAAATACCAAAGATTAATAGAGGATCGAGGCCAATATTTAGCACAGTGGACAGGACTAAAATTTTCATCGGAGTTACCGCATCTCCCGCTCCCCTTAGGGCAGAATTTAGAGAAATGCCAAGAAAAATAGTGATAGCGCCGACAGAGGTAATTTGAATGTAGGATGTGCCCAGAGGAACAACATCTTTACCCGCTCCCAGGAGCCGCAGGACGGGTGCTGCTAAAACATAACCTAAGACACCTAAAACCACAGAGCTTAAAATTCCCACAAAGACTGCCTGGATCGCCACGTTTTCAGCCTGTTCTTGCTGTTTAGCTCCGAAATGTCTTGCCACCAGAGCCACGGTGCCAGTGGAGATACCTATGGCCACGGTCATAACCAACATCAACAAAATCCCGCTCATGGAAACCGCTGCAATCGCCGCTGGACCCAGTTTACCCACAAAGATCATATCAACAATATTGAAAAGATCCTGGAGGACGTTTCCCACCATCATTGGTAACGCCAGGTACCAGATGTTTTTCGCGATACTTCCTTCGGTCAGGTCCCTACTAGTGTTGTTTCTCATTTCATTACAGTTAGTGCTACAATATCAATATCTATATTGGATCATTCGTCGATAATAATATTTTGGCATTTTCGCTTCCTTTGATGATACTACATTAGCTGAGGGTCCCCCTTCGCGAGGCGAGATAATGTCATTTTGAAATCTTAACCGTTTGATCTTCACACAAGGATCACAAAGTTCACATTTTTTACACTATCTCCCTCAGTCCCACTCAGCAAGCTGTTCCAAAACTGCTTCTTGGCGTTGACTGACATAAGAACGAATTTTCTCTATCTCGTGATCCAACGAAGCTCCCTTTCCTTGAAGAACGGGATCTTTCAAGTAATCCTCTCTCAGAGATTCATGGAGTGCCTGGATTCTGGGGTCCAGTTTTTCCAGTGAAAAAGGACCCTCAATCAACCAGAGAAGCCTTTCCTTATAATAGTTCCGATAGGCTGGAATTTGTAGCAGCCTTTCAAAGAGATAGTTTCTCCCTTTCACGGAATGACCTTCAACAGTTAACTTCTCTGGAGCTGCTCCGATACCAAAAGTCATGTCGAGATCCCACGGGATGAATTCGAATCGGTTCGTGTTCGGATTGTGAAAGAAGTAGAAATTGTGAAAGAGTCCATCCCAGTTGTTGATCAAAACAGATACGGCCAAATAGTTCAATGCGTTCTTCACATCGAGGACCTTTTCTATTTCAGTGGCAAGACGGTTCGTTGGAACTGTATCCAGAATGCCGATCAGATCCTCGAGATCGCTGTAGTTTTCATCCTTTATAATCTTTTTTTCGTAGCCGCCGCGAACATCATATCCTCCCCGAAAGGTAAATCGGGCATTCCCCCCAACAGCTTTATATAAATTTCCGGGAGGGATTCCCCGGTTCCAGAAAAAATATTCATCGATTGGTTCGATCAGCAGATAAATGCCCTTGAACTCGTCGTTAAGAAACAGGGCTACCAATTTCGTTTCTGTAGATAGAAGTCCAGATTCTTGAAAAAGCGCTATGGAAAGCGAGTACCTCATAAAACTGGGGTCCATCATCTGAGCGCTGAGAATGATTTTCAGTTTTCCTTGAAAGAGATGCTCTGGAGAAAATTTTATTTTATAATTTTTCTTGTAATAATCTCTGGAGACATGACCTTGATGACGGATATCTACATCATAAGTAACACCTTCGAATTCTATTTTCCCTTTCACGTATCGGTCGGAGAAGACGTTGTTCGCCAGGGTAGTAAGATTCTCGTGGTCCATTTCGAGATGGATTTGAGGAAGGCAGAGTGGGGGAGGGTGGGGAGGGTCACAAATGTGCACACAGGAGCAGAGAAATCCCCAAATGATCGTAAGAAGGAAGACAATTTTCTTTGTAAGTCTCATTCTACCATCTCAACTGTAGCTCCCCGATAGCACGACTCTGGGTCATGGCATACTCGTCGGGATTGTATTGAGTGTTGGTAAGGATGAGATCTCCATTGATGCGGAACCGTACTTTCGGGTGGAAGTATAGATTGAGTCCAACCAGAAATTGGAGCCGGTGGGCCTTCATGGTATCAACGTCTGGAGCCAGAAATGAGAAAAGAAACAGTGGTTCAACTCCCTGTATGACGTGTCGATGTGTATCCCAATGATGCAAAACAAGAGACCGAACTCCCAAGAAAGAGACCTCTTCGTCTTTGTTGCAGAGGCGTCGGTAATCAGATTCCACAGGGTCCTGGCCATAGAAAACCTCTCCTTCCCAGTGGAACGCTTTCACTTGTCGAGTCAAATCCAGACTGAAGGCATAAAAGTCTCGATTGCCCCCATCAATACATCGACGGTAAATTCCATCTACTCCTATCTGATAGAATCCCCAGAGATTGTACCGAGCCACCCGCCCCAGAAGAAAGCTTTGGTGACTCTCATTGTAAAAAATCCCCAGATTAAAACTATAAGGGTTCTTTTTTTTGTAAACCCGGGAAAGCTCTATTCCCAAGCCCCTTACGACGTACCCGAATGGGGCCAGGTAGCGATTGATAAGACTTTCCTGGATCGTTGAGAGTTTCTCTTTTGCTATTAATTCCTCCAGACCAAATCGCTTTTTGATCTGGCCCACTTTTACCCTGAGATGAGGAACGTAAGAAAAGCGGACGTAAGCCCCCTTCAATTCTATCTCCCGGTCGGCAGACTTCCCCCGGAAATCCAGCACTCCCCGGAGATCTTTAGACAAGTCAATCTTGAATTTCAGCTTTCCCTTGTAGTAGCCCTCTCCATAGACTTTCCTGTGGAGATATTCCAATCCCGAAGACACGTACCCATCGTAGGAGACTTTCTTTTGCCCCCAGGCCACGCTTCCCAACGGAAGAACTGTCACCATGAAGATGCTAAGAATACTAATTTTCTTCACTTTCATTCCAGGCATAGGAATCTTTGCTTTTCTTTATACCCTTCGTTGGATTGCCGAAATCTACTTTCCAGAGGAGACCTACCAGTACCAGCATGAACAGGGTTGTTACAGTTGCAATGATATAGAGTCTTAAACCGCAGGCCATTCCGATGGCGATGGTCAGAAATAGGAAAGCCATATCCCTGGGGTCTTTCACTCTGGTCCGAAACCGAATGATAGCGACAGCCCCTACGAGTCCAAAGGCTCGGGCCAAATTGTTGCCGATGATAGCCATGACAGCCGCCACGGTGACCGAAAGCAACATAAGAGTCTGGACAAAAGACTGGCTATAGGTCTGCTGTTGATGTGTCTTCATGTAGAGATGAGCCACAAGCCAGGACAAAATTCCAGCTATGAGAAGAGAAATGAGAATGATCCAGGGAGTCTCAGCTCCGCCAAGAGGAGTGGAAGGATTCAAGAGTTTGGTGATTTGTTCCATTGGTGACCTCCTGTAGGCAAATTTTTTTAAGAAGACATGTTGGTCATAAATTTTGGGGATAGATAAAGGCTCTCAACAGCCATACAGTATTTCGAAAAACGCTGCCGCCGGAGTCCATACCTATCAAGGAGATTTTTTAGCCAGGGTGGACGCGTATCCGCCGTTTTTACCTCCATGATAACCCGATTCTGCGGGTAGAAAAAACAATGTCTCACTGGGGTAATGGAGCTGTTTTGAAAAGCCCTGAAAATAAGATCCCGATCAAAGGTGACGCGAACTCCTAACTTCTTGTCCAAGAAACATTCGCGTCTATACTCCACCAAGAGAAGTGGTTCCAGTTGATACTGAGATATACGGTTCACAATAGTCCTGTAAGTGCGAAGAAGCTGGGATAGTTCTATTTGTGAATTGTACCGTAGAATGTCAGCGAACACATCCTCCCCCCGCATGAATCTCTGCCCTAAAGATTGGGTCACTTTGAACCGTCTCTTATGGGTTTCTTCTCCCTGTTTTTCCTTCAATTCCAAAAAGCCCTTTTTGGGAAAATGTCCATTATAGCCGTACAGACGTACCCTGATTTTGAAGCGTTCCGGTTTCCTGGCCAAATGATCATAATAGCACTGAAACCAAGGACTATCAAAATAATAGGAACGGATACAAGTAACTGTATTCTGGTTTTTATAAAGTTCCGGCTTTAGGTACTTGGCCATTTCCTCTTGAAGAGCCTCTGCCAGAATGGGATTAATAAGGTACTTTCGTTCTTTACGTCGGAAAATGAATTCAGTCTTCACCTTCGCAGTATCTCCTTAGCATTGACAGTAACTTCAGACTACAGACTTCTTACTCGCGTTGAGACTAACTGCCACTCGCCTGCAAAATCGGGTTCCTCCTAATCCTGCCCCGAGAGCAAAAACTTCCCATAACTACCCCCGTGGAAGCTGCTGTTGCAGTACATTAGGTACGCTCCATAAAAAATAAAAATTATGATAATTGCAGACAATACCCCAACGAACCAATCCAATTTGTTTAATTACAATAAGACTTCCTTTCTGGTAAAAAAGAAGAATCACAATTGCACTAAAAATTAGACCAAGAGACACAAGAATAGGAGCCAAAACCGGCCTCACCCAGGGTAGGGGAATAAGAAACAAGACGTTCCACTCAAGAAGGAATGATGGCCAGTTAAGGTAAATTTTAAGCCACACATAGTAAAAATGTCCCACATTCCAAAAAGAAAGGCAAAATAAGCCAATTTTTGCCGGAAATGGTGACCAATTAAACCTGCAACTGCCATCAACATGATAATCGTAGCAAGCTCACGTCCCAATTCGATCCATAGAATGGATTGGGGTATCATTTTAAGAGGAAAGCCAAATCCTCCCGGATAGTACAGCTTCCGGAGATAAACGACGACGGCCGCCTCTACAAAGGCAATAGCAATGGCGAAAAAACTTGCCCAAATCAAACTCGAGCGCTGATTGACTTCTGATCGGCCATGGTACTTATTTGAACTTCGCATCAAACCGCGTTTTCCCTTAAAAGAGTGAAACATGCACATATTTCTTGGGATTCTTCCGGATGTCTTCTATCACGTCATGAACCGGGCGGTGCCTTAGTTTTCTTCCATAAAACTCGGTAACGGAACAGGATTCACAGTCATAGGGGCATCCGCTGGTAGCAAATACGGGAATAACGTTCCATAGAGTTTTCTTTCCATTCAGAGGCCAGTATTGCCTTTTCCCAATATCCCTCATCCTCACCAATCACTACTGAATCGGTATGTTTTATCGCCTCTTCAGGCAGTGCTGTGGGCTGAATTCCTCCCAAGACCACGGCAGTCCATAAAGTTAATGAACTGAAGCCACTTTCATCTTATCGTGATAGAAATTTATTATTCGGCTTGT
>Ga0164318_10005590_pt1 | contig 12151 bp, 12 predicted proteins | sample GuaBasSedimGuay9_FD_113734 | JGI IMG/M metagenome (GOLD analysis project Ga0164318, IMG submission 113734) | Subseafloor sediment microbial communities from Guaymas Basin, Gulf of California, Mexico - Guay9, Core 4571-4, 0-3 cm | ecosystem: Environmental > Aquatic > Marine > Hydrothermal vents... | reverse complement strand
TTTTTGAAATGGCTGGAGAAGTCAGGCCTGTTTGTGATCCCGCTAGATGAACAGGGCCGGTGGTTCCGCTATCATCATTTATTTCGAAAACTCCTGCAGCGCCGGTTAAAACATCGGTTAGACACGGATGAAATCTCTGCGATCCAGATGCAAGCCAGCCGCTGGTTTGCCGAGAATAACCTGATCGATGAAGCCCTCAAACACGCGCTGGCGGCCGGGGATGTCTCTGCCGCGGCACAACTGGTTGAAAAAAGCAGGCACCTACCCGTGAATGAAGACAAGGAATATATTCTTGAAAAGTGGCTGGCCCAACTGCCCGATGAGGTCGTGCAGCAGCGTTCGGAGCTGCTAATGGCCAAGGCCTGGGTACTCAATCAACAGTTTTTGCTAAGTGCCGTTTCCCCAGTGCTGAAAGCAATCGAAAAGACACAAAACGGGGAATTTAAGGGGTCATTAAAAGGGGAGATAGACCTTTTCAAGGGTATTCTCCTGTTTTGGGAAGGGCGGGGGGAACGTGCCATGGAACTTATCGATCGCTCTCTTGAACAAACACCCGCAGAAAACACAGGGGTAATAGCCGAGGCTGAAATATATTTCGCGGTATCCTGTCAGATAGCGGGCCAGGGAAAGACGTTGGTTCAGTCGTATCGCAGGAAGTTGTATAATGAAGCGTCTGAGGAAAAGCGCAAAATGTACCTGCTGGGCTCGCTTGCTTTCGTTTACCTGCTGTCAGGCGAATTGGTTGAGGCTGACGAAATAGCCCGGCAGATGAAGGATATGGCAACCAGGGTCGACAATGTGAACGTAAGGGCATGGTATTCATATCTACAGGGAATCATCAACTACCAGTGGAATAATCTGGAGGCTGCCGGCCGGCACTTTTCCCGGGCTCTGGAAAACAGGTTCCTTTTGGATGCGAACGCGGATATCGACAGCTATGCCGGATTGATTCTTGCTCATCAGGCCATGCAGCAGCCTGACAAAGCCACCGAAACAATGAACCGCTTGATGAAATTCTCTCAAGAGACCAGCAACCCCGAGTGTTTGCCCCGCATCCGTTCAGTCCAGGCAATGCTGTGGCTTATGCAAGGCGATTTAGAGTCCGCAGTTCGCTGGCTGGAGACGACTGATTTTTCATTTGATACCGGTACCATGCTTTTCTGGTTGGAAGTGCCCCGCATCACCCAGTGCAGGGTGCTGATTGCTCAGGGATCCAAGGCCAGTTTGCGCGAAGCAACAGAGAAACTCCGGGAACACTTGCAGTTTAACCGGGCTAATCACAACACCCCTCAGATGATTGAAATTCTTCTTCTGCAAACCATGGCTTGCCAAAAGCAAGGCCAAACTGACGAGGCCCTGTTTGTTTTAGAACATGCTGTGACCTTGGCCCGGCCGGGCGGATATATCCGTCCATTCGTAAACGTGGGTAAACCGATGGCGGATTTATTGACACGTCTCTTACAGTCCGGCAAGACCGTCGACTATATCGAGCGGATCCTGGCCGCCTTTGATGCGTATGAATCTGTCGGTGAGCGGGATGAACCCTCTCCTCAGCCCGAACAGCAGCCATGGGTGCGCAACCAGGCACTTGATGAGCCTTTGACCAACCGTGAACTTGAAATTTTATCTTTTCTGGGGCAGGGCTTACGCAATAAAGACATCGCTGACAGGCTTTTTATATCCCCGGAAACGGTGAAAAAACACGCGAGCAACATTTACAGAAAGCTTGACTCTCCCAACCGGCAGCAAGCCGTGGTAAAAGCCAATCGTCTGGGTATCCTAATCCGTGTCCATCCATAAATGGTCTTTTTGCCAAATCTTCCGTCTTCGTAATAGCTACAACTTGACAAGCAGCGTTATGCTCAAAAAATAATCCTCGGAATATGACACATATGCCTGCGGTTATTTTTTTTGCAGGCATTGATATTGAACAAAAATCCTCAGTTATGGATGGACACTAACTCATAACACATGAACCATGCCATCCCTAACCCCTCCTGAGAAAAAGAGCCTAGCCCAAAGGACCAGGTTTTCAAGATCAAATAAAATACCCCATTAATACCCCATTAATACCCCTTTTTTACACCTTTTGGGGAATTGAATTTTCCTACCCAACACCTTAATTTATTATAGTCATCTTATTTCTAAATGAAAGAATTCGCTTAAAAAAGGAAACAGTCATGCCTGAATCACCCAAGAGAAAAAAAATCAGTATAGAAACGCCGAGTATGTATCGAATACGGGTACAGGGGCCTATCAATCCAGCCTGGTCCGATTTGCTCGGCGGTATGCGCATCACGACTGATTCAACAGCAGAGAAAGCTATAGTGACGACTCTGGAAGGACATCTGGTTGATCAAGCTGCTCTTACCGGGGTGACCAAAGCGCTTTACGACCTGCGCATACCTTTGCTCTCGGTGGAGAATTTAGATGAAAAAAGTGAAGTATCATAATTTATATGAAAATTGGCAAGTTACCTGTTAATGGACAAATAGGTGCTTATTACAACGTTGAAGCTCCGGAAAATGGCCCTGACTGTAATTCAGAGTCCAACTGCAGTTTCTTTTTCCAAAATGATTAAATAATTGTTTACCCTCAAAGGAGATAAGATGATGAAAAAATTGATCTTACGTTCGGTATTTATGACAGTTGCAGTTTTATTGTTAATAGCCCTGCAGGCACCGCTGACTCAAGCTAAATCGGTAACCCCGGGATATAACTATAAAATTCCTCAATCAATCATGACTCCCAACAAAGTGGAGACCTCCATCGGAAAGTTGGATTTTTATGACGGCTTGCCCAGCAAAGCAACTTCTGAAAAAGTTTTCGATTATCTCGATACGGCTAGGGGGATGGAAGTATTCTTGAGTGCCATTCCCATAGCCTCAGTGGAGGCTATGCGCCTGGCAAATGTTGAGATGGGGGTTACCTCATCAAATCATATCCTGATTTTTGATGACTTGATGGACTCGGCTCCGCTCTTTTTAACCGGAAATACCGATACTGTTTATGCTTCCGGTATCCTTGATTTGAAGAAAGATGGACCTACTGTCGTAGAGATTCCACCGGGCAGTGGCCCGGGAACAGTCAATGATGCTTTTTTTCGTTTTGTTACCGATATGGGCAGTGTTGGCCCGGATAGAGGAAAGGGTGGAACATACCTGATTCTTCCCCCGGACTATCAAGGTGGTCTGAAATATAAGGAAGGGAGTTTGACGGCAAGGATGGAGATAGGTGGTGTTATGAAAACAGTTTTTGTTTCAAAATCCACATCTTATTCCAACTGGTTGATTCTGCGTGGATTCCTTGTTGACGGAAAACCGGATGATGCATCAAAAATGTTTCGTAACGGCGTAAAAATATATCCTCTGGCAAAGGCGAAGAATCCGCCAAAAATGAATTTTGTTAATGGTTCCGGCAAATTTTTTAATTCAATCCATGCCAACGACTATCATTTTTATTCAGAGATAGATGTGGTCATCCAGCGTGAACCTGTATCCATGATTGATGCTGAACTGCGAGGAATGATGGCCAGTATCGGCCTGCAGAAAGGCAAGAAATTTGCACCGGATGCACGCATGCAGAAAATCCTTACCGATGCCATGAAAATTGGTAATGCAGCCGCCAGATCCATGTTTTTTAATGTCCGCATGTCTGATGCTTTTAAGTGGGAAGGCAGTCAGTGGAAAAGTGCTTTTGTCGGCGGTGACTATAAATGGCTTATTGACGGTGGTAAAGGCGGCATCAACCTGGAAGCCCGTTCCTACTTTTTTTATATGGCCACGGTCAACACGCCCGCAATGGTAAAGAAATTTGTCGGCAAAGGCTCCCAGTATGCAGCCGTGGACAAAGATAAAGACGGCAACTTTCTCTATGGTGACAAAAATTACAAATTGACCATTCCGGCAAATGTTCCTGCCAAAGATTTCTGGTCAGTTGTTGTCTATGATCCCCAGACCCGCTCCGAACTTCAGACCGATCAAAAATTTCCCAGTAAAAATAACAAAAAAGCCGGTATTGTGGAGAACAAGGATGGATCCGTTGATCTTTATTTCGGACCCAAAGCCCCGGCAGGCAAAGAAGGTAACTGGATTCAGACCATTCCGGGCAAGGGATGGTTTGCTATTCTTCGTCTTTATGGCCCCCTTGATCCCTGGTTTGATAAGGAATGGCAGCCGGGTGAGATAGTGCGGGTCAAATAATTTAGTAAAACCCAGATTGATATATGGAGATCAAAATGAAAAAAATGCTTCAAAAATTCAGAATGCTTATAATGCTAACCATGATTCTCAGTGTTATAATATTCTACTCTTCAGCAACTGCAGAGGAGGGTGGCAGCGGCCATTAAGCGCCGGGCGGCATGGCAATTCTGATCGAATTTGGTAACCAGGTAAGTTTAAGTTGTTAAAATAGTTTTATAATAAAAGAACCGAGAGGAGAAAGGTATGAAAATGAGTCAGATAAAACAGGTGATAGGTGGAATCGTTGCGGTATTGCTATGCGTTACCATGGCGAATGCGGCTCCAAAAATGAAAATGACCACGGAAATGCCAGCAGGCATTCTAACCCCGAATCATATTGATTCACGCATTGGAGGATTAAATTCCGTTGATGGTGTACCTACGCCAGAAACCGTTACAAAAATCTACGACAATCTTGATTACCACCATGCACTGCAATCATTTCTGGCCGGAATTCAGATTGCCTCAATAGATGCCATGAGAAGGGGGATTGAAGCTTTTGGCCCCCCTAATAAAACAGTACTACTGTTTGAAGAATTAATGGATTCAAAGGCACTCTGGCTGACACCGAATACGACAAGTGTTTATATGACCATGTGGTTAGAACTGAAAAACGAGCCCTATGTAATTGAAACACCTCCCGATGTATTAGGCATTATTGATGACCACTGGTTTAAATATGTTTGTGATTTTGGAAGGCTGGGCGCAGATAAAAACAAAGGCGGGAAATTTTTAATTGTCCCTCCCGGGTACAAAGGAAAAATTCCTGAGGGTTATTTAGTTTATCATACAAACACGTATGGCAACTGGGTAATCTGGCGTGGTTTCCAGGTTGATGGCAGCCCAAAACCTGCTGTTGATATTACTAAAAAAGTTTATAAAGCCTATCCTCTTTCCCAAAAAGATAACCCGCCCGCAATGAATTTTATAAATGTATCGGGTAAATTTAATAATACCATTCACAACATGGATAGAGCCATTTTTGATGAAATTAACGAAGTAGTTCAATCTGAACCGGCCATGGGTCAAAACCCGGAAATTCTGGGTGCTTTTGCTTCCATTGGAATTAGAAAAGGGCAAAAGTTTAATCCGGACAAGCAAATGAAAAAAATCTTGTCAGATGCAGCAGAAGTCGGTTCTGTAACTGTACGGACAATAATTTCACAACCCAGAGATGAAGAATTTTATCTATTTCCGGGGAAAAGTGCTGTCTGGACCAATCCTTTTGTGGGCGGAAACCATGAATTTTTAAATGACGGCGTACACCTGTTAGATGCCCGTGCTGCTTTTCATTTTTATGCAACCGGAATAACGCCGGCCATGGCTAAAAAGATAATTGGCAAAGGTTCTAAATATGCAGTGGCTTACCTGGATAAAAATGGAAATCCGTTTGATGGTAATAAAACATATAAGGTAAATGTGCCTGACAATGTGCCATGTGCTGATTTCTGGTCGTTTACACTTTATGATAATCAAACCAGGGCCATGCTGCAAACCGATCAACGGTTTCCCGGAGTTGATCAAAACAAAAAAGGTCTAATTAAAAATGCCGATGGTTCTTACGATGTTTATTTTGGACCTAAACCTCCCAAAGGACAGGAGAACAACTGGATACAAACTATTCCCGGCAGAGGATGGAATATGCTGTTTAGACTCTATGGTCCTCTTGATCCATGGTTCGACAAAGAATGGTATCCTGGTGACCCTGAATTGGTGAAATAAGTTTTTGCGATATATTTATTTGCCCGGCGAATAAATACCTTACACTTGTCATTCCGGCGAAAGCCGGCATCCAGCGTTATTACTGGATGCCGGATCAAGTCTGGCATGACGGACTTCGACTATTTAATTGCCGGGTTAATAACAGGAAAAATTTATGAAAATTAGATTACTATTAATTTCAATGATTTTCTTTCTGGCATTCAGCTCTTCTTCCGATGCTGTTGCTCAAACGGCGCATAAAAAGCCTAAACTTATAGTTCAGATCACGATTGACCAGATGCGGGGTGATTTTCCTATGCGTTATAAAGATCGATTGGGGAAAGGCGGGTTCCGCTATCTGATGGAGAAGGGAATCCACTATACCAACGCTCACTTTCAACATGCCGACACCGAAACCCCCATCGGTCATTCAGCACTGTTCACCGGCACCTACCCGGCATACAACGGCATTGTTGCCGGTAACTGGTATGACGTGGATAAGGGGCGCATTATTTACAATTGCGAGGATGACCGTTATCCAATAGTCGGCAAAAAATCGGCCAGGGGAAAAGGCAGAGCGCCTACTAATTTATTGTCCTCCACAATTGGCGATGAACTGGTGATCTCCAACAACGGCCAATCCAGGATGTTCAGCGTATCGATAAAGGATCGCGGAGCGATCCTTCCCGGCGGCCACACCGGTAAGGCCTTCTGGTATTCCAAAAGCGATGGCTCCTTTGTTAGCAGCACCTATTACTACAAAGAATATCCGGAATGGGTCAAACAATGGAACGCTAAAAAGCTTGCCGACAAATACAAAGACAGATCGTGGGAGTTGTTGCATGACGCGTCAACCTATGTGTTTGGTAAAGAGGATAATCGACCTTTTGAAATAGATACATTTGATCTGGGTATAACCTTTCCGCATCAAACTAAAGGCGATTCCAAATATTTTTACGCATCGCTGATAGTTACTCCATTTGGAGACGAACTGACAGCGGACTTTGCCAAGACCCTGATTAAAACTGAAAAGCTAGGCCAAGGCAAACAGACTGACTTTATCGCCATTAGTTTTTCCGTGACTGATTATATAGGTCACTTTTTCGGGCCGTCAAGCCTTGAAGCAGAAGACAATATCTTGCGGGTTGACCGCCTGCTGGCTAATCTCTTTAAATTTATAGACGACCAGGTAGGGCTCGACCAAACCCTGATAATTGTCTCCGCTGATCATGGTATGTGCGAGGCGCCGGAATATATGGAGAGCCTGGGGTTTGAGGTCGGTCGTCTGACCTCTGAAACAATTACCAAGGGTATTGTAAGGAAAGGACTTACGGCCCGGCTGGGTGTGTCCGGCGATGTGATTCGGCTATACGAACACCCCTACATTTATCTGAATGAAGATGAAATCAGAAAAACCAAATACAGTGTCGCTGAAATTGAAACGGCTGTTGCCGAAGAAATCGTCAAGATCCCGGGTCTCATAGGAGCCGTGACCCGGACGAATCTATTGAAAGGATCATTTGCCCCGACACCGGTAAATCAGAAGATCCTCAACAACTTTCACCTCAAACGCTCCGGCCATATTCATGTGATAGCCGACCAGTTCTGGTATTTTTACTACCAGATGGAACCGGCCTCGAAGGTTGCCGCAACCCATGGCTCGCCCTGGACGTATGACAGTTATGTACCAATCTTCTTTGCGGGTTATGACATCCCTGCCCAGCGCATTGCACGATCGGTTACGCCCTACGATATTGCGGCAACCATCGCAACCTGTCTGGAAATCAAGATGCCCTCGGGTTCAGTGGGCATACTTTGGTCGAGGTATTGAAGAGGAAGTGATGAGTGGGTTTTGGGTAATTGAAGAAATACAATCTTATATCCAGATGGAGAAAAACCGGATTGAGACCGTTCCCGGCAAACGTTGGGCTAATCAGACTCTACGGAACTCTGGAACCCTGGTTCGACAAGACCTGGAAACCGGGTGAGTTTGAGTTGGTAAAATAGGATAAAAAATTTTGGGGTTATGGCTTGGCCACAAACACCAGCGAACTACCGGTGGCAATTGATGGAATAGTAAAGAAGGAAACTTTTGTAAGAATACTAAATTATGAGGTGGCATCATGAATATAAAAAAAATGATTTTTTTCAGTGTGTTATGTTGCACATTTCTGTTTGTTGGTGCTGCAAATAGTGGAGAAACGACGACGACAACCACCACGACAACGACCAATGTGGATGGCACTAAAACAGTTATTGAAGAAGCAACCACCACGGAAACTCCACCCCCTGCTAATGTGGAATCAACCACACCTCCTGCTGATGTGGAATCAACCCCACCATCGAGCAGTACAAATTATAATAAAAGTCCGAGGGTGGTCGGCCCTGCCGGGGTAACAGGGACAATTCGGAGGTCAGATCGCCGCCAGGATCGGCGAGGGGGACAAGCTCATATTCAGTAGTCTTTTTCAGGGGAGATAGGGGCGTCCGGCCACGGATCTTCATGGCGGTATGACACCTTTTTCCCGAGCAAGGGCTGGTTCGTGCTGCTGCGGCTTTACGGGCCTCTGAAGCCGTGGTTCGACAAGACCTGGAAGCCGGGTGAGTTTGAATTGGTGAAATAGATGCAGGATACAATGCAGCATGCGGGGATGCATTTGGGAGAGCCGGCCGCTCCTGGCGAGAAGCGGAACAGTCGCAAGAGGCGAACAGAAAAGCCTTTAGGAAGGGTAATGACAAAAAAAAACAAGCAAGCAGTGGAAGGTCGAACCCTCAATGCCCGTCGTGTTGGGTTGTGGATGGTCGGCGTGATTCTTTTGGCTGATGTGCAAGGCAGTATGAAGAAATATCCCAATATCAAACCTATTCAGAATTTCAAGGACTACAAATGACAGATGAGAGCTTGGCATGAAAAACAAAATAAGGGGAATGGCCTACTGCTTGGCAATGAGCCTTGCAGGAACGATCATTCTCTTTTTACCAGCATCCGGCCTGGCAGATGAGAATGGAGACTGGGCCTTCAGCTTCACACCCTATATATTTGCCGTCGGCCTTGAAGGCAATGTGGCGACCCTGCCTCCCGCGGCTCCAGCGGAGGTGGACGTTCCGTTCAGTGATATTTTGGATAACCTGGATTTAGCGTTCATGGGTGTCGGTGAAGCACGTAAGGGGAAATTCGGCATCTGGGGTGATCTTTTTTATTCCGATCTTTCAGTGGATGCCGATACCCCGGGCCCTTTCTATTCCGGGGCAGACTATGACCAGACCCTGCTGTTTATAACGGTAGGTGGATCCTACCGTTTAGTGGAAACTGAAAAAGCAAACCTGGATGCGATCGTTGGCCTGCGCTATACCCATTTAGACAACGAATTTGATCTCGACGCCGGAATATTCCCTTCAACCGATATTGACCACAAGGAAGATTGGCTTGATCCGCTTGTCGGAATCAAGGGACAGGCGAAGATCTGCGACAAGCTGTATGTAAGCGGTTGGGCCATGGCGGCCGTTGCCGGTGAATCGGATTCAGCTTTTGACCTGTTTGGCGGCATTGGCTATGAGTTCAGTGCCTCACGATCCCTGATCGTTGGGTATCGGTATCTTTCGGTCGATTACGAAGATGGGGCGTTTCTCTTTGACGTGGAACTGGCAGGCCCCGTTATAGGGTTTACGTTTCGATTTTAGCATTCATTAACCAAGACAGGATATGCTCCAGTGGCACCTGCGTACGACATTGGGGGGAGGAGACAACCTTATGAAGCTCAAAACCATCATGCTCGTGACAATTATTGGGGTATCACTCGGCAGCCACTGTTGGACATTTGCCCATGCCCAGGATAAATCTGACTTGGCGAAGAAACTTGCAAATCCAGTGGCTGCATTAATCAGTGTGCCGATTCAGGCTAATTATGACGAGAATTTTGGCCCGAACGAAGAGGGTTCGGTATGGAAGATAAACATCCAGCCGGTCATTCCAATTACCCTCAATGAAGAATGGAACATGATCTCACGCACCATCCTTCCGATAATCGATCAGGATGATGTCCCAATCAGTGGAATGGGTGAATCCGGCATCGGTGACATCGTGCAGAGCCTCTTCTTCTCTCCAAAAGAACCAACCTCCGGGGGTATTATATGGGGCGCGGGACCGGTCTTCCTTCTGCCTACGGCATCTGATGACGCGTTGGGAGGCGAGAAATGGGGGATCGGGCCTACAGCCGTTGTTCTGAAGCAGGACGGACCATGGACCTACGGAGCTCTGTTCAACCATATAGAGTCATTTGCGGGTGATGACGACCGTGCAGATGTCAGCGCTACTTTTTTTCAGCCCTTTCTGAGCTATATCACAAAGACAAAGACTACGATCGGTTTAAATACAGAGTCTACTTATGACTGGGAGAGTGAGCAGTGGTCAGTTCCTATTAACCTTACTGTGATGCAGTTGCTGAAGGTCGGTTCGCAGCTTATCCAGGTTGGCGGCGGCGTCAGGTATTGGGCTGACTCGACCGACAATGGAGCAGAGGGCTGGGGAGCGAGACTGCAGCTTACGTTCCTTTTCCCTAAATAGATCGACTAGGATAGGGCAACCATCGAATCAAGTGACCGATGCCCCTCTCTTTCAGGCCCTGCTCGGTCGAGAAAGCTGGGCGCCGGTGACGATCCTTGTCGGTCGGTTGAAGGATCAGGCCGAGCCGGTCGGGGTGCTAAAGAGTTTCTTTGAACTGCGCCTGTCGCTGTTGTCGATGGAGATTTTGAGCACCGAATGAACCAGGCGCATGAAGGACGGTATTATTGAAAAACCAAAGAAGTACATCAATTCAAACAAATAAAGGAAGTTATTGCCGAAAGGAAAATGATGATGAGAAGAAAGATTAATATACTGTTTTTACTATTTATCGCTTTCCTGCTTTTTACAGGTCCAGTTTTTGGAGATGATGTGTTCATCTACCCCAACAAGGACCAGAGCAAGCAGCAGCAGGATAAGGACAAATACAAATGTTATAACTGGGCCAAGCAACAGACCGGATACGATCCCATGGCTCAGCCCAAGACGACTGCGCCACCTCCGGCACAAGAGGCGAAACAAGGAGGGGTGGTTAAAGGGGCCGCGAGGGGTGCACTAGTGGGAGTCGCGGTAGGTGCCATTGCCGGAGATGCTGGTAAGGGGGCGGCCATCGGCGCAGCCGGCGGCGGTTTGCTTGGCGGCATGAGAAGGCGGGACCAGCAGGGACGTGAGGAGGCAGCCCAGGAGCAGTGGGCGAATAAACAGGCAGCCAACTATGAACAGAATCGTTCGAAATACAATCGTGCTTTCTGTTCGTGCATGGAAGGTCGCGGCTACACGGTGAAGTAAGTTGTTTGGAATATTGGCAAAATGGAGTATGGGCTGGACAATCGCAAAAAGCTTGGCATGAACAAAATCAAACTTATGAGTTTAGCGTTTTTAACTATTATGTAAAGGAAGAAATAATCATGAAACGAACTTACGTACGTGTTTTAAAAGTGACAATTCATTGCTTGCTCGTTGTAATTATGATGTGTCTCATTCAATTGCCCGCCTTTGCTGGTTCGGCTGCCGAAATCGACAAAAAAGCAGAACTCGCCCTGGAAAAGCTTTACGCGAGTTCGCCAGCAGCGCAGGAACTCTCAACCGTTGCGAAAGGCATTCTGATCTTCCCTGATGTCATTAAGGCCGGTCTGGTGATTGGCGGGCAATATGGCGAGGGGGCTTTGCTTATAAAAGGCGGAACAGTTGGCTACTACAATACAGTTGCTGCTTCGTATGGTCTCCAGGCCGGCGCACAATCTTTCGGTTACGCCATGTTCCTGATGACAGACGAAGCGCTCAAGTATCTTCAAGAAAGTTCCGGATGGGAAATTGGGGTTGGACCCAGTATTGTCGTTGTCGATAAGGGGACAGCAAAAACCCTGACGACATCGACTGCCAAAGAAGATATCTATGCCTTCATCTTTGGTCAGGAAGGCCTGATGGCCGGGATCGGTCTCCAGGGTTCCAAGATTACGAAAATTGATCCGGACAAATAACTCAAGATTTTTCCCTGCACTTCAAAATCATCACAAATATATTACAATTAGCATGGCGTATGAGAATATTTGCATGTCAGTCGATTACAAAAAACAAAGGGAGGAAATGATGAAAAGAGTATTTCGATTTTTCAAGATTGCAGCAATCTTAACTGTGGCTATCGGCC
>Ga0164318_10005589_pt1 | contig 12151 bp, 10 predicted proteins | sample GuaBasSedimGuay9_FD_113734 | JGI IMG/M metagenome (GOLD analysis project Ga0164318, IMG submission 113734) | Subseafloor sediment microbial communities from Guaymas Basin, Gulf of California, Mexico - Guay9, Core 4571-4, 0-3 cm | ecosystem: Environmental > Aquatic > Marine > Hydrothermal vents... | reverse complement strand
CGCGCCGCCGATGTCCACTCCCACCAGGTTTATGCCTTCGAGCCTTGCGATTTCCTGCATTATAGCGCCCACCGCCCCGGGCGTGGGCATTATGGGCGCGTCGGTCCAGGACATGAGTTTCTTGTAGCCCGGCGCGTTGGCCATCACGTGTTCCATGAAGAGTTCGTGGATTTCATTTCGCGCAGGCAGCAGATTTTCCCGCTCCAGTACGGGGCGGATGTTTTCGACAATGCGCAGGGCGGTCTTGCCGCCCAGGACCTCCCTGACATCCTCGCGGGCGTCTTTCGTGCCGGCGTAGACGACAGGGAGTTGGTACTGCATGCCCAGGCGGGCCTTGGGGTTTGCCGCTCTGATGAGTTCGGCCAGTTCCACGACCTTTGACTTGCTCTGCTCGGTGCCGTTGTCAACGGCCCCCGCCAGCAGAATCATGTCGGGCCGCAACTGGCGTATGCGTTCGATCTTCTCGTGCGGCAGCCTGCCGTCGTTCGTGGCGACGGCGTCCATCACGATGGCCCCCGCCCCGAGCGCGGCGCGCTTGGCGCTCTCCGCGGTCATGCTCAGCACCAGCCCGCCCACCATCATTTGCAGGCCGCCCCCGGCGCTGCTGGTGGATACGTACACGTCGGCGCCGGTCTTCTCGTCACGACGGGGGGTGATGATACGGTTGTCCTCGATGAACTTTTTCCCCGTCAGGTCTTCCACCTCTTCTATGGCGTTAAGCACGCCCTTGGTCACGTCCTCGAACGGCGCCTCGACGGTGGTCGGCGCCTCACCGCGAACTATCAGGCGATACTCATCGCCCTTTTTCTCTATCAGAATGGCCTTCGTGGTCGTGCTGCCGCAGTCCGTCGCAAGTATGGTGCGTATTTCCCGCCTGGTTTCCGACATTTGCCGCTCCGTTTGTTTGTTTTCTCGCCGCTCTGTTACACTGTTAAGATTAGAGATGGGGTTCGTACGCTCGGGATCGACGTATCAGGCCCCGCCCTTTTTGGCGGCCTTTTTCATCTTTCGCATCAGTTTGCGCTGCCGCTTCATGGCGCGCCGTTGAGCCTTGAGTTCCTTTTCCTTCTTCTGCTGTTCGGCGTCCCGGCTCTCAATCTCCCGAAGCAGCAACTCCACGTTGTTCCGGTCCTCCATCAAACTGACGAAGGCGCTTATCGAGACGGGATCGAACAGGACCTCCAACGCCGGCGCAAAGAAGACCACGACCTGGCTGCCGACATAACTGAGCGGTTTCACGCTCTCCAGGCACAGGATCGCCGGAGTCGTCATGCCCCTGCGCACCGTCCAGTCGGCCACCCGGTCAATTATACCCCTCTGGCGCGGGGTCAATTTCTGCCCCAGTATCTTTTCACTCAGCAGCGGCTGATTCAGATTTAACATCGCGCAGTCTCCGGCGCAGGTAGGCGAGTATCTCTTCTTTGCGGCCGTTGTCAAACATGAGGAACAGGGAGCGGAAAACCGCCCTCCGTGTCGGCACTTCGTAAGGCGACAACAGCGCGCCCGCATCATCGTAGTTGAACGAGCGGAATCTCTCCCAGTCCGCCTCCAGGGAGTGAAAAACCCGCCTTATTTCTATCAAGTCTTTTGACAGGACGTACGTTGTAGGCAGAAAGAACTTATGCATGGCCAGAAACATAATGACCGCCGCGCCCGCTCCGAACATCGCGGCCGTATGCGCGCCCAGGTCCCACGATACCCACAACGCCAGCCCGCCCATACCCAGCACGGCAGCGATGGCGACGGCGCTCTTGGTCCCGTTCTCCGCGAACGGATGCACCCGCCAGGTCAGCCTTCCTGGCGGCGCCTCCGCCCTTGCGGCGTTTTTCGCGGCCTTCCGTCGTCGTCTGCTCTTCCTGCTCATGGGAACGTTGCCCTTCAATTGCGGCGGCGGCCGCCTTCCTTACTCCGCCGCCGGGCCTGTTTCTCCGGCCTTTTCCGCGGGGCGGGTTTCAACTATCATCCACTCGCCGAAGCATCGGTTAATCAACTTCATGATGTCTTCGCGCGACACCTTTGCCAGCCTCGTGGGATACTCGGCCATATAGTCGAAGCCGATACCGTACAACTCGTTGAGCGCGGCGATACCGGCCTGGTCGGCGTTTGTCTGTGAGCCTAGTTCAACGTAGGATACCGCACGGCGTTTCGCGTTCTCCAGTTCCTCGTCCGTAAATTCGCCTTTTTTCATCTTTTCAATTTCCGAGCGAATTTCGCGTATCACGGCGTCATACTTGTCGGGCGTCGTCTGGGCAAGTATCTGGAACGTGCCGGTATTAAACCCGGGCGAGTTGTATGCCCAGACGAGATACACGTAATCATTGCGGCCGCGCAAGGCCTCGTGCAGCCTGCTGTCGAACATCAATTTCAGAACGGTCATATCCGGCCCGGATTCGTCTCCTATCGGCAGGCCGTTCGTCGCCAGGATTACGCTTATCGATTTACGCTTCACGGGAATTACCACCGGAGACTCGACACCCTTCGCGCCCTTTCCGATAGGCGGCGGAGGGGCTATGGCCTTGTGGTTGACAGCGCCTTCGGACATTGCACCGAATTTCTGCGCTACCAGGGCCTTCGTCTCTTCGATATCAATGTCGCCGAATATCGCAAGGACCGTGTTGCTTCCCACGAAGTACTTTTCATGGAAATCTTTCAGGTCCTTCGACGATATTTTCCCCACGCTTTCCTTATTTCCAAGCCGGTGATTTGCATAAGGATGACCGCCGAACCTGGTTTTGCGGAAATTATAACGAATTTCCTCTATCCAGTTATTGGACAAGTTGTCAATTTCGAACAGAATATTTTTCCGGACTCGCTCCACCTCTTTTTTATCGAAGGCGGGCCGCAACAGAACGTCGGCGAAAAGGTCCAGCCCCGGTTCAAGGTCCTTGCGCAGGACGGTCATTTCCATGCCGAATGTATTATTGCCGGAAACAGGTTTCATCTCTCCGCCCATCGATTCCAGCGTGTTTGTAATCTCTTCAGCATTTTTACCGGAGGTGCCGCGCATGAGCATGTTCGCCATGAAGTTGCTCAGGCCGGGCTTGTCGCCGTCGAACAGCACGCCGCCGCGGCTGTATGTCTGCATGGATACCAGCGGCAGTTCCGGGTTGCGCTTGAGCAGGACGGTCAGGCCGTTCTTCAGCGTATATTTGATTATGCCGCTTTCCTTCTTTTTTACATCAAGCGGCGGCAGTTCATTCTTCGGGCCGGTCACGGTCTTCGGTTTGAGCACTACGGTTGTCAGGTTGTCTTCGTTCAGGTATTTACGGGCCATATCGCGGACCATTTCCGGCGTGACACCGTCCATGGCCTTCAAGTACTTGCTGTCAAACAACGGGTCGCCGGTTGAACGAACGTCGCCGGCGATGCTCTGCACCTCTTTCTCGGCGGTCTGGCGGTACATCAGGCGCATGGCCCGGAGGTATGTCCGCACGCGGTCCAGTTCTTCCTGCTTTACAAGGTTCTTTTTCAGGTCTTCTATAACATCCATGACTTCTTTTTGGGCCGCGTCCAGGTTCTCAACCTTCAGCGTGGCATAGACGGTCAGATGGCCGTGAACGTATTCGGGTGTCCAGTTGCCGGACCCGATGTTCTCGACCAACTGTTTTTCCTCCACCAGGCGTCGATACAAACGGCTGCTCTTGCCGGCGCCGAGAATAGCCGAGAGTATATCGGTCTTTACCATATCCGGATGGAACAGGTCGGTCGTGCGAAACCCCATCCTGAGCATGGCCATCTTGATGGCCGCTTCGCCTTCGGCGTATCTCTTGCCGATTTTCTTCGGCTCCCCGGCCAGTACGACTTTCTTGAGCGGCCTGTCTTCGAGGCGTCCAAAGAACTTGGCCGCCTTCTCAAGCGCTTTTTTCGCATCGACGTCGCCGCCTATCGCGAGGACCATGTTGCGCGGGACGTATCGGCGATTGTAATACTTTATAATGTCTTCACGGTTCAGCCGCAGGAACTTTTCGCGATAGCCGATAGTGGGATAGCGGATGGGGTGAACGTCGTAGGCCGTATCGAGGAAGAGTTTCCACATTATCCTGTTCGGTTCCTCTTCGTCCTTTGCGATTTCCTTCAGTATTACGCCGAATTCCCGCTCCAGTTCCTTTTTATCAAAAGTACAATACCCCATGTAGTCGGAGATAACATCGAGCGCCTGGTCTAGGTAACGCGCCGTGGTGGTCATGTGATAGGCCGTGCAGTAAGACGTCGTATAGGCGTTGCTGGCGGCGCCGATGGATTGGAGCAACTTTTTAGTTTCTTCCTCGGTGCGATGGATGGTTGTGCCGCCGGACATGACGTGCTCGATGATGTGCGACATTCCGTAGCCAAGGTATTCCTCTTCGTGCATCGAGCCGGTCTTTACAACCAGGTAGACGTGTACGACCGGCGCCACGTGGTTTTCCTTCACCACTACCCGCAGGCCGTTCTCCAGGGTACGCAGGTAAAGGCCCCTGCTTTCATCCGCATATTCGCCGACAGGTTTGACGTTGATGACGGCGGGGTCGCCGGCCTTGCAGGATGCGAGTGAAGCCGCCGTCGCGATCACAAGCAACATTATTATTATTCTTGTTTTCATTTTTTAGATCCGATGAGCAAAAAGTAACGATTAAGGATTACGATATTCTCGCGACGGCGCTGATTTCAACGCGCCCGCCCTTCGGGAGCGCGGCGACCTGCACGCATTCGCGCGCGGGGGGCGCGTCCTTGAAGTTTTCCTTGTACACTTCGTTCACCGCGGCGAAGTCGGCCATGTCCGCCAGGTACACTCTTGTAGCCACGATGGATTGCAGGCTGCCGCCGGCGGCTTCGAGCACGGCCTTCAGGTTTCGGAATATCTGCTCCGTTTCAGCCGGTGTGCCGCCCTCTACGAACTCCCCGCTCTCGGGGTTGATGCCCAGTTGGCCGGACAGGTAAAGCCATCCGTCAACCAGAATCGCCTGTGAGTAAGGCCCCACCGCCGCGGGGGCTTTGTCTGTCGATATCGTTTTGTGATTCATTTTTCAACCCTGTTATTGCCGCTGGCGAAACTATCCGCCTCTCGTGAAATTCTCATGCCAAAAAGTCAAGACGCCCCCACTGAATTCTCGGGCGTCGAGTAGTATGTTCCGTTCTAACGATTCCTTCGCGGAGCGAGTTTCGCTCGCATCTTTTCGTTTACCTCCTGCGGCACGAAGGCGCTGCCGTCTCCGCCGGCGCTGACGATGTCCTTGACGATGCTGGAGGAGATAAAGGAAAATTCTTCGCCGGGGATGACAAATATCGTTTCAATGTCCTTTGCCATGGAACGATTGCTCAGCGCTATCTGGTACTCGTACTCGAAGTCGGTAACGGTTCGTATGCCGCGCAGGAGGATGTTGCCCCCCTTTCGCCTGACGAAATCCACGGTCAGGCCGTCAAAACTTTCCACTTTCACATTGGGAATGTCCTTGATTGCGTGTTGTATCATTTCAACGCGCTCTTCGAGCGTGAACAAAGTCTCCTTCATGCCGCCGCGCGCGACGCCGACGATAAGTTTCGCGAACAACTTCGCTCCGCGGCAAATCAGGTTCAAGTGGCCGTAGGTCACCGGGTCAAATGTGCCCGGATAGACCGCCACGGTCGATACCTTTTTGTGTTCTTCCGCCATTCCGGACTCCGCCCCGGCCCTATCTTCCGACGCTCCTGTAATTGAACCCCATTTCTATCATTTTCTTGGGGTCAAAGATATTGCGCCCGTCCACGATGGTCGGGTGATTCATCAGTTGCTTTATCTTTGTCAGGTCCATCTCCTTGAATTCATTCCACTCTGTCGCGATGACAAGGCAGTCCGCGTCCTTCGCCGCCCCATAGGGGTCCTGGCAGTACTCGACCTTGTCGAGCACACTCTTGGCGTTGTTCATCGCCTTCGGGTCATACGCCTTTATTGCCGCGCCTCGCTTTTGCAGTTCTTCAATTATGGTGATGGCCGGCGCCTCGCGCATGTCGTCGGTGTTGGGCTTGAACGCCAGTCCCAGTATGCCGATTGTCTTTCCTTTAAGTATCCAGATTTCTTCTTCTATCTTCTTAATTAGTTTTGTACGCTGTTCCCTGTTGATTTGTTGGACTTGGCGCAGCATTGGGAATTCGTAGCCCAACTCCTGTGATATGCGCGCGAAGGCGTCTATGTCCTTCGGGAAACAGGACCCGCCATAGCCCAGGCCGGCGTATAGAAACCGCCTTCCGATACGCCTGTCCAGGCCCATACCCTTGGCAACCTCCATCACGTTGGCCCCGGCCAGTTCGCAGACGTTCGCCACCGCGTTGATATAGGAAATCTTGAGCGCCAGGAACGAGTTCGCCGCGTGCTTGATTATCTCGGCGCTTTTCACGTCGGTGGTGATAATCGGCGCGTTGAAATCCTTGTACAGTTCCTCCATGACCTTGCGCGCCCGTTCGCTGGACGTGCCGACAACGATGCGGTCCGGGTTAAGGGCGTCTTCTATCGCCGAGCCTTCCTTGAGAAACTCCGGGTTGCTGACCACGTCGAATTCCACGGCCTCCTTGATGTTCCTCTCGATTGTCATTTGCACCTTCTCGCCGGTTTGGACGGGCACGGTGCTCTTCTCCACGACTATCTTGTATTCGTTCATGTGCCGCGCTATCTGCCGCGCGACCTGCTCGATGTAGGAGAGGTCGGCGCGTCCGTCCGCTCTAGGCGGAGTGCCGACGGCAATAAAGATTATCTGGGAGGATTTCACCCCTTCTGCCATGTCCGTGGAAAACCGCAACCGGCCCTCGGCTGCGTTGCTCTTCACCATTTCTTCCAGTCCCGGCTCGTAGATGGGCATTATGCCCTCCTTGAGCATCTGAATCTTGTCTTCTTCCTTGTCGATGCAAATAACGGTGTGGCCCTTGTGGGCGAAAATCGTTCCAGTAACCAAACCCACGTAGCCCGTTCCAACGATGCATATGTTCATGTCGCCTCCCGTTTTTCAGCGCGCCGGGCGCGCTATTCCCCGGACGCATTCCGCCCCATACCGGCGCCGCCTCGCGCCTGGTACTCGCGTCGTGTCTTGACGAATCTCCTGGTGGTCGCCCTCGGTGAAAACGATATTGACAGCGTGGTGTCGCGGTCGTCGCGGTCGTACTTCACGCCCACGTCCAGAACCCAGTGGTGGAAATAGCGCCGAACCACGATACTGTGTTCCAACGAGCGCGAGTTCTCGAAATCATACTCGGTCCCCATTGCGAACGCCCACTTTTCACTGGCCTCCCAGTAAAAATCCACCTCCAGCACGTTTCGCTCGCGGAAGTCCGTGACGGGTCCGTAAGGGAAGAATGTGTTGTCCCGGTCGATCTCCGCCGGGAATATGTTCATGAAGGATGCAAAGTTCGATGTGCCGTCGTTGCGCACGAAGTAGTTTCTGACCGTCAGCGAGGACCTGGGGGAGGGTGTCAGGCGGAAGCCGTAGTCATACACGTCAAAGCGGTCCGTATCCAGGTTCATCTCCCACCCGCCGAACAGCGTCAGATTTTCGTACAGGTTCCACTCCACATCGCCCTTGAAGTTGTCCGTAAACCTGAGCCCCCTGTAGTAGGCCGTATTCCTCAGCCCGGCGGGATTGACGAAGAACGCCGGGGGATCGTCGTCGCTGAAGAAGTTGAACCGCATATCAACGGTGAGGGCGTCGAATGAACGCCCCTTGCCGGGCTCGCCGCGCTTGCCCTGGAACACCTGCCTGACGCCGAAGGTGTATATCCTGCGCTTGTCCGGCAAGTCCACCGAATCCGCCTGGTAGAGGCGCAACGGGTCCCGGGTGTTTTCGAACACGTGGTAAATCTTTACATAAGGGCGTATAATGTGGCGCAGGCGCTCCTGGCCCAGGATGTTCTCGTAAATTCTTGAGAACCGTGTCGCCGCTTCCACGCCGCTGTACCCGGTAAAGCGCCCCACGCCGCCTCCATGGCTGAGCGTCGCGTCGTAGAACGTCCCGCGGAGTCCCAGGCAGGGGTTGAACTGGAATATGCCCAGGCTGAACGGCGTGGCGAATTCCGTGTTGATGTCCCCGCGTACCATCCTTTCATCGCTGATTGTATATGCCTTGTCGAAGTTGCGGCGCACGTTGGCTATCTGCGAATCGAAGGAGACATACACGAAGTCCTTCAGCATCGGCCAGGCCACGGCGCTGGCCCTCAGGCGGGGCAGGTATTCCGTGGTGGTAATAAAACTGTTTATCCGGGGCCGGGTCAGCATGCTCAGTTTGGTATGGCGGGATGTGCGCCAGATGAACAGTTGCGTGTCCTGGTCCTTGCCCTCGTCGAATTCCTCTTCATAGAACTCCATCAGGAACCCGCGGTCGCTCAATTTGCTTATCTCCAGGTTGGCCTTCCACCCGTTGCCCAGGTCCTGCTTGTGCACGACGCGAATGCGGCCGCGACTCTCCTGAGAAGGCTCCAGACGCCACGGCCCCACGCGGTCCTTGCCCGTGTCATGAATGAAATAACCCTCAATATATCCCCTGTAGTTCTTCCGGGCGTAGTCAAAATCGAACCCGACTCCCAACCCGCGCTTGCTGTACATATCCAGCCTGAGCGTCAGTTTGCTCCAGTCGTTGTCCAGCAGGCCCATCTTGTTAAGATCCCACTTGGTCAGCACGAAGGTGCCGAACTTTGAGGAGTGCCCGGTGCGGAATGACTTCAGGAAATAGCGGTTTCTGCTGGCGGCGGAAAGAAAAGGCAGGTAGAACAACGGCACGTCCCGAACTTTTGCGACCACGTTCTTCGCCACAAAACGGACGACCGACTTGCCATGTACCTAGCGGGGCACCTGTTTTCGCTTCTGTTCGATATCGACGGTTCTGGCGTCCATGTGCAACATCGGCCTGCCGTACTCATCGTTGGTAAAGCGCGCCCCCAGGAGTCTCAGGCGCGTGGTGTTCGCCTCATCGGTGGCCAGTTGGCGGATCTCATCGGCCGTCATGTAAAGATACTGGTCGCCGCGGGGCTCGTAGAACTTCACCCAGGCGTCCAGCATCACGCCCTTGTTGTTCAGGAAGTCAAAATACAGTTTCTTGCAGCAACCCCTGTTTTCGACGCCGGTCAACGCGTTCTTCTGTACGATTATCACGTCGCCCTCGGCGTAAATTTCCACCTGCTGGACCGACTTGCGCCTGCCGTCCGGCTGGAGTATCTTTCTCTGCGTTATCCAGGTGACGGCCTTCTTGGCGGTGACCGTGGTCACGTAGCCCATCTCGGCGTCCGTGTAGGTCATTGTAATGCCGTGCGGTGAGACGCGCACCACCTCGCCTTCGGCACGCCTGGGCAGGTAGAACTCGCCCGGACTGGAGGGAATATCGACGCCGGACTCCAGGGGGCGCTCGCCCTTGCCGCCGGCTGCGGGCGTATCCCCGGGCAATACGGAAGGAGTTTCCCCGGTGGACGGGGGCGGTGCCTCGTCCTCGCCCGCCCGTGCGAAAGCGTTGCCGCACCAACAAAGGCACACCAGCAAAGCGCACGGCGCCACGAGGAGGCGCCGTATGGCCCTGCCGCCTTTTGCAACGGCCTTTTTCTCTTTCTCCACGCGCGCTCCCGTGTAGTCCGGCAAATTGCAGGCACAAGACACACACGCAGCCGCGAAACACGCCGTGCCTGCAAAGGTAGTCACGACCCCTCTCATGCCGGCCAAACATTCAGTCCGGCAGTCCCTATTGCTATAACGCTGGGGCGCTTAGCAAAGGTGGAGTATTATAGCCCCGCCCAACACGCTGTCAAGCACAAAACACCGATGGGGAGCATGGAAGGGCTTGGGCAATAATTCTTGACGGCGCCGGCGCCTCGTACCCATACCCGTATGGGGCAGGCCGGCCGTACCAGCCAAGCAGGGAAAAGGCGCAGAGGCTTTACAAGGCCACGGAGAACACGGTCTCAGGCCTCAACCGGCAACCATCTCGAGGAGTTTGTCCAGAATGGCCTCCCAGCCGGTGATACGGGGGGCCAGTTCGTACTCCATGAGGTCGGCCACGGCGACTATGTCCTGGTTGTCCAGGGCGGCCTTGGCGTCGCGCAGGACGTCGCGCACCTGTTGCAGTTGTTCGGATACCGTGGAGCCGTTTACCTTAACCGTGGTGAGGTCTATGCCGACGAGTGCACGGACCTCGTCGATTACGTGAACGACGAGGTTGAGCAAATCCGCGCATGCGGCGAGGGACTTGTAACCCTTTACTATCTCGCCCGCCTGGATGCTTTCTGTTACCTCGACCAGCGTCTTGCTCAGTTGCGGCAGGTGGTCCCTTACCTCCCGGAGGGCGGCGGCGGCCTGGCTGCGAACATCCACCGTTTCCAGTTCCACCAGCGCAAACTCCTCCACCTTGCTGTCCAGGAGTTCGGCGTTTTCGGAATCCGAAACGGGCTTCCCGTCGGCCCTGGTGGAAACGACGACCCTGTTGCCCCTGCCCAGGTAGTCGGAAAGTTGACTGAGTATCTTGCCCAGAGTATAGCCGCTCTCGGCCGAGACCAGGTCGGTTCGCCCGTCGATGGATATGGTGGTCTTACTCCTGCTTTCTCCAGACATGACCAATTGCTCCTTCGCTGGGGACCAAACAAGACCTCAGTATAGGGCCCTGAGGGCCGCGTGTCAAGCGGAGCCTGCTCGAGACTCTCCGGGCGGCGGAAACCGCCTTCTCGCGGCGGAAATCACCCCGGCCCGTACAGGGTGGGAGGGGCCGCTCCGAAAGATGCCGCCGGCACGAATCGCGCGCCGGGGGCCGGATTCCGGCCTACTTGGCCGTCGGCCGGCCCGACCGTGAGTCCATGGTATCCGTTTTGCTACAGGCATAACAGGAAATACCACAGACATCAGATGAGTGACATGGAAGTTGGAAAGCATACAATCCTGATACTGGCGGCGCTGCTGGGCGGCTGCGTCCTGGAGGCCCCGCCCATACGGGCCCGTTCCGGGCACGCGCCGGAAAGCCCCCCAAGGGAAGAGCGCCCGCAAACCGGCCCCGACCTGCACTACTCGCCGAACGCGGTGCAGCACACCTTCTACGAGGTGGGCCAGACCGTCGACCCCGCGCTGAGTTGGGACGGGAAGACGTTATATTACGCGTCGAGCCAGGACGGCGCGACTTTCGACATCTATTGCAAACAGGTCGGCGAGATTCCGGCCGTAAAGAAGACCTTCCATGCGGCGGACGACATGCAGCCCAGTGTGTCGCCGGACGGGAGGCTCCTGGCATTTGTCTCGAACAGGAACGGCAACTGGGACATATTCCTGAAATCCCTGGCGCCGGGCGCGGAGGAGGTACGACTGACCGGCGGCGAGACCGACGACATAAGCCCATCCTGGTCGCCGGACGGCAGGCGGATAGTGTATTCATCGTACAACGCCCGGGCGGAAAGATGGGAACTGATGATGATAACGCTGAGTAAAGAGGGCTGGGAGACGGCGTCGCTGAACACGGAGGGGCTGTTCCCGGCATGGCGGCCGGTCAAGGGCAGCGAGACGATAGTCTTCCAGAAGCCCCGCGGGCGTGCCCCGCAGCTGTACGGGCTGTGGACCGTCTCCTCGGACGGCAGGAACTTGGTGGAGATAGTCGGCAGCACCGCCTTCGGCGCGGTGACGCCGGCCTGGACGCGTGACGGCAGGTGGATAGTGTTTTCCTCGGTGCCGGCGGAGCGCGCGGATGAAGGGAGAGCGGGCAACCTGTGGATGGTGGGGATGGACGGCAAGGGCCTGGCGAAGATAAGCGAGGGGAGCGCGCCGGAATACGCGCCGGTATGCGCGCCCGACGGAACCGTGTATTTCACGACACGCCGCAGCGGGATAAAAAATATCTGGAGCCTGACCCCGGATTTTGGTAATAACGATGAGGGAATAGATGAAAGAAAAGGCATACCCGTGAGGCGCAGTGATGACGTAAAGCAGGCATGAGTTGGGAAATGAAGGACGTGCGGTATTGACGAGGGTTGGAAATCAGCGGATAAGGTGATCTGGAAGAGTCTGGTGTTTCATATAAAGAACTCAAGTTGACTGACTTTTTCCAGGCAATGCCGGATGTTTGACTATAAGTTTTCATTTTGCCGGGGCTTACGGTGACAGTCACTAATCTACTCAAGTTGACTGAGTTTTTGTTAACCTCGGTGACTGTCACCAATTACGGAGCCGTTCCGCCCTTGTCGGAACGGATCG
>Ga0164318_10005588_pt1 | contig 12153 bp, 8 predicted proteins | sample GuaBasSedimGuay9_FD_113734 | JGI IMG/M metagenome (GOLD analysis project Ga0164318, IMG submission 113734) | Subseafloor sediment microbial communities from Guaymas Basin, Gulf of California, Mexico - Guay9, Core 4571-4, 0-3 cm | ecosystem: Environmental > Aquatic > Marine > Hydrothermal vents >... | reverse complement strand
TGGCTGTCACCGACACCGATGAAACCAACCTGGTGGCCTCACTTTTTGCCAACATTTTGTCTCCTACAACCATCAAGCTGGCTCGGATTAGAAGCAAAGATTATCTATTGTACCAAGACACCTTAAAGCACGCTCCTTATCACCTCGATGTGATCATAAACCCCGAAGATGAAGCGGTTAAGGCGGTTGAACGGCTCCTGCACATTCCAGGCGCTGTGGACGTAGGTGAATTTGCCGATGGCCGCATCAAGCTTGTAGGGGTGCGACTGGAAAAAGACTGTCCCGTGGCCGGAACCAGACTGGCTGAGTTGCAAGATAAGAGCAGCAAGAAAATTCTTGTGGCGGCCATTCTTAGAGACGAAAAACTCATTATCCCCTCCGGGGAGGATCAACTCCAGGAGCGAGACCTGATTTACTTTGTTTCAGCGGAAAAAGAACTTGAGGAGGCCTTGCAGCTCTTCGGAAAAGGGGCTGAGCCCTTTAAACGAGTCCTCCTGATAGGGGGCGGCAATCTCGGCCTCAAGTTAGCCAAGGCCCTTGAGCGTCACCCCATACACATCAAGCTTATCGAAAAAGACCCGGATCGCTGCAAAGAGCTTGTAAAAGCCCTCGACAAGGTGGTAGTCCTGCAAGGAGATGGTTCCGATGAGGACCTGCTCCACGAAGAAAACGTGAAGGACATGGATGTGTTTGTAACACTCACAGAAAGCGAAGAAACCAATATCCTCGCCTCCCTTCTTGCCAAGCGGATGGGGGCAAATAAGACAATAACCCGCATTAGTAAGTCAAGCTACTTGCCGCTTGCTTCTGCAATAGGTCTTGAACATGTTGTCAGCTCCCGGCTTGCTGCTGTCAATACCATACTCCAGTATGTTCGAGAGGGTAAGGTTTTGTCTGCCATGACTCTTAAGGGAGAAGAAGCCGAGACGCTGGAGGTAATTGCACCAGAAGCCTCTGATATTGTAGGGAAGCCTCTAAAACAGATACGATTCCCCAGGGGGGCCTTGGTTGTGGCTATCATACGCAAAGAAGAAGTAACCATCCCTTCTGGCGAAAGTATCATACTGCCACAAGATCGAATTATTATCTTTTGTACCCGCCACAGCATTCCCTGGGTTGAAAAGGCCCTCGTGGTCAAGTTGGAGCATGTCTAAATGCACCTTTGCTATACACTCCATCTGGTCGGAGTCCTGACCATTTTTCTCGGATTGACCATGGCTCTCCCCCTCCTTTTTGGCATTTACTATCAGGATGAAAGTGTTACGCCTATTTTGAAATCGATGATAGCAACCGTTGGGAGTGGACTGCTGCTCTATTTTCTCTTCAGAGGTTCCCGCGAGAAGATTATGAGCCACCGGGAAGGAATGGGGGTAGTAGCCATTGGGTGGACAGCCGCCGGCTTTTTTGGAGCGCTTCCTTACTACTGGGGCGGGGTATTTAGCACTTTTTCCGACAGCTTTTTTGAATCTATTTCGGGTTTTACCACCACAGGGGCTTCGGTTCTGACCAATATCGAGACGGTCTCACGAGGCTTTCTCTTCTGGAGAAGTCTTACCCACTGGCTGGGTGGGATGGGAATTATTGTTCTTTCGCTGGCTATCTTACCTTTCCTGGGTATCGGAGGCATGCAGCTTTACAAGGCAGAAGTTCCGGGCCCGGTGCCTGATAAGTTAAAACCTCGTATCAGAGACACAGCTATGGTTTTATGGAAGGTTTATGTGCTTTTCTCCGCCGCAGAAACTCTATTGCTTATGTTAGGAGGCATGGACTTGTTTGACGCCCTTTGCCACACCTTTGGAACCATGGCCACCGGAGGCTTCTCCACACACACTCTTTCCATAGGATCGTATCAGAGTCCATACGTGGACACGGTCATCATTGTGTTCATGCTGTTTGCAGGAATTAACTTTTCTCTCCACTATCGGTTCCTGAAGGGAGAGTCTTTGTCATTCTGGCGCAATTCGGAGTTTCGCTTTTTCATAGGAGCGGTTACCATTTTCTTTCTCGTGGTCACCTTCAACATCTATCATACAGTGTACGAAACATTTTCCGAGGCCATACGCCACGGGGCCTTTCAGGTAATTTCGATCATTACAACAACCGGATACAGCACTGCGGATTACGAGAGGTGGCCTTCCCTTTCCCAAAACATCCTGCTTTTTTGCATGTTTCTCGGAGCTTCAGCAGGCTCCACCGGAGGCGGGATGAAGTGCCTGCGTATTATGCTCCTTCTAAAGCATTCCTATAAACAACTATTTCATCTAATCCACCCCCATGCAGTAACGCAGGTTAAACTGGGTGGCAAGCCAGTATCGAATGAAGTATTGCACAGTATATGGGGATATTTCATGCTCTATCTGGGTCTCTTTGTTCTGTGTGCTTTTCTCCTTGCAGCCATGAGAGTTGATGTGGTTACTTCTTTTGCAGCCGCTGCGGCCACTATCGGCAACATCGGACCGGGGCTGGGAATGGTAGGGCCAATGGATAACTATGTCCATATCCCGGTGCTGGGCAAGTGGGTGCTCATCCTGAGTATGCTCCTGGGACGACTAGAAATCTATACGATACTCATCTTGTTTGTACCAGAATTCTGGCGCAAGTAAGCGCTTGGATGAAACGATACAAGAGGTCACGGACAAAACCTAAGCATACATTTTCAGAATACATTTCTATTGACTTGGACAACCGGCACGCTTTAGAAAGAGGGATTTAAAGTGGAGCAGTTATTTCTGTTTTGCAGGAATTGACACAATGATTAAGCTTATCAGGGGATTCAAAGATATTCTGCCGGCAGAAACTCCGCGCTGGCAGCGAGTTGAAGCTGTGGTGCGTGAGGTCTTTGACAGCTTTGGTTTCAAAGAAATCCGAACCCCCATCCTTGAGCAGACAGAGCTCTTTGCCCGCAGCATTGGGACCAATACCGACATCGTGGAAAAGGAAATGTACACCTTTTGCGACTGCAAAGGCGATTCCCTCACGCTCCGGCCGGAGGCGACGGCTTCCGTGGTAAGGGCATACATCCAGCACAGGTTATACGCAAAGGATCCTGTATGGAAGTTGTATTCGATAGGTCCAATGTTTCGCAGGGAGCGCCCGCAGAAGGGGAGGTACCGGCAGTTTTATCAGATCAACGCGGAGGTCTTCGGCGTCAGTGACCCCAGGGCGGATTCCGAGTTAATCCTTCTGTTAATGACTCTTTTCCGTCGGCTTGAGGTCTCGGAGATCACACTCCATATCAACTCCCTCGGCTGCCCTGCTTGCCGGCCGCACTTCACTAAGGCCCTTGGATCTTTTCTGGCAGACCACACGTCGCGGTTATGTTCGGATTGCCTGAGAAGGCGCGGGAAAAACCCGTTGCGGGTCTTCGACTGCAAGGTTCCAACCTGCAAAGAAGTAATGGCGGATGCCCCCTCGATTCTGGATTACCTCTGTACTGCATGCCGAACTCACTTCGACGCCGTGCTGGCGGCTCTCGACCGCTTTCATATACCTTATGAAAGAGACCACCGTCTGATGAGAGGTTTAGACTACTACACCAGGACAACATTCGAAGTGCTCACCAGCGCACTGGGTGCTCAGGATGCGATAGCCGGCGGGGGGCGATACGACCGCCTCGTAAAGGAGCTGGGCGGCCCTGATCAACCGGGGCTGGGATTTGCCGTTGGCGTCGATCGCCTTATGGAGGTTTTGGCCGGCAATGCTGAACCACTTGAAAAAGGACCACGGCTATTCATTGCCGCCCTCGGCAGAAGAGCCCAGATGGCTGGATTCGAGTGGATGCAGGATTTTAGAACAAAAGGGATTTGCACCGAGATGGATTTTTCCGACCGAAGCCTCAAAAGCCAGATGCGAAGGGCGGACAAACTCGGCGCATCATACGTACTCATTGTCGGTGACCGTGAATTAGATACCGGGGCTGGGGTGCTGAGGAACATGGACACAAAGGAGCAGCAAAGTGTAGCCCTGGAAGACATTGTAAGGAAAGTTACCAAGATAGTAGGCAGTAAGGAGCGAGCAAAAGTCAGAGGTCAGAAATCAGAAGTAAGCGGTTAACCGTAAACCATAGAAAGAGAGGTAACGGTTCAGCCACCAAGACACAATGGCCCGAAGGAGAACCATATTATAATGTCTCGAGATTTCTATAACCCATTGCGGTTATAGCTATTTATTTGCGTTGTTTCACACTCGATCCGATACTGATGGAATATGGAATATTGGAATGATGGAAAAAATAAAAATCTGTATCAGTTTAGCTTTGTGAAAATATTATTGCGGATAGGCCATCCGATTGGAGACTGGCTCACTGTCTGAGTTTGAGACGGTCTCCAATCGGATGTCCTATCCGTTCCATATGTCTGTTTTTGAAAAGAGCTAAAGTGGTAGAAAAATCCTTTGGTGCCCATTGTTCCAGTATTTCAGTATTCCAATTGCGAGCGAAGCGAAGTAAGTTTATCCTGGTGTCCTCGTGCCTTTGGGGCTGAACTATCACAAAGAAGGGAGACCATTTTGCTTGATTCTCTTGGTAGGATGAAACGGACCCATCACTGTGCGGAGTTACGCGCGGCAGACGTGGGTAAAAAAGTAGTACTGATGGGTTGGGTACAACGACGGCGAGACCATGGGGGCGTGATCTTTATCGACTTGCGGGATCGACATGGAATAACTCAGGTGGTCTTTAATCCGGAATACAACAAAGCGGTTCACAAGAAGGCCCATGCCATCCGCAACGAATTCGTGCTGGCAGTTGAAGGATCCGTCACCAAGAGACCCGAGGGTATGGTCAACCCAAAGCTGAAAACCGGAGATATCGACGTGATCGCCTCGGAACTCAGGATTCTGAATCAATCGCAGACCCCGCCCTTTGTCATAGAAGACCGCACACAGGTATCGGAAGAGATACGCCTTCGGTACCGTTATCTCGATATGCGGCGGCCGGTGCTCCAGAAAAACCTTGCCCTACGGCACAGGGCGGCGGCGGTAACCCGTTCTTATCTAAACAGCCTCGGATTCCTGGACATCGAAACACCTTTTCTGACGAAAAGTACCCCGGAAGGCGCCCGTGATTATCTCGTCCCAAGCAGGGTCAACCCCGCGCAATTCTACGCACTGCCTCAATCCCCCCAGATGTTCAAGCAGTTGTTGATGATAGCCGGTTTTGACAGATACTATCAGATAGCGCGCTGCTTTCGAGACGAAGATCTGCGGTCAGACCGGCAACCGGAATTCACCCAAATCGATCTGGAAATGTCCTTTGTTACAGAAGATGACGTAATAGAGCTGACCGAAGGTTTGATGGCAGCCATCTTTAAGGAGGTCCTCGGCATAGAGGTCAAGCGCCCGTTCCAGCGTTTCACCTACGAGGAGGCAATAGGGAGATTTGGGCTCGATAAACCCGACGTTCGCTTCGGCCTTGAGCTAAAAGACGTCTCCGACATCGTCGGCGGCTCTGAGTTCAAGACCTTTGCAGATGTTGTGCGATCCGGAGGGATCGTGAAGGCCATAAATGCTAAAGGACAGATCAAGCTTTCACGAAAAGAGATAGATGAGCTGACAGAATTTGCGGCAATATACAGGGCAAAGGGCCTGGCCTGGATCAAAGTGCGTGCTGACGGCTGGCAATCGCCTATTGCGAAGTTTTTTAGTGACAAGGAAAAAGAGGCGATGGCTCTTCGGCTTTCCATGGAACCCGGTGATCTTGTCTTTTTCATAGCCGACCATCCTGATATTGCAAATGAGGCCATGGGGCATCTGCGAAATCATCTTGGCCATAAGCTGGAGCTGATTAAGCACGATCAGTATGCTTTTGTCTGGATAACCGAATTTCCTCTCGTTGAATATGACGAGGACGAAAAACGATATGTGGCAAAGCATCATCCCTTTACAGCCCCCGTTGAAGAAGATATCGCCAAGCTTGAACAAAACCCTCTTGCGGTGCGATCCAGGGCCTATGACCTTGTCCTCAACGGGACAGAGATTGGTGGCGGCAGCATCCGTAACCACCGGCGAGAGGTTCAGGAAAAGGTCTTTGAAGCGTTAAATATCGACCGCGGAACCTACGAAGAAAAGTTTGGCTTTCTCTTGCAGGCCCTTGATTTTGGGGCGCCCCCGCACGGCGGAATTGCCCTCGGTTTTGACAGGATTGTCATGCTGCTGGCCGGTGAGGACTCCATACGCGACGTAATTGCCTTCCCCAAAACACAGAAAGCTACCTGCCTCCTTACCGGAGCCCCCTCCAGGGTCTTACCTGCCCAGCTGAGAGAACTCGCATTGAAGGTACAGGCAACGAAGAAGTGATGAATCTGCAAAAATTCGAAAGACCCGTCCCTCCCGCCCAGAGCTTGCCTCAGCGAAGTGAGTGACTGGATTCCATAAGCCTCTGAAGAAACTGGATTGCGGCTTACGCCTTGAGAACTGTACCTGCCTTGACGGGAAGAATAAATTGCTGGGAATCCGTCTTTTTCACGGGTTCATCAAAAAACAGCTTGCACCCAACGACTATAAAAGAGGACTGAACAAAAAAGTTCTTGACAAATCAAGCGTCCCTTTGCGAATGTCAAATCTATGGTTAAATCGCCGACCGCGGAAAGGAGGTGAACCAGACTGAAGGTCTTTAAAAACGGGCAGTTTGTCTCTTTTTTTAGTACCCGCGTTAAGTATCAATACCACTCGAAGCGAAAAAAGGAGGTAAGAAGATGAAGCAGATGAAGATGAAGAAAGCCTTGGTATTCGCGTGGGTTGCCGTTTTTCTTTTCAGTACGCCGCTTTTTGCCGGATTCAAGTACAAGATAAAACAGGCTCATCCCGGTGGAGACTTGACACCTTCACAGGCCCACGAGATGCTCACAAAGGCCCCGAAACATACATTTCTGGTAGATTGCAGGACGCGGCCGGAATATCAGCTAATTGGCCATCCCGTAGGTGCCTACAATATTCCTTTGAAATTCTGGGCCGGCAAGTTTGAAAAAAAGAAGTATGGAAAGGTTGCCAATCCGAATTTCGGCAAGGATCTTTTAGCCCGGTTCAACCCGAAAACCGATACCTTAATATTCATGTGTCGTAGCGGGCACAGAAGCTGTATAGCGTGTATTGAGGCAGTCAAAGCCGGTTTTGCACCGAATAAAGTCTTCAGTCTGCTCGGCGGTTTCGAGGGGGGCAAGGTGAAATATAAGGGAAGCGCTTTCTACGGCCAGCGGAAGCTGGGTGGATGGCGCAACGAAGGTCTTCCCTGGACGTATCATATAGATAAAAAATTGGTTTACAAACCCGATCTTGCCAAATAGTTCAGCAAAAGTTCACGCCAACATGGCCCGTGCCTTGATTCAGACACGGGCTCTTTTTTTCTCGATCATTTCTTCCCAGGTTGTGGCCGGGCAGGTTATGGATAATATGTCGCACAGGCGGTTTCAGACTCCCAGGCGCTGACACTCCTTAGGTTTATCTTCGGGTCGTCCAACAAAATGGCCAGTTGCTTCGCCACATATCTTGCTATATTTTCTGAGGAAGGGTTCCTGTCCCTGAAGGGATCAAGCTGGTTGAGGAATTTGTGGTCCAAACCTGCTATTACTGCATTTAGATGCTTTCGCAGAAGTCTGAAATCAATAACTACTCCTGCCTCATCCAGGCTCTCAGATGTAATGCAGACTTCGATCTTCCAGTTGTGGCCGTGGAGATTCTCACAAGCGCCCTTGAAGTCTTTGAGCTGGTGGGCAGCAGAAAAGTTGGTGATTACTCTTAATTCATACATAACAGCAAAGAGAGCCTAAAATATCCGGCCGTTGCAGCGGTACATTTTCTGCAGGAGCGATTCATGAATCGCCCCTGCTATTGCTGTCTAAGCACAAGCAGCCCCTCCAAAACTCGTTTACCCCCCTATGGCTGACATGGAGCGCTGGCACCCGCCCTTTTCCGCAAATCTGGCGTGATGTTGTTTCGGTTTCCTCTCAACAGCCTCCCAGAAGAGCCTTTTCAGCTCTTCGTGGCTGCAGCCTGCCCGAAGTGGGGTTTTGATATCTATCTCGTCGTCCGCAAAAAGGCATGGGCGAAGCCTGCCGTCTGCAGTGAGCCTGAGCCGGTTACAGGTAGGGCAAAAATGGTTACTGAGGGCGCTTATGAAACCAATCTCGCCCTTGGCCGAATCAAAGCGATACCGCCTGGCAGGACCATCATTGGCTGAATGCAGGACCGGAACCTTGCGAAGGGGGCCAAGGGATTGAAGCCTCGACTTGATTTCATCTGAGGAGATATATTTTCCCGGGTTCCACTGGTTATCATGGCCGATTGGCATATATTCGATAAAGCGTACATGATATGGCTTTCGTACAGAGAGCTCGGCAAACTGAAGGATCTCGTCGTCATTTATGCCTCTCATGGCCACGACGTTCAGCTTGATCGGGGAAAACCCCACCTCTTCGGCTATCTGAAGGCCTTGCCAGACATCATCAAAGTGGTCGCGCCGGGTGATTGCCGCATATTTCTTGCGGTCGAGAGTATCCAGGCTGACATTGATACGACGAATCCCGGCGGCATATATCTTTCTGGCCTTTTCGGCAAGCAATACGCCGTTTGTGGTAATACTTACATCTTTTATTCCTGGAACAGCACATATAGAAGAGGCAAGACGGGTGAAGTTCCTGCGTACAAGCGGTTCCCCCCCGGTCAGGCGCACCTTGTTAATGCCTGCCTCGACAGCCGCCTGGATGATCCGCATAATCTCTTCATACCGGAGGATGTCGTCATGGTTCAGGAGCTTGAGGTCCTTTACCGGCATGCAATAGATGCAACGGAGATTGCATCGGTCTGTGACGGATACCCGAAGATAGGTAATCTTGCGGTTGTAATGGTCTACGTTCAGAGCCATAAGGAAATTCCGCTTTCCAGGCCCTGATCCTTGGCCAGCATGTCAAGGTGCAGGGTGGAAATTTGTTCCAGAAAAAGGTATACGGGGTATTTCATCTCCCTCGTATCCACGGTCTTGATATATTTCTTGCACTTATCACACACATTGACACGGTAGTTATCTTCTTCTTCGCTATAGAAATAGTGAAGCGATTTCTGATCCATGTTCTCGCAAAAGGGACAGTATATCCTTTGAATTGGCCACTCGTGGCCGCAAAAGCTGCAAAGCAAAGATCGCTGACCTTCATCCCTAAGGATAGAAAGAGCCGGGGGGCTGCCGCAAACAGGGCAGTATCCCTTTCCCCATTGCGCATCGTTGTCCAGATAAGAGGCCAACTGCTCAGCAGAAAGAGAAAGAGATGGCTTTATGCTGCTGTACGCCACAAAGGCAAGAAGCTTCTTGTCAATCTCCAGGTCTTTTGCCAGTTTCTCAAAATAGGTGTCGTCTTCGGCTGAAGTCTTTGAAAAGAGGACTTGAGGATCAAGTCTCTTACTGTCGAGGGCATCCAGAATCTTTGAACCCGCCTCGGCCAACGCCTGGGTTGCTCCGGCCGCAAGACGGCAGATTTCTCTTAACAGGCTCTCGGATGCCTTCATGTCTATTACCAAGTCTGCCCTGTTGACGAGAGGAAACTTTTCCTGTCGCTTCATTGAAAGAAGATCGTCGGAAATGCTAATCGGATCTATGTGAATCTTTTCCTTCGCAGCTTCCTGTGCCAGGAAAAGCTTTTCATAAAAATCAAGCATTTCTTTATAGGCAGGTCTCAATCTTTTGACAGCGGCCACAGCCTCTTTGATCTGATCGGCGTTTATCCTTTCCTTTTCTGTCATATTCATATCCCCTTTGTTTAAACTCTTCGTATTATCCCGAATTTCGCAAGTATTGCAGAGATCAGAGTGAAAATTTGACTTCGTAGGGTAAAACCAGCCGTGAAAGAGGTGTCTTGATTTTGCGAGCTAATGTTCTCATACCACAGCAGGAGCTTTATTTATAAGGGTTTATACAACCAACAAGCCACTTGTTCTAAGGTTTGTATTTTTGATACTTGCGAAATTCGTGATTGTTAAGCAGTCGAGCAGTCAAGGGATTGAATGCTCGACCAGTTGTAGAGCGAAGATGAGCTAAGTCCGATTTGACATAGCACAAAAAAGGGAGAAGATCAAAGAATCTTCTCCCCTTTTGCTTAGATGTTCGGAAAAAAGTCTGTCACAAATTAGCTGTCAGGTTCGTTACCGGTTTGAAGAGCCTTTTCAGGGCCACCTTTCGCGAAATATCAAAGGCCGAATTCGAGGCCACTGCAAATTCGTGATAGAGTTTGGGGTCCTCTGTTACGAGATAGATGACACGCACGTCATCTGGGTCTAACAACCTTGCCTTCGGATGAGTCTTCTTAACAACAGCCAAGCGTTTCTTGGCAAGCGCAAGCATTTCATCCCTGTCGCCAAAGTTCATGGCGCCCGTGGGGCAGGCTTTTACGCACGCAGGCAAAAGCCCGTTTTTCACACGGTCAATACACATATCGCACTTGGCAAGCGTACCATCCTTAGCCGCCCGCGGAATGTTATACGGGCAGGATTCGATCACGGCTCGAGCATCCACTTTTTTAGTATTGGCCGTATATATAACCGCACCGGTTGCCGGATCCCTGAAGATGGCCGTGGAGTCACCTGCTGTCTCTTCACAAGGCGGCTCCAGGCAGTGGCGGCACTGCTCCGGGAAAAAGAGCCAGTTGAGCTTACCGCCCACAACCACCTCGTTAAACCTCACAAGTTTGTAGGTCGTGAAGGAGAGATCCGCCGGGTTTTCATACGTTCCACGGTTTACAGTCTTTTCTGCCGGCAGGTCATGCCATTGCTTGCACGCAACCTGGCAACCCCTGCATGCCGTGCATTTCGTTGTGTCGATGAAAAATGATTTACCTCCCATTCAGATCACCTCCTTCTATAGTTTGCTCACATTGACCATAAAGGTCTTGGTTTCAGGAATCTTGGTATTCGGGTCGCCTATTGACGGCGTGAGCAGGTTAGCACTTTCCTCCGTGCCGGTTGCCGGCCAGCGCCAGCCGAAACACCATGGGACGCCTACCTGATGCACGGTCTTGCCCATGATCTTAAACGGTTTGAAGCGCTTTGTGACGATTGCAGTGCACTCAACAGAACCTCTGGCGGAGTCAACCATAACCCGTTCACCGTTCTTGATACCTTTCTCTTTTGCCAGTTCTTCGCTTATCTCCACGAACATTTGCGGCTGCAGCTCAAGGAGCCACGGCTGTGGCCGGGTCATCAGGCCGGTCTGCCAATGTTCAGAAACCCTGTAGGTTGAACAAACGATCGGATACTTTGCGCTGGCCGATACATACACATCCATATCAGAGGTGAATTTTGACACGGCCGGGTTGAGCATCTGGTTGTTGTTCTTCATCGGGTTCTTGGTAAGAGGAGATTCGATCGGCTCGTAATGCTCAGGGAACGGGCCGTCCGCACGACCAGGCCCGAAGATCTGGGCATGACCGTGTTTTCTCATGATATACGCATACTTGGCATCTTTCCTCATGGTTCCGTCAGGATTCTGAAGCGGATACCAGCCTCCATCCGGGACATCGCCAATCCACTTCTTGCTTACGTATTTCCCGTCTCTTACAGCTCCTACGAACTTGATTACCCAGTCCTTCTTGTCCCAGGGCTGACCCTTGAGGTCTACAGAGGCGCGGTTGTAGATGATCCTGCGGTTGACCGGCCAGCACCAGGAGAACTTGGGATAAAGCCCGATCTTGTTCACTGCATCTTCCTTGCTTCGTCGGGCTGCCATGTTCCCCTTTTCGGTGTAACTGTTGCAATAAAGCCAGTTTCCGGAAGAGGTGGACCCGTCTGCCTGGAGATAGGCAAAACTCGGAACAAGGGTTCCCTTTTTGTAAAGTCTGCCCTTAACTGTCACGTCTTTCAGGAAGTAGCCATTAATTTCCTTGGCCACCTTGTGCGGGTCGTACCTCCCATTTGTTACATAGTCCCACTTCAGGTTCAGAATTGGCTCAGGGAAGACACCACCCTCTTTTTTATAAAGCTCCTTCAGCTTAAAGCCGAGCTCCATAATAATGTCACCATCTGCCCTGCTGTTTCCCAGCGGCTTTGGCCCCTGGTAGCGCCACTGCATCCAGCGGCCACTGTTGGTGATGCTCCCTTCCTTTTCGACCGAAACACAGCATGGAAGCATGAAGACCTCGGTCTTGATAGTGGACGGATTCATCCCGGGACCGCGCC
>Ga0164318_10005587_pt1 | contig 12153 bp, 7 predicted proteins | sample GuaBasSedimGuay9_FD_113734 | JGI IMG/M metagenome (GOLD analysis project Ga0164318, IMG submission 113734) | Subseafloor sediment microbial communities from Guaymas Basin, Gulf of California, Mexico - Guay9, Core 4571-4, 0-3 cm | ecosystem: Environmental > Aquatic > Marine > Hydrothermal vents >... | reverse complement strand
CCCGCTTCTCTCCGAGGCGTAGGATCGTGCCTTTACGAGCCGGAGGCCAGCCCGTAGGGCTTACAGGCCGGAGGGTAGAGCCTACAGCTCGGAGAGAGGGTAGGGCCTACGCCCCGGAGGGGCTTGCGAAAAAAATAACCGCAGGCATATAGTTGATATTCCGAGGATTATTTTTTGAGCATAACCCCAGTACGATCTGCCGGACCTACGGGGCAAGCGCAGAGATTGCGGAAAAGGGCCATTTCTGGATGGAAACTAACTAATTAATATCTCAATATCAATTTAATTACACCCTAAATGAGTAAAAGTCAAGGATACCCCCCTCTGTGAAATTCGCTTTGCTCCTTATTGACATGAATTTCATAGGGCCGACAGATTCAAGGCATCAAGGTCGAAGTCGTAGTCATCTACTGAAACATTTAATGTTTAACCGGGGCCGAATCTTTGCGCCTGCTCATCAGGGTGAAACTTTTTATTATTTCACCGGGGTTATTATTCCATTGGGGCGAAACCCAGAAGTTCTGGCTAAGATGCATCACTGAAGTTTTTCTAAAAGAAAGATCAAAAAAATCATGAACGACAACACATTCACATCCAAAATCGCCCGGGAGCAGAACATAAGCAACAATTACGTTCAGGCGGTAGCCGATCTTCTGGAAAAAGGTGCCACCATCCCGTTTATTGCCCGTTACCGAAAAGAAGCCACCGGCAGCCTGGACGAAGTCGCTGTTACTACCATACGAGATCGGCTCAACCAGCTTCGAGAAATCGAAAACCGCAAAAAAGCGATCCTCAAATCTCTCGAGAAGCACGGCCATCTGACGGACAGTCTTTCCAGAAGGGTTCTGGCCGCCGAAACCATGGCAATATTAGAGGACATCTATTTTCCGTATCGGCCCAAGAGACGTACAAGGGCGGTTATGGCCAGGGAAAAAGGACTCGAGCCCCTGGCGTTGGTGATCCTGGAGCAGGACGGCACGGATCCGGTCGAAGCGTCGGCGGCGTTCATCGATCCTGAAAAGGGGGTTGAGTTGATCGAAGATGCCCTGGCCGGAGCCAGGGACATCATTGCAGAAATTGTTAACGAACACGACAAGGGCCGGGCCGGGCTGCGGAACCTGTTTTTCACCAAAGCCTCGGTTGAAAGCCGCATGGCCGCCGGCATGGAGGAAAAAGGCGCCAAGTTCAGAGACTACTTTGAGTGGAAAGAGCCGCTGTCCACTATTCCCTCTCATCGGATGCTGGCCATCCGGCGCGGCGAAAAAGAAGACGTCCTGAACCTCGATATACGGCCCGATGAAGCCGAGGCAATCGCGCTGCTCGAAAACCTCTTCATCAAAGGACAAGGGGCGGATTCCGACCAGGTGAGGCTGGCGATAACGGACTGCTACAAACGCCTGCTTTCGCGTTCAATGGAAACCGAAGCCCGGCTTCACGCCAAGGAAAGAGCCGATACCGAAGCCATCAGAGTGTTCGCTGAAAACCTGCGCCAACTTTTGCTTGCCCCACCGCTGGGGGCTAAGCGCGTGATGGGAATAGACCCGGGATTCAGAACCGGGTGCAAGCTCGTATGTCTGGACCGCCAGGGAAAACTGTTGCATTACGACACGATTTTTCCGCACCTGTCCGATAAAAAAGCCCTTGAAGAATCTGCCAAAATAAAATCTCTGTGCCAACGTTTTGGCATCCAAGCCATTGCCGTCGGCAACGGCACGGCCGGCAGGGAAACCGAAGCCTTTGCTAAAGCAGTTCCGTTTTCAAACCCTGTGCCGGTAATCATGGTCAATGAAAGCGGGGCGTCGATCTATTCCGCTTCCGAGGCCGCCCGGAAAGAGTTTCCGGATCATGATCTGACAGTACGCGGGGCTGTGTCGATCGCAAGGCGCCTGATGGATCCTTTGGCGGAACTCGTAAAAATCGATCCCAAATCGATCGGCGTGGGCCAGTACCAACACGATGTGGATAAGACCTCCCTGAAACAGGCCCTGGACGACGTTGTGATGAGCTGCGTTAATGGTGTGGGGGTGGATTTGAACCGGGCCAGTGTTCAGCTTTTGACTTATGTTTCCGGGCTCAACGCAGGCATTGCCAACAACATTGTTGCCCATCGCGAGGCCAACGGGCCCTTTAGGTCCAGAACGCAGCTGTTGAATGTGCCGCGCCTGGGTCCCAAGGCCTTTGAACAGTCGGCCGGGTTTTTGAGGATTCCGGACGCTGAAAACTTCCTGGATGCCAGCGCAGTGCACCCTGAAAGTTATCACATTGTCGACGCCATGGCCAAAGACCTGGGGGCTACGGTCCCTGACCTGATGAAAACCCCCGAGATTCGCAGTCAAATAGAGGTTTCACGATATGTGACGGAATACGTAGGAATCCCCACCCTGAACGACATTCTCAATGAACTGGCCAAACCGGGACGCGATCCCCGGGAAAAATTCGAAGAGTTTTCGTTTGCCGACGGTATTGAAAAGATCGAAGACTTAAGGCCAAAGATGAAACTTCCCGGAATCGTAACCAATGTTACCGCATTCGGTGCTTTTGTGGACATCGGCATCCATCAGGACGGCCTGGTTCACATTAGCCAGATGTCCGACCGTTTCGTGAAAGACCCGTCTGACATCGTCAAGGTTCATCAGAAAGTGTTGGTGACCGTAATAGAGGTGGACCTTGCCAGAAATCGGATTTCGCTGTCAATGAAATCAAGCACCGTCCATCCGGATCCTGATGTAAAAACATCTGTGCTGAAAAAAAATCTTCATTGTAGCCCAAAACCAAAAAAGAAGAAAAACCAGAAATCGTCTTTTAACAATCCCATGGCAGAGGCATTAATAAAAAGCGGCCTGAAATAAATCTTTTTGAATGCTTAAAGACTGTCACAAAAACAAGAAAGCTAAAAATGAAAGAAAAATTCAGGTAATAGGTTTTAGAATATAAAAATGATTTTCCAATTTAAGTATGAATGGCAGCTATTCTGAGGCCATCCAGAGCAAAATATCCTCTGACAAACACAGAAGGTATTGGGGAAGATATCTTTGTACACTGCACCCCGATGCTGTCAGAGAGATGTCTGGTTGGCCCTTCAGGAGGCATCACGTTTACTCAAAGAAATTATGGATAAAACATTAATCGTTGATAAAAAGATCCGTTGCCGACAATTTCCTAAAAATAAAGAATGCATACGGGATCAATGTCCGCTTTGGCCCTGGTAGATGCTTTAGAATTGATTTAATGAAAATGAAGTCAATTTTATCAAGTAAATCTAAAAAATCGATCAATTCAAGGTTTAAGGTTACATTTTGGCTTTTTGAAAATTGTTTTGTTTCAAATGATGTTAACTTATTGCTAAAAACCGTTTGATTTTTTGTCGGAGACAGGAAGGAGAAAAAAGCCCATGAGCAAAACCATGCAATTGACAGTCCGTGTTCGTCCCTATTATAAAAAGGACATGAAGTCAGATTATCCTAAGATTTCCAAGGCTCTGGGTTATGTAGATGAAGCGTGGGCAGAGGAAGGACCCTCTTTCTTTGACATTGTTGGGAAACTGAACAAGCTCCTATACGAATTGGAAGGGAATCCGCCTGTTAGAAAGATTTTACTGAAGCACAAAGACGAACTTCGTAAACTTCACAAGAAAGTCGAAGAACATATTGCGGATTGGAACTTGGCCAAAGCCGACAAGATGTTGTATCAGATGGAGGACATTTTTGATGAAATTGAGTGGAAATTAGATGGGGTGTAGGTTATCGGGAGATGTAAAAATGCAGGAAAATAATAATGGTGTTTCTTCAAAATTGCTTTAGAAACCATTATTTCATATATGAGGAAAAAGATCGTTTCTAAATAAATTATATTTTTTAGGGCAAGCTGTAAAATATCCGAGATGTTAAATTATGAGTGGTAAAAATCGTGAAAAAATAACACCGGGGATGCAAGTTTTGGTCGTGATGAAAAAAGTGGTTCTAAATGTACAGGTCTATTCAACGATGTTTAAAATTGGCGCTGATTCTGTTTATGGTCAATGGGTGTTCCGGAAAACGATCCAACGAAATCGATATGGATCCGTCCGTACTTAGAGACTGCTCTAAAAGCCCAAATTGTGTATCGTCAGAAGCCAAAGATGAAAAGCATGCAATTGAATCGTTTCGTCTAAAAGGGGAGCCTAACGTAAGTTGGCCCCTTATCCAGGATGAAATAGCTTCAAAACCCAGATGGACCATTGTCACGGCAACCGATAACTATATCCATGTGGAATGCAAGAGTCTGATCTTCCGATTTATTGATGATCTTGAGCTATACTTCAATTCGTCCAATGGGATCATCTCGATTCTCTCGGCGTCTCGCATCGGCTATTCGGATTTTGGTGTCAATCGCCGGCGTGTTGAACTTCTTCGGAGCGAGCTAAGAACCAAACAGGTCATCGAGTAGTGGGACCTGACTGACGTACAGGATGTATGGGGCAGGATAGGGGACATATACCCATAACCCGGTCATTCATTTTTTCAAACCATTCCCGCCGTCCGGACTGCGATCTTTTTTTTCGATGGATTCCACTCTCACCGATAAAAAAGATTGATTAATTCAAAAATAAACGATATTAACACATTTTTATTAAAATAATCCGGCGGATATCGCAATGTCGCTTGGCAATATCACCGGATTCAATACCGAAAACCAAACAAAGCCGTCCGGGAAACGCGCCGAGGCGGTTTTTTTTGTTTTAAGCGACATTACCGGCAGCGGTTTCCCCCGGCCTTTATCAGGAAAGTATTTATGAATTTTTCTTCTTTTGGATTAAAACACAAAATCATCCGAGCCATTGACCAACTCGGATTTGAACATGCCACCCGGATTCAGGAAAAAGCCATTCCCCGGATGTTAACGGGCGACACCGATATCATCGGCCTGGCCCAGACCGGTACCGGGAAAACTGCCGCCTATGGCCTGCCCCTGATCCAGTTGATTGATTTTGAGTCAAAAAATCCCCAGGGACTGATTCTTTGTCCCACGCGGGAACTCTGCCTTCAAATCAGCGGCGATCTGAAACTGTTTGCCCGGCACATCCCGAACGCACGTATTACCGCCGTCTACGGCGGGGCCGATATTCGGGAGCAGATCACTTTAATAAAAAAAGGGGCTCAGATCATCGTGGCCACGCCCGGCCGACTGTTAGATCTGGCCAATAGAAAGGTTGTCAAATTGGAAACGGTGGCCTATGCGGTCCTAGATGAAGCCGATGAAATGCTCAACATGGGGTTTCAGGAAGATATCGACGACATACTGAAACGGACTCCCGACGACAAGCGAACCTGGCTTTTTTCAGCCACCATGCCGGATGCAGCGGCGAAAATCGCCGACACCTATATGACCCGTCCGGTAACCATCACCGCCGGCTCGCGCAACAAAGCCGCTGAAAACATCTCTCACGCCTGTTATGTGGTCAAAGAAAAAGATCGGTACGCGGCCCTCAAGCGGATGATCGACTATATCCCCGATATCTTCGGCCTCATTTTTTGCCGCACGCGCATAGAAACCCAGACAGTGGCCGACAAGCTGAAGAAAGACGGTTACAATGCCGAACCGCTGCATGGCGACCTGTCCCAGATGCAACGGAACCAGGTGATGAAAAAATTCAGGGAACGGACTCTACAACTGCTGGTGGCTACTGATGTGGTCGCACGGGGTCTGGATGTGGATGACATCACCCACGTCATCAATTACAATCTTCCCGATGAACCGGATCGTTACACCCATCGGTGCGGTCGAACGGCCCGGGCGGGTAAATCGGGCGTATCCATCGTATTGGTAAACACCCGGGAAGTCCGACGGATCAAAGAACTGGAATCTAAAAGCGGAATTCGGTTCGAGAATAAAAAAATCCCCGGCGGACGCGCCGTTTGCGAAAAGCAGCTTTACGCAATGGTGGATCGACTGGTTTCAGCGGACGTCAACAAAAAAGAAATTGATAATTACCTTCCCCCGGTGTTTGAAACCCTTTCCGTTCTCAGCAAGGAAGAATTGATCCGTCGATTTGTCTCAGCCGAATTCAACTGCTTTCTCGATTACTACCGCGGAGCCCAAGACATAAACGTGAAAGTCAAAAAACGCCAAACAAAGGCAGATAAAGCCGAACAGCGCCTTGCAGGCAATACCCAGCGATTTTTCATGAATGTCGGCCGCCTGAACAAACTCAAAGAAGGCGCTATCGTCCGACTGGTCTGTGACAAATCGGGCATATCCTCCAGAAAACTCGGCCGGATCGAACTCAAAAGAGAGTTTTCATTCTTTGATGTTGAAAAAAGCGTGGCAAAAAAAGTCCTCAAATCCCTTAAAGGCGCAAAATTGGACGGTAGAATAATTCTTGCCAAATTTGCCAAAAACGAGAAAAAAACGAGAAAAAGATACGTAACTACTCAATAAGTTCCGGGTTGCTAATTTTAGTTTGATTCTCAGTTGTTAAATGGTTATTCACCACAAAGTGCATGAAGAAACACGAAGTCATTGTTTTTTATTGCATTTCTTCGTGGCCTTCGTGATCTTCGTGGTAAGACAATCATAATGCGATCATAATTTATTGAGATGTTACAATAACCATAGGCATATGTTTAATATTTCGAGGAGTTATTCGCCACCGAACTTTGGCGGATTAATTTTTTGAACATAACCCCAGTACCATCTTCCAGAGCTACCCCGGTGAAACGAAAGCAACAACGGTTTCACAGGGCAGGCGGGGCAGGCGCAGAGATTGGGTCCCGATTAAATATTAAACACGGATCTAACACCGATGGAATAAAAAGAAAAATAATTTCCATTGAGCAAGCTGGGCAAGGAAAAGGGCAATTTCTGAATGGAAACTATTTGGCTTAAAAGGTCATTTTTGGAGCCAAAAAGAGTGATTTAAAACGATTTCGGGTCCTATTTTAACCTTCCTTTGCTGTTATTATGGTTGGTTACCGTGGCCCGACCCCAATCGCCTTGCATTGTGCCCGAACGTTCCACAGTACGCCATAACAGAATAAGCTAAAAAGAACTCGACAAAATAAGCTAACAATGATACAATTAAACAAACTAAATTTAGCATTGCGCTAAAAGCTAATAATTGTACGGCATAAAAGGCTAACGAAAGAACGAGAGTTAACTATTATGGCTATCCCACATAAAAAACTGGCTGAATCCCTTGAGGTGTTGCGAGCATTACAAGAGCGAGGTTTCGCTGTCGTTCGTTCGGGTGATCTGACCCGGACGCATCGTGAACGCCTGGTCAAAAACGGCTTCTTGCAGGTGGTCATGAAGGGCTGGTATATTCCTGTCCATCCGGATGAGGTCGCGGGGGAAAGCACTGCGTGGTACGCATTGTTCTGGGGGTTTTGTGCAGTCTATTTGAAGGAGCGTTTTGGGACGAATTGGAGTCTCTCTCCTGAGCAGTCACTATTGCTGCATGTTGGGAACATAGCGGTTCCACGCCAATTGCTTGTACGCTCCCCAAAGGCCCGCAACAAGATCACAATACTGCCACATAACACGTCTTTATTCGAAACGCGTGCGGCCCTGCCCGGGGCTGGACAAGTTATAGAAAAGGATGGTCTACGTCTGTTCTCTGTACCTGCGGGTCTGGCGAGCTGCGGACCCGGATTTTTTTTAAATAACGCGACGGACGCTCGCGCTTCTCTGGCCATAGTACGCGATGTATCTGATGTGCTTGCATTGCTCCTTGAAGGTGGACGAACCACGGTTGCCGGCCGTCTTGCAGGTGCGTTCCGAAATATCGGACGTAACCGTATTGCCGACGATATTGTCAAAACAATGCAAACCGCAGACTACGACATTCGTGAAAAAAATCCATTTGAAGACACAGTTAATCTGATCCTGCCAACAAGCGAACCGTCGCCGTACGTGAACCGTATTCGCCTAATGTGGCAACAGATGCGAGAACCCATCCTCAAACAATTTCCGTCTCCCCCTGGCCGGCCTTCCGACATCACTGCTTATCTCAAGGCAGTCGATGACATCTACGTTACGGATGCTTACCATTCTTTGTCCATTGAAGGCTACCGGGTCAGCCCTGAGCTGATTGAACGGGTTCGCAGTGGCGAGTGGAATCCGGATGAAAACGAGGATGACCGTGAATGCCGTAATGCTTTAACTGCACGCGGGTACTGGCAGGCTTATCAGGCGGTCCGGAAAAGCGTGCTCAAGGTGTTGGAAGGTAAAAATCCCGGAGTCGTTAGCCATGATGATCACGGTGACTGGTACCGTGAGATGTTTGGAGCGAGCGTAGCAGCCGGCTTTTTGCGGACAGCAGACCTCGCCGGCTACCGCAACGACCAGGTATATATCCGCCGTTCAATGCATGTGCCACCACGTTATGAAGCAGTGAGGGACTGCATGCCGGCATTTTTTGATTTGCTCAAAGAAGAGCCGCAACCATGGGTGCGTGTAGTTTTGGGGCACTTCGTGTTCGTATATATCCATTCGTACATGGATGGCAATGGCCGTATTGGAAGATTTCTAATGAATGTGATGCTCGCTGCGGACGGATATCCCTGGACTGTTATTCCACTTGAAAAACGAGACGACTATATGGACGCGTTGGAAAGTGGAAGTGTGGAGCAGGATATTGCACCCCTTGCAATTTTTCTTAGGCGCCTTGTTTCTGAAAATTTGAAATATAAACAAGTACCACAGGCACCTATTATAGGGTAAATAACAGGGCTGTTTTTCACTGATTTCAGGATGCCATCTGGAGTTCGTTACAGCAGAACAGTTAAAACAAATTGAATAGTTTGTAATTATTGCTTTTAAACCCATTTCGTCATGTTATTTATGCAACCATAGGGTTTAAAAAGATATCTCATGACGCTAATTTAGTTTAACATGATTTACATTCTCAAGATATACTGATATTTGATATGGAATTAATGCACATAATGGGAAACAAGGAATCGCCCGATAAAAAATCATAAAAGGACAGTCAAATTGTTATTCTGTTTAATTGATTCAATCTTTTGTTATTAGAACAAAAAAAGGAGGAGGTATGAAAGCAAGAAAAATAAAAGAGGGCGTTTTTTGGATGGGTTCTGTAGATTGGGACAGGCGTCTTTTTGACTCATTGGTCCCGCTTCCCGACGGCACTACCTACAATGCTTATCTGGTCCGTGGAAGCGAGAAAACTGTCTTGATTGACACGGTTGATCCCCCCATGGCCAATGAACTTTTAGAACAACTTAAAGATGTTTCTCAAATCGATTACGTTATCTCACTCCACGCAGAGCAGGATCACTCCGGAACAATCCCGCAGGTTCTTGAAAAATATCCCAATGCCAGACTGATAACAACACACAAAGCAAAAGGAATGCTTATGGATCTTTTACAGATACCTGAAGCATCCTTCACCACCGTCGAGGACGGTGAAACCCTTTCTCTCGGGGACAAGACATTGAAGTTTATCCATACACCCTGGGTGCACTGGCCAGAAACCATGGTAACCTATCTAAAAGAAGACCAGATCCTTTTTAGTTGTGATTTTTTCGGTTCCCACATTGCAACCACCGATCTCTTCGTCACTGATGAAGGGCGCGTCTATGAGGCGGCCAAACGCTACTTCGCCGAGATCATGATGCCCTTTAGAAACGTGATTAAAAAGAACTTGGAAAAACTAAAAGCTTACGATATTCAAATGATAGCTCCCAGCCACGGGCAAATATTTCCGCGCCCGGCATTTATTATGGATGCATACCGTGATTGGATCCTCGGCCCTCCCCGCAACATCGTGGTGCTGCCTTACGTATCAATGCACGCAAGCACGAAGCGGATGGTCGATTATTTTGTTTCAGCCCTTGTGGAGAAAGGTGTCAGGGTGGAGCAGTTCAATTTGGCCGTAGCCGACATCGGGAAATTGGCCATGGCACTGGTTGACGCAGGGACACTCGTTGTGGGAACGCCAACAGTTCTTGCAGGCCCCCATCCCTACGCTGCTTATAGTGCGTTGCTGGCAAACGCCCTGCGACCCAAAACAAAATTCCTTTCCATCATCGGATCCTATGGATGGGGAGGAAAGACCGTAGAAATACTCGCTGGAATGATTCCCAATCTCAAGGTGGAAGTCATAGACCCGGTCCTTTGCAAAGGTGTGCCTTCAGAGAAGGATCTTAAGGCATTGGATGATCTGGCCGCCGCTATAGCGGAAAAACACAAGGAGCACAATTTTACTTAACGCAGATTTTGCAATTTGCGTCTTTTTCAATAGGTGCTGTAATTCCCAAGGCCCGAATCAGAAAGACAGAAGCTACTATGCAGAAGTTTCCGAAAAATTTGCCAAGGTTACGGCCTTTTTGCGGCTGTATGTACAAAATATCGCTACAACTTAAATACTTGGACAGTAAGCGTATTTCGAGGGTAGAATGGATAAAAGAATTAAAACTGCCAATACAATCCTCTATTGCGGAAAATTTGAAGAAACTGTTGAGTTTTACCGGGACCATTTAAAATTACCCGTCAACTTTTCCGCTGACTGGTTTGTGGAGTTTTGCTTGAGCGCAATGTCCCGATTGAGCATTGCTGATGAAAAACGCGCTTCCATCAAAAGCTGCCGTGGAAAAGGTATAACCCTGGCACTTGAAGTTGAAAACATTGATAAGACATGGGAACATATTGATAAAGCCGGATTAAATCCAACCGGAATAAGAAAACATGCCTGGAATGCCCGAGTTTTTTATCTCTTTGATCCTGAAGGACATCGGATAGAAATTTGGGAATCAATCAATTAACAGAGTTCATAATCAAACGAAGGTTATTACTACAGCGCAACTTTTATGTTATAATATTTAGTTTCTCTGACCCTTTTTTTTCTGTGCGACTTATAGGCGACCAGATTTCGATGGAGGTGATATTCAACAATCTCCATCGCACCCTCCACGCTTAGAGATCTGAGGGGAAGTACTAATGATAGTAGTCTGCGGACCAAGGGAACCGTCAACAGAGGAGTTTTTTTTAAAGAGCAATCTCATCCGAAGTAAAAAATGCAGCGCTAAAAACACATACGTCATATGCCGATGCCAGGCGGGCCAGGAACGATGTTCATAGCCATCCATGCCAACCTGACCCTTGCCTTCCTGAAAGCACTGCTCTATAGGCCAGCGCATGGTGGAAACTTTAACAAGTTCTGAAAGCGAAATCTTTTTGGGCGCATTGCAGATGGCATATTTGATCTGTCCGTCAGTGTTTTGACGAAAAAACAGCCATTGCTGATCACCTGTCGGCAATCCGTCGCGAGACAAATAGACCCGGATGCGAGCCACTTTTGCAATGATCGGCCCTTTGGCGCCTTCGGCAACAATCACCGGTTTCCAGGCAAGTCGGCCGGACTTGGCGATTTCAGATACAGCTCGCGGCTTGGGTTGCCCGAACAATATTTTGGTTTTGTGTGGGCGACGGCCTCGACCCTTATAAGCCGGGAAACCCAGCTTTGGTTTTTTGGTAAAAACTTGTGTATCGGAATTGATGCCGGCAAAGTAATACAGGTTCTTGGGCAGGGCGCTTAAAAATTCAATATCACTGCCAAAGGCGGCATCGGCGCCAATCCACTTCGCGGGGAAAAGACCTGTTGACGCAACTTCATTGATCAATTTGAGAGCTATCTGTTGTTTGGTCTCAAAGATAAGATCTTCCGGAACCAGGTTGGACTTGCGCCTTTGTTCCTGCTCTTTTAAAAACCAGCTTTGAGGCATATACAGTCGGCAACTCAGCAGACCGTAGCCCTTATCGCTGGAATAGCCGATGAAAACACCGGACTGACAGTTTTCAACCTTTCCGACAGTGCCGCAATACTGCCGGGCCACTCCGACGGATTCTTTGCCCTTCTTGAGAAATTCACTGGCATCAACGGTAATCATCCCCTCAGGGGATGCGATCATCCTTGCGAGCATGTTCTGATGGGTACGTTGCATGGCCACATGATCCCAATAGTAGTTCTTTAAGAACATCTGGACCGACCGGACGGATTTTTTATTCAGAAACTCAAGCGCGATGGGTTCAGCGGATTTGGCCTCGGCATTGCTCATGAGTCCGGATATGTAGGCCAACCCCAAACGCTGATGTTCGATGCGGCCAAAGCAGTCATGAAAAAGTCGATGAAACTGAACAAGCTCTTTTGCCATG
>Ga0164318_10005586_pt1 | contig 12155 bp, 14 predicted proteins | sample GuaBasSedimGuay9_FD_113734 | JGI IMG/M metagenome (GOLD analysis project Ga0164318, IMG submission 113734) | Subseafloor sediment microbial communities from Guaymas Basin, Gulf of California, Mexico - Guay9, Core 4571-4, 0-3 cm | ecosystem: Environmental > Aquatic > Marine > Hydrothermal vents... | reverse complement strand
GAAAGGGCGGATGCCAGATCCCTTAAACCCAAGGAAAAGATTCTCTGCTCGCTAAAATTCAATAACTCTTCCTTTGACATCTGGGATATCTTCTTTTCCATTTCGATATTATTAATTCTATTCCAATTTTATTAATAAAAAAGATGTACCTGCTCGTAGATGAAAAAGGCAGAGAGTATCTTGTAAAGGGAACATCGGACGTTCACACGAATTATGGGGTAATTAAGGCCGAGAAACTGCGAAAGGGGAATGTCGGCAAAACGATAGAAAGCCACACCAGAAGGAGATTTTTTCTATTAGAACCGGGGATACTGGATTTTATTAGGAAGGCGAAGAGGGGTCCTCAGACGATTACCCTGAAGGATTGCGCACTAATTGCAGGTTACACTGGAATACGTTCGGGGAGCAGGGTTGTCGATGCCGGCACGGGGTCCGGGATACTGGCGATGTTCCTGGCAAATATCGTAAACCCGGAAAAATTGGTTACATATGAAATTCGCGAGGATTTCGCAGAGATCGCGAGGGAAAATTTCCAGAAAACCAGTTTGAGGAATATTGAAATAAAGTCGAAAAACATCTATGACGGAATCGACGAAAGAAATCTGGATTTAATTACATTGGATCTACCCGAGCCATGGAGGGTTGTTGAACACGCAAAAGAGGCATTGAAGGTTGGCGGGTTTCTCGTCTCCTATTCCCCAAGTATTGAGCAGAGCAAGAAATTTTATGATGTATTAACTGGCTTTCAATCGGAGACGGTTGAATGTCTGCTAAGAAACTGGGATATGAGGGTTGTTCGTCCATATTCCAGAGTTTTGGGCCACACGGGCTTTCTGACATTTGCACGATCTATTGAAAAATAGGCGTTCTTTCCGGTTTTATTGGTCTGTTCTATTAATTAAAGGATGAAAAAGACACTTCTCGATGCCGATTACATAACCAGGGAGGAGAAAGCTGTAGTGAGGCTATTCTACAAAACAGAAGAGGGGAGGGAGATTCAAGAAGTTGCTGATTTTCGGCCCTATATGTACGTTCTTCCAGAGGAGCACGACCTGAAAAAACTGCAGAGGGAGATCAAAGAACTGAAGAATATCACTAACGTTGAAATAAAGAGAATGATCGAAGGGGATCGGGAGGTCGAGGTTCTGAAGGTAATGGTAAATCAGCCGAGGGATGTCCCGAACCTGCGGGGTTTGATCAAGGAATTGGAGGGGTGTAAGGAGGTGAGGGAGGCTCACATACCATTTGCCGAGAGATACCTTATAGACTCCGGCTTAATTCCAATGCAGGACTGTGAAAATTTCGATCTCAGGATTGCCGCCTTTGACATGGAGGTCTACAATCCTAGAGGGGAGCCAAAGGCAGAGAGGGACCCAATAATAATCATAAGCTATGCCGACAATCGGGGGCTCAGAAGGGTATGGACATATAAAACGGTAGAGAACCTGAATCTGGATTATATGGAGGTTCTGAAGGACGAAAGAGAGATAATAAGGAGATTCATAGATACCATAAGAGAACGCGAAATCGATATAATAGTCACCTACAATGGAGACAATTTTGACTTCCCCTATCTGAAGGAGAGGGCCGAAAAACACAGGATTCCCGTATCTCTGGGTGTGGATGGGAGCCCCCTGAGACTGGAGAGGCGGGGCATGAACCTGGGTGCCAGGGTGACGGGGAGACCACATATAGATATGTATCCCGTATGCAGACAGATCTTTAATCTGTCGAGATACACCCTGGAGGACGTATATTTAGAGATAACTGGAAGAGAAAAGAAGGACATCAGGGTAGGTGAGATGGCGGGCATCTGGGATAATCCAGAAAAAGAAAAATTTAAAGAGCTCATTGAATATGCAATGAGCGATGCGGAATCAACCCTGGAGATCGCGATCACCCTGTTGCCATTACACTATGAGATTTCCAGAATAACCAGAGAATTGATCTATCAGTCCTCGAGGGCGGGTTCCGGGCAGAGAGTCGAGTCCTTGCTGATTAAAAAGGCCTTTGAGAAGAGCATCCTTGTGCCCAATAGGCCATCCGATAGGGTGGTAAATGAGAGACAACGAAAAACCTATATTGGTGCATATGTGGTAGAACCGAAAAGGGGGATTCACGACAATATCCTTCTATTCGACTTCAGGTCATTGTATCCGAGCATAATTATCTCTCATAACATAGACCCTTCAACCATAGACTGCGAATGCTGTCCAGAAGATTCATACAGATCTCCTACGGGCCATTATTTCTGCAAGAAGAAGAGGGGCCTCATCCCGGAAACCCTCAACGAGTTGGTTCAACGGAGAATTGAGGTAAAGAAAGGATTGAAAAATGAAAAGAACCCCGAGAGGAGAAGGTTCCTCGATGTGAAACAACAGGCTCTGAAATTGCTGGCTAATTCCATGTACGGTTACTTTGGATTTCCCAGGGCGAGGTGGTATTGCAGGGAATGTGCCGAATCCATAACGGCCCTTGGGAGGAAATATATCCTTCATACAATAGATATTGTCCCAAAATTCGGATTTGATGTTATCTATGGAGACACCGATTCGGTGTACCTCATAAAACCCAATATTACCGATAGAGAGAGGGTAATGAAAAACGCCGAACACTTTTTGGATAAAATTAACTCCGAACTTCCCGAGGCCATGGAACTCGAATTTGAGGGTTTCTACCCAAGGGGGATATTTATAACCAAAAAGAGATATGCTCTGATCGATGAAAGAGGAAAACTGATTGTGAAGGGCCTGGAAACGAAAAGGAGGGACTGGGCAAATATCGCTAAGGATACGCAGGAGAAGGTTTTAGATGCCCTACTAAAGGATAAAAACCCCGAGAAGGCAGCAAGTATCGTCAAAGATGTCATTCGAAATATAAAAACTGGGAAAATCCCGTTAAAGGATCTCGCCATAAACACACAGATTACGCGGGGGATGGCGGAATATAAAACTGAGGGGCCACACATCGTGGCTGCAAAAAAGGCGATGAAGAGGGGTCTGGAATTCAAGCAGGGCAATATCGTAACCTACGTAGTTACAAAAAAAGGCAAGAGCATAAGCGATAAGGCACGGGTAATAGACTTCGTTGAAGAAGGGGATTATGACCCGGACTATTATATAAACAATCAGGTTCTTCCGTCGGTTTTGAGAATTCTGGAGGCTCTTGGCTACTCAGAGGATGAATTGAAGGGCCTTGGTAAACAGATGAAACTGGGGGGGTTTTAGTATGAACAAAACGGCCCTGATCTATCATGAAGACTACCTGAAGCACTTTGCCGGTCCTTCCCACCCGGAGAGGAAGGAAAGACTGATTGCCATAATGAAGATGCTCAGGCAGATGGGAATCCTGGAACAGGTTAATGTCCTCACCCCGGGGCGCTGCTCCGACGAAGACATTCTCAGGGTTCATACACGTGAACATCTGGAGTATATAAGGAAACTCAGCGAGGGTGGCGGGGGTCCGATAGATTTAGATACCTATTGCAGAGAGGATACGTACGATATAGCGAGGCTCGCGGCTGGCGGCGGGATTCTTGCTGGGAAATTTGTCATCGAGAAAAAGGCCGATAATGCGTTTGCTCTCATAAGACCCCCCGGACATCATGTCACAAAGAACAGGGCGATGGGATTCTGTTATTTCAACAATGTCGCGATAATGATCAGATATCTCCAAAAGAATTACAGTGTAAAAAAAGCCTGCATATTCGACTGGGATGTCCACGCCGCAAATGGAACGATGGATATTTTCTATGATGATCCATCTGTTCTGAACATCTCCATTCATCAGGATCCGAGGACAATATATCCTGGAACGGGGTTTATCGATCAGATCGGTGAAGGCAAAGGTGAGGGCTATACAATAAATATCCCGGTTCCACCAGGTACCGGAGATTCTGAATATTTGTACATACTCAATAAATTTGTTCTGCCGAGGATTGAGAGATTTAAACCGGATTTTATAGCCATATCCGCAGGCTTTGATTCTCACAGAGATGATCCAATAGGGTCGCTATCATTAACGGAGAGGGGTTATTGCAGGATGACATCCTCCCTTCTGAATCTGGCAAAAAGACTCTGTCACGGACGTATGGTTATAGAACTGGAGGGGGGATATAATCTGGATGCCCTTGCAACATCCTCTTATGTCGTGATTAAGACGTTACTTGGTCTGGAACCGGAGATTGGAATTGAACATAAACCAAAGGAGTCCATAAAGGATCTCACCCTGATTCTAGATAAAAAATTTAACGCCCTCTGGTGATATTCTCGAGTTTCAGGTCAAATATCAGTGTTTTTCCCGCCAGCCAGTGATTGAAATCCAGGGTTATCAGGTCATCGGTAACATTCAGAATTTTTGCCGCACCCTCATCGGTCATTACCGTTGTACCAACCCTCGGATTTACCCTCATATAGAGCGATTCGTTATCGACACTGACCTCTGCCTCACCGAAGCTTGTTGGTGCCGTGGCATTTGGACCCGGATCGTGCCTTATTGTAACTACATAATCGGTAAAGTTGATAACGGTCCTGTTCCAGTGGTAGGGAGGGGCCACGTACTTCATACCTATGCGCGGCCTCCTGCCAATATGCTGTATAAATAGCTTTCTGGAGATATTCTCTATCCTTGGATAGGACTGAGTTCTGTTAACTTCAATCACTTTTTTCGGATCCCATTCCCCATAGGCCCATCTGGGCGGGATTCTAACGGTCTTCTCCTCACCAATATGCATACCAATTACCGCATCCTCAAAACCCGGGATAACCATGCCCTCTCCGATCGTAAATTTCAATGGCTTATACTCCCTTATTATGGTGTAAATTCCTGCATCCTTTGCAATTTCCTCGTAAGACGTGTCAAATATTGTACCATTGGTGAATCTCCCGATGTAGTTGACATAAACCGTGTCTCCATCACCGGCCTTAAGTAATGGAACGGTCGTAGTAGTTGTTGAAACCCTCTCAATTTTCTCCGTAACACACCCGGAGATCAGGGCAATTACCAGAGCCAAAAAAACGATTTTTCTATCTATCATTCCACACTCACCACCCTTCCCGGAACGGCGAACTCAGAGCCTCCAAGATGCAGGGGAACAGCTACAGAGTAGATATCGAGATGGCCTTTTTTATCTATAATACCCTCTCTTACCTCGGCAGCTAAAACCTCACCCAGGAGGATTACATGATCCCCTGCCTCAAGTTCATTAGCCAGTTTACACTCAAACCAGGCAACGCATTCCTCTATCCTTGGGGGATTTACCGTTTCCGATGACATCTCTGTCAGACCAGACTTCTCTATTTCATCTGTACCTCTCGGAAATTTTTTTGCACAGACCCATAATTCTTTCAGAATTTCCTCGGAGGGGAGATTGACGACAAATTCCCTCGTCTCCCTTATGTTGGTCAATGTATCTCTCTCGTGAGCGGAGGCGAAGGCCAATATGGGGGGATCCATAGATACGGGCATAACAAAGCTAAACGGTGCGACATTAACGTTGCCATCCCCATCTACGGTTGAAATCAGAACAACAAGCCTCGGTGCGAGAGCACTGTAAAATTTTTTTAGTTCAAGTTTCATTTTCTTATTTTAATGAAAATCAATAGTAAATATTCAGAATGCAAATAAAAAAATTTACAAAGGAAATTTTAACTCGTATACCTTCGTATACGATAAAAAAGCCCAGAGGGACCAGGGATTTTCCTCCCCGGGAGATGGAGAAGAGGGACTATGTTGAGGATTCCATAATCGAGGTCATAGAAAGCTACAATTACAGAAAGATTCTAATCCCGACCTTCGAACACGCCGAGCTATTTCAATTGAAGTCCGGTGAGGAAATCGAGGAACATATGTACGTCTTTGAGGATAAATCCGGCAGAAGGCTTTCTTTAAGACCGGAGGCAACTGCCTCCGTATGCAGAATGTTTGCAGAGGAGTTAAGAGGGAGCAGGCTCCCATTAAAGCTCTACTACTCGTGCCCGATGTTCAGATACGAGAGACCACAGAGGGGGAGGTACAGGGAATTCTGGCAGCTGGGTATTGAACTAATCGGACCAAAGGGCCCGGAATCGGATGCCGAGATCATTGCGATAGCCTACGAGGCACTGAAAAAATTGGGTCTAAAATTTCAACTGGAAATAGGTCATCTGGGTATTCTCAGAGGTTTAATGGATGACCTGAGTATAGATGAAAAAATTCAGAACAGGGTGATAGCCAGCATTGATAAGGGGGATGTTGAGAACCTGAAGAAGCTAATTGACAAGCAGATCCTCTTTGATTTAATAGAGATTAAAGGTGATAAAAGCATAATAGAACGAGCAGGCAAGTTGTTAAATAAATATCCAGAAGCAAGGAAGGCACTTAATGAGCTAAGAGGGGTCCTTCATTGGCTGGATCTGATGGATGTCGAATATAAGATAGATCTGGGGATCGTTAGGGGTCTGGAATACTACACCGGGACCGTTTTTGAGATCAGGGTTTCAGAATTAGGGGCCCAAAACCAGATATGTGGTGGCGGGAGATATGATGATCTGATAGAGTTATTTTCTGAAGTAAAGGTTCCGGCCGTTGGCTTCGCCTTCGGCTTTGACCGCATTATGAACGCTATGGATCTACAAGAAATTAAAATTCCAAGAAAAGTAACGGATGTCGTTATAGCCCCAGTGAGCGATACGGTGAGAGAAGAGGCCGTAAAGATTGCATCTCGGCTCAGGGATGAACTCAGTGTGGATATAGATCTAATGAACAGAAAACTGGAAAAGATATTGAAGTATGCTGGAGATATCGGGGCGAGATATACGATAATAGTGGGTCCAGAAGATCTAAAGAAACGAGAAGTAACAGTAAGGAATATGGAGAGTGGAAAACAAAAGAAGGTAAGAATTGAAAATCTAAGGGGGGAGATGATAAAATAAATAAAACTCACTCAACCGTTCCCCAGCAGTCTCCCGAGCTCTTGTGAGAGATTCCCGATACTAAGTTCTCGTACTCTATTACTATGTTGGCGCGGTAGTAGTCGCCTGTTGTAAAGGCGCTGCCGAATGTTACATTTACCTCTTCGGTTCTACCGGGTCTCATCTCCTTATCCAGGGTTGTGGATGCACTATCTGATCCAATGGTAGCAGTAATCTTATCAACATCAAGCCTTGTTCCCGCTTCATTGGAGATAACTATCGTAAGTTTGCTACCACTGAGCTTCGTATCCAGGGGGACAATATGGGAAAATCCGCTGCAACCGTGACCCGTTGGCGGTGGGTTGAAAAATCCCATCTGCCATAAAACCAGGCCCACTATCAGGATGATCAATATTGCCCAGCCATAGGTCATCAGGTATTCTAAAGATACTTGTCCCTTCACGCTCCTTTCTATGGTTTTTAGGTTCATGTTTATAATAGAATGAGATAGACAAGTATAAATATATCTACCCCATAAGATTTAAGTAGAATTGAGGTGACATAAGATGGTTGATTTTGAAACTGCATTTGGGAGACCCTTTACGGACATCAAAAAACTGCTAATTGGTATTGTTTTACAGATAATACCAATAGTGAACCTCCTGGCTCTTGGATATCAGCTTAACTGCGCCAGGACTGCAATGAGCAAGAATTTTAAGCTACCCGAATGGGAAGATTGGGGCAAACTTTTCGTTAAGGGTTTGCTGGCTGTGGTAATTACAGTTATATACATATTACCTGCCTTAATAGTGCTAATAGCGAGTGTCGGAATGGCATTTTTTGCCGCATTGGGTGCACAAGGCGGTGATATTATTGCTGTAGCTATGGGCTCCATAGGGATAGGCGCTCTTTTGGGTTTCCTATTAATACTATTAGCCGCCTATGTGCTACCCGCTGCAATTCTCAGCTATGTGAGGGATGATAAAGTTGGTTCGGCCTTTAAATTCAAGGCAGTTTTCAAGAAGGCACTCAAGGTAGATTACCTTGTCATATGGGTAGTGACGACAATATACGAGATTATCCTGGTAGCAATTCTATCGGTCATTCCCATCATGGGATCGGCAGCAGGTGCATTCATAGCATCGGTAACATCAATGACGGCATTCGGAGAGGTCTATCCAGAGCTCTAATTTCTTTATCTTCTTTTCTTCTTTAACCTACAACTGATCTAAGATCACCTCGGCGGCTTTTCTTCCAGACAGCAGCATTCCTCCAAAGATCGGGCCCATCCTGGGGGCGCCAAAAACGGCATTTGCCGCCATTCCAGCGACGTAGAGTCTCGGATATATCTCACGGGTATTTTCAATGACCAGGGTTTCGGATTTCTCTGCCCACATGGATTTCTCCCCCTCGATCTCGCCCGAGGGAGTATTCAATTTTCCGACCTTTCTCTGGACGATATTACAAACCTCTGCCGGATGTCCGGTTGCATCTATGCAGAATTCGGATCTAATAGCCAGTGGATCTACATGCAATTTCGCAGCCATGACAGAGCTCCAGTTCAAAACGAAACCAGACACTCTCTTGTCTCTAATGATGACATCCTCGACAGAGATGCCATTAAAGATTTTGGCCCCAGAATCTATTGCCTTCGAGGCTAATTTTGCTACAGATTCTATAGAGTTTGCAACAAATTTGTCCCCCTCCTTTTTGTATTTTATCCCGAATTCGTCAAGAATTTCTCTGGCCTCTTCCTGAACAACTATCCTTGGAAATAACATCCCGCCACCCCACATTCCCCCACCCACGGAGAGTTTTCTCTCAAACAGTGCAACCCTCGTTCTATTCTCTGCGAGATATTTCGCTGCAACTAAACCAGAAGGTCCTCCACCCGCTATGGCTACGTCTATCTCTAAGCTGTCCAGAAAATCATCTATGGCATTTTTTACAATTAACCTGGTAATCTCGATCTCATCGATCATCTTTCATTTTTATTTAGCTATATTTATTTATATATCTCTATGAATAATAGATAGAAACAATAAACTATAAAATGTACATCATAATTATTGGGTGTGGCGGCACGGGGGCTGCATTGGCAAAGCACCTTATGAGTGAGGATCACGAGATAGTTGTTGTCGAGAAAGATGATGAACGCGCAAAATCCCTGGCTGAATCGATGGATGCTCTCGTAATCCACGGTGACGGCAGCAATACAGAAATTCTGAAGGATGCAGGTATAGACAAGGCCGACGCTGTTGTCATTCTGACCCGAGACGATAATACGAATCTAACGATCTGCCAGATAGTTAAAAAATTTAATGTAAAGAGGATCGTTGCAAGGGTTAATGATCCAAGTAAGCAGGATCTATATATCGGGTTGGAGATAACTGCAGCTATAAGTCCTATAGCAGCCATCGTCAGTTATTTTAAAAATGCCATAACCCAGGAGAGGGGCAGGAGTCTTGTATCCATAGGGAAGGGGAAGGCAGAGATGATGGAGATAAGGCTGACCAATGAAAAATTGGATACCAGAAAAATTAAGGATGTTGGCCTGCCCTCGGATGCAACAATTGGGTTGATTTCCCGTGGGGGGGAGGTAATAATAGCCTCACCCGAAACCATTTTAAGGAAGGGAGATCTCCTCACAATAATCTCCAAGACAGAGGCATCCAAGGACGTTATTACCCTCCTGAAGGGTTAGAAATTAAATTCTCAACAATTAAGAAGGCTGTGGTACTGGATGCTTTTTGAGCGAATCCCCCATTCTAAATTCTCTTATGAGTTCATCATACCTGTTTTTTATCGCGGATTCTGGAACCTCCGAAAAACCCACTATAGTTTCCGTCTGTTTATCGTTTGTTATTCTTCCCGCGAGATATATTGCCGCAGCAGCAATACTTATGGGTACCTTTCCCGAGATAATGCCCCTCTTTCTGGCTCTCTCTAACATTTCAATGGCCTTGGCCTCTGTTTTTCCGGAGACGCCAAGTTCAGATGCCAATCTCGGGACATAGTCGGCCGCAGTAACTACTGGCATCCTTAATCTCAATCTCCTACAAATGGTCCTATAACTTCTCCCGATGTCTTTCTTCTTGACACCAGAAACCTCCTCCAGTTCCCTCAGGGTTTTCGGCAACTGGTGCCGTCTTGAAACTAGGTAGATTATAGCCGCTATAACGCTCTCTATTGATCTCCCCCTGACAATTCCCTTATTTACACATTTTCTATACCATCGGGCGCATTCCTCCTTTATATTCTGCGCGATGTTTAGATGAGCACACATCCTATCCAGCTCGGGCAAAGCGATTGAAAGGTTTCTGTCAACCGATGTCCCCATCCTGGAGCGTCGCTGCCATTTTCTGAGCCTGTAAAGCTGGGCCTTTCTCTCAGTGGGAACCGCACTCCCCTTTATATCTCTGTCATACTTATCGATCTCCGTAGTAAGGCCAATATTCTGCTTCGCGAACTTTAATGGCCCCCCTGCTCTTGACCTTTTATTCATCTGCTCCTCGTCAAATGCCCTCCATTCGGGTCCAAAATCGAATAGAATATCCTCCTGGATCAAACCACAATTTTTACAGATGACTTCACCTCGTCTGTGATCAACCATTATTCTTGTGCTTCCACAACCCCTGCAAGGTTCCATTTTCCACAACCTCCTTTCAAATTAAAATAAACACAGGTGTTTAAATATCCTCCGATACACTTTGGAAGATAACGCCTACAGTAGCCAATCACCCCGAGAAATAATATTGGTCACAGTATTTCCCGGATCACCTGTATATACTATAGTGTACTTTCACATATAAATACTTTGCGTTTTTTAATTGTTAAATAAATTGATAATAATATTTTATGCTATTGATTTATATTCGGGAGATTCAATGTTATATTTATGCCATGTGGTAGAAAACGAAAGATTCAGAAGATGCGAAAACATAAGCTCAAGAAGAGAAGAAAAAAGCTGAAGAGGATGCACAAGAAGTAGTTCTCAGTAAGATCAGTGGCTTTTTCACATTTGTACGTTACTGTAATCTTTTTTCGGCAGAGTCCCCTACTATTTTTCCCTTAGTTAAGTATATTTTTGCTTCGATATTTAATAAATAATACAACTTCTCCCTAAACTGGGAGAGGAGCCAATATAAAAAATAAGGAGGTAACAAAATGGCTGATCCAGAGAAGATAAACCCGGAGAGGGTTGGAATAAGAATGGACGTTCTTGACAACATCATTGATGATTTGAACAACAATGAAGAACTGAAAGCAATATTCGGCGAACCGGTATCTAAGGCGCTGGTCGTTGTCGCGGATAACAATGACCTCAGGATAGAGGACGGCGGGGTAGTCGAGCTTACGGGAGAACAGGAAAAGAGATTTTTAGATATCCTCGATGAGGTCATACGAGCGAATTCCATATAGAGGAATAAATAGAGAGACCCCATACGGGATGGAGGAGGAGATCCTTGAATTTGTGATAGAGAATGGGGGATGGACACAAAACCAAAATTTCCCTTGTTCTTAGTGTTTCTGTTCTCTGGCGAGTTTGTTTGGAGAAATCCTTATATATCTTGAGGGTGCATAAATAATGAGGTGAAAAGGAATGTCAAAAAATTATGAAGGGTATATAAAAGCCGACATGAGCAAATTTGCAGGCAAGTGGGTTGCAATAGTGGACCAAGAACCAGTGGCAGGTGGAACAGATGCAAAAAAGGTCTACGAAGAAGCAAAAGCAAATTTGTATCAGACAAAACACGGGGTATTTTGCCGATGATAATTTTCAGGTACAGGAAAGAGGAGGGAACAACAGATAGTATTGTTTATAGACCTGTTGCTGATGTTGAGTTTAAGAGCAAAAATAATGAATGGATTGAATTACATCCTTATATTGATTCTGGAGCAGATGTTACGTTATTTCCTCTTTCTTTTGGCAGGTTACTCGGACTTGAAATATATGAAGATGAGATCAAGACGAATTGAGAACAGATGACATAGAGAGATCCATAGCAGAAAATATGAAGGCAAGGCATATAATGTGGAGGGATTAATCGTTGATGTAACACGAAACCGGAATATATTTTTAAGGATAAATAAAATAAATAAATAACGTAAAAAAATGGGAACACGGGAATAAAGCAGTGGAAGAGGTAGCAACCTTACTGATTATCCCCTGGTGAGGTATCATCCACAGAATGGACAACTATGAGGGCGAATGGAACTGGGGGCGCATAGCCTTTGTTCTGATTATTTTAATAGCCCTTGCCT
>Ga0164318_10005585_pt1 | contig 12156 bp, 10 predicted proteins | sample GuaBasSedimGuay9_FD_113734 | JGI IMG/M metagenome (GOLD analysis project Ga0164318, IMG submission 113734) | Subseafloor sediment microbial communities from Guaymas Basin, Gulf of California, Mexico - Guay9, Core 4571-4, 0-3 cm | ecosystem: Environmental > Aquatic > Marine > Hydrothermal vents... | reverse complement strand
TTAGTATTTTTGAAAATTATATATTTTTGCTTTACATATTTTATATAAAAACTAAAAAAATATCAAACAAGCTCTCATCAATAGGGCTTATAAAAAACAACATCTATTCAAAAAAATATTATAAAATTTCAAATACATAACTTAAAGTATAATCAGATGAACAAGTACAAGCTTTCATTATTTATATTAACAATCTTTTTTATCAATCAGTCATTAGCTAATACGCCGGCAAAGCATTCCTTTATTAAAGATTCCTTTAAATACAGACTATTTAGTTTGCAAATACAGTCGTTTGATCTGACAAAAAAAAGTTATTACGAAAGAATATTCACAAAAGACGAACGGAAACAATTGAGTAAAGCAGATAAATATCTTATTTCTGCAAAAAAATACATGAGACAGTATAATTCATATCAATCAGATATTGAAAAGCAATACACAATCGCTGAAGCCACAAGTAATGGAAAAAGCATGAGTAAAGCGTTAAAAAAAGCAAAAAAGTTAGAAGGGAAAGCACTAAAAAAAGGGAATAAAGCTTTAGTGTATTATGATAAAGCATTCTCAATACGTAGTAAGATTTATACCACTGCGATAAATCGTGCCCGCTTAAGCGATGATTCTAAGAATGCAAAAATAGGTCGTGAAGTTGAATTGCGTGCAAAAACCTTATTTGATGAGGCCCTTAACAAAGTCCAAACAGTACCTGTTCATGATGTTCAAATGAAATTTGACGCATTAAAAACAGCAAACGATCAGCGCTTACAAGCTTTTAAGCTTCAGGAAGCTGCTTTTGGGTTCTATGCTAATGATGCAGACTTAAATCCGGATGATTATTTAAAAACAGATATAGATTTTATTGATACAAATAGTATTATTACTGCTGACACAAACTTTTTCCCAAAGTATGTTGAACAATACAACCCTTTGATGGATGCAAATTTGTATATTTCAAAAGCAAATTTAATTTTACCAAGACTAAATCTTACGAATCAGGAACTGAATCAAATTGTTGATGCGAATAAAAAGAATATCTATGCAAATAATTTAATGCGCCGTGTAGATAAAACTTATTTAGTAGTTGACTCTTTAAATATGTTAGCAGAAATGCAAACCGACCTATTATTAAAAGATATAACGAAAACACAAGCAATAGAAAAAGAGCAAAATGCGTTCTACAAACTCCTAAATGCCACAAACATATATCTTAATGCAAATGAAATAAGATATAATATTTACAAAAAACATTTTGCAGAAGTCAGACCGTCTATTAAAACACAAGAATCGGAACGGGCATCATTAATGGAACGTGAAGCCACTGACTATTACAATAAAGCCAATGCACAAATACGCTCAGCACGTAATCTCATGTATCGATCAGATCAATACATTAAACTTATGGGTGCTAATGACTTACAGCTATACGCATTACAATTACAGGAAAGTGCCTACGGAATTTATTTAAATATTCCATCTGCAGTTTCTGAAAAAATAGACACTGCTTTTGTTACTGCTAATGAATACAACGAGACCAAGAAAAGTACAAGAAAAGAAAATACATCAGGCAAGTTAAGCTGGGAGGTTCTTTCAACTTATTCTTATTCAACAGTAATGCCTAAACCTGTCCAATACAAAGTAAAAAATGGTGTAGTTTTTCATATTCAGCTAGGAATTTTCAAAGGACTTTTACCACCAAAAAAGTTTGGTAAGGTCAATCCTATAATATTTGATAAATTTATTAAAAATCCTTACAGAAGATATTTAGTTGGTGAATATCGTAGTTATGAAGCTGCTGACATAGCACTTAAGCATGTTAAAAAAATGGGCTACAGCGATGCCTATATTATTTCGAAAATAAACGGACAGAGAAAGACGTATTCAGTAGGAAAATCAAAACTTGTTTTTAACGACAAATATCAGCAAAACAAAATACATGAGTTATCAAGCTTTAGTGATGTTAGTTATTCAAATAATCAAACAACAAACTATAGCAACAATAGTAACAATAGAAATGTGAAAAACATTAAAGGATTAGCCTATTTTATTCAATTAGGTATGTATTCAAAGAACGTTCCGTCAGGACAGTTTGGAAATATCAAACCAATCTTCACTGAAGAAATCCCTTCAAAGGGAGTAAGATATATGACTGGTCCTTATGCATCAATGACCCAGGCGCGGACTGCTGAAAAGAACATAAAAGCAAACGGACTTTCTGATGCTTACGTGGTTTCATATAATAATGGTGTACACATATCACTCACAAAAGCAAAAAGCATTGAGAAACCTAAGTCAGGAACTACTACGGATTACCAAAACACTAATACAGGAGCTATTAAGTTTTGCATCCAGGTTGGTGCTTATAAAAACAAGTTAAATAGTACTGATTATGAAAAACTAAGTCGTAGATTTTCACCACGAAAAATTGATGTTAAATATTCAGCAGGCATGAATATTTATGTAATTGGTAATTACAAAACCTATAATGAAGCAAAATACCTCAAAAACAAATTACAATCTGAAGGAAATTCAGATTGTTTTATTGTGGCTTTTAAAGGAAAAACAAAAATATCAGTTAGTGAAGCGATTAAATATAAATAGTTTACTATGAAAGAGCATTTAAATAGTCCGGAACAGGGCGACTCGTTTCTTTTTAAAGATAAATCAGAACAGAACCTTATTTTATATAATGATAATTATAACGATTTTGATTTTGTTGTTGAATCATTAATTAAGGTATGCGGTCATCAAGATGAACAGGCAACACAATGCGCCTACATTGCTCATTTTAAAGGAAAAAGCAGAGTCAGGAAAGGAGAATACTCCTTTCTTAAGCCAATGAAATCATCATTAATTGATAAAGGTTTAACTGCTAGTATTGAATAAAACCTATTAGTTTCGATAAGGAAGGATTACGTAAGAACTAAAGACAACTGTATGCATCCTATTTACCAGAACAAATTTATTAGCAAACTATACCTGGTATCTTTCATTTTTCAACAATATTTTAATGTTTTTTCAATAAATCCATATCCCAAACTAAAAAAACATCTTGCTTATTTTTTTGCTGTAAAAGACAAGGTCCTCTTTTCAAAACATTTTATCACAAAAACTAAACTTATTTAAAAATATACTTTATCTTAGCAAAATGACTTTAGCTGGAATTATTGCACTTATTGCTTTAGGTATTATACTAATATTATTGGAATTTTTTGTAGTTCCGGGAATAACGGTTGCTGGAATTGGTGGTCTTATACTATTAGTTTCGGGAATTGCCCTATCCTATTCAAAATATGGTACTCCTGGTGGCCATTATTTATTGGCAGGAACAGCACTTTCCCTTGTAATTATTTTGTATATCTCGTTTAAATCAAAAACCTGGCAAAAAATTTCATTAAATACAGCAATCGAGTCAAAAGCGAGAGAAGACTTATCTCTTAAAATAAGCGTTAAGGATGAAGGAACAACGGTTTCAAGGCTAGCGCCTACAGGAACAATTTCAATTAATGATGAGCTTGTTGAAGCAGAATCAAGAAGTGGATTTATTGATGAAAATGAAAAAGTAGAAGTAACTAAAATTAAACAGAATAAAATAATTGTAAAACTTAAAAAATAAAAAAATGGAAGGAGTTGGTATATACTTAGTATGGGCTGTAGTTTTTATAATTGGAATGATGATATTATTATATTTTATTCCGATTGGTATCTGGTTTCAGGCACAAATAACAAATGTTCGGATATCATTATTACAGTTAATTTTTATGCGGTGGCGTAAAGTACCACCAGCAGCGATTGTAAATGCAATGATTACATCAAAAAAAGCAGGATTGAATCTTACCAGAGATGATTTGGAAGCACATTACCTTGCAGGTGGACATGTTCCTGCTGTTGTAAATGCATTAATTTCTGCTGAGAAAGCAAATTTAGAGTTATCGTTTCAGGTAGCCACAGCAATTGATCTTGCAGGACGTGACATTTTGGAAGCGGTTCACATGTCCGTTAATCCAAAAATAATTAATACGCCTCCGGTTTCAGCAGTTGCAAAAGATGGTATTCAGTTAATTGCAAAAGCAAGGGTTACAGTTCGTGCATCAATTAAGAATCTAGTGGGTGGTGCAGGTGAAGAAACTGTTTTAGCAAGAGTTGGTGAAGGTATTGTTTCTGCAATTGGTTCATCACAATCTCATAAAGGAGTGTTAGAAAATCCTGATTCTATTTCTAAATTAGTTTTATCAAGAGGATTAGATGCCGGAACTGCATTTGAGATTCTTTCAATTGATATTGCTGATGTTGATGTGGGTAAGAATATTGGAGCTGAGCTACAGGAAAATCAAGCTGCTGCTGATTTAAAAGTTGCAGAAGCAAAAGCTGAGGAACGTAGAGCAATGGCCGTTGCCGAAGAGCAGGAGATGAAAGCACTTGCACAACAAATGAGAGCTAAGGTAATTGAAGCTGAAGCCGAAATTCCTAAAGCAATGTCACAAGCTTTTAGAGAAGGTAACATGGGAATTATGGATTATTACAACATGAAAAATATTATGGCTGACACAGAAATGCGTGAGTCTATTTCAAAACCACCTTTAAAGGGTAAAAAATAGATTGAATTTAAATTGTAAGTTTTGAGCATCCAAAGCTTAAAACTTACAATTATGAGTCTGCTCCGAAAAGTATGATTTTCTGTATTTAGCCGCTAAGCGGCTTTTCGGAGTGCCGTCAATTATTAAATTTATACAATGTAAATTATAAATTAGTTATGTCTATTGAGTGGATTTTAATCGTACTATTAGGTGTGATTTTGCCTATAGTGGCCTTGTTGTTTCTGTATAACAAAGCGGCAGGTGTTTGGCGTTATGTAAGAGCATCACGACTAGGAATAAGTTTGCTTGAATTTTTGTATCATTATGCAGAAATGAGCATTCGGAAAATTCCGGCATCGCTTATTTATCATTTAATGGTAAGTGCGAAAAAAGGTGGTGCAGTTATTTCCCTGAACGTTCAAAAGGAATTCTATAAGCTGATAGACAGAACAGTATCATTATCTATTGACCAATTCAACAAAAGTTATCGTGAAGGCGAATTAAAGCTAAAAAGGATAGGAGGATTCTATATTCTTAGTGGTTATATGGAAGACTTAATTATGAAAATAATAAGTTCTGTTGAAGCTGATAAAAGCCTTATTGTATTAGGAGAAATGGGTAATGCCGCAGAAAAATCAAAACAAAAATACCTTGAAACACATTTAAAAGCTTATCGAACAAGTATTGCAAAAGTTCTTGCAGAATCGTCACCGATTAAAGACGAAGACGAAAAAACGAATGATGATAAAGTTCTACAGCAAAGAGATGAGTTAGTAGAAAGAATTTTTAATTTTTATGCCGTAGACTTATTGACCGAATTAAGGTCGAATAGGATATTTATGTCAAAAGGAGACAATATTGACTTATTTAAACTTGAACTTTTTGAAAAATCATCCAATGCATTAATTAAAGCCCAGCAAGCAGGTTTAAACATACGATTTATGGACCTTGAAGTCTATTTTGGAATGAATGGCGACATTGAAAAAACGGTCGATATTCTTCTTAAAGCACGGCATCTGGGTTTTGAAATTGAGCTTGAGGATCTTGAAAAATTCATTGTGGCTGGTGGTGATATTCAGACGACACTTACGCATTTAATAGATGCTAAGAATGCAGGTTTAAAACTAGAATTAAAAGAACTGGAGAAATACCTACTTCTGGGTGGAAATATTAGTGAAGTTGTAAAGGCCTTAATTAGAGCTCACCAGGAAGGAATTACAGAAATAACCATTAAGGATTTAAGTGAATATTTGTCACAAGGTGGAAATGTAAATGACATAGTAAATGCGATTATAAAACTAAGGCAAGAAAACATTGACATTCCACTTGTTGAATTAAATAGTTTTAGAGCTGCCGGAGGTGACATTAACCAGCTTACTATAGGACTACTGAAAGCAAAACAATCTGGTGTTGTAATTAATATGGTTAAGCTAAGGTCGTTTTTAGCTCAGGGTGGTGATATCAATAAACTAATTACTGTTTTAATTAAAACCAGGAGTGCTGACATTGATTTAACCATTGAGGATTACGAGCGACTTTCAAGAATTGGTGCTGATATAATGAAAGTTTTTGTGACTTTTAAAATTGCAAAACGTGCAAAAATTGCTATAGAAAAAGGAAAACTTATTGAACTACAGGTTGCCGGAGGTGATATGTTTGCCTACATAAAGACACTCTCTATTGCAAAAAGGCTTAAGTTGGAAATTAATCCGGAAGAACTGGAAGCTGATGTACTGGATAATCGTAATGTTTTAAAAGTAACCTTTGCAGTGATTTATGCACAAAAAGAAGGCGTTGAACTTGATTATAAAAAAGCAATAAGGCTTGATAGAGAAGGACATGATGTAGCTGAAGTAGTAAAATGGGCTGTAAACCCTCAAGTAATCAACATTGAGACTAAGGCTATACTTTCAAAAGATGGCATAAGTATGAAACTTTTCCCCAACATCACTGTTAGAGGAAAAGCTCCTATGTATTTACGAGGCTCTCGTGATGATGTACTTTCTGACCGGGTGAATGAAGCTTTAATTAAAGAGGTGGAGAATGTTGCTTCGTACAAAGAAGTACTAAATTCTTTAAATAAAATAGCAATAAAAGTACATAAGCGTTTAACCGGAGATATCGAAATTGAAGACTTTCCTGAATTAGACAAAGAAGAAGTTATAGACACTAATAAAAAAGAACTTCGGTTAAATGATGGTAGTGCTTATGAGATTCTTGATATCAATATACCAAATCTGGAAATTGGTACTGATGCATATGCAGAAATTAAGAAAGAACATGCAGAAGTTAATATGATTATTGCTAAAACAGAGTCTGAGCAAAGAGAAGCATTAGCAAAAGCTCAGGAATTAGAAGCTAAAGCTAAGCTCATTGAAGCAGAAGCAAAACTCAATGAAGGTATGGCTCATGCTTTTAAAAAAGGACATATGGACACAAAAGAATACCACAAACAAAAAATCTTCAAAGATGAAGACCTACTAAAAGATTCAGAATTACCCAAAGGCCATTAATTAGAGCTTGTAATGTCACTTTTTATAATAATTTGTTTTTTTACATTTTGTTAAAAGTCAGCAGTATTCAGTTGATGAAAATTCTTGTAGTACAGCATCTTTTCTGCCTTCTGAGAACTGCGTACTCTCTAACAAATTAACAAGAAGCATTTTTTAAATAAATAGACTCAACTTTATAGACACACAAATTAGTATTTGTCCATAAAGTCCACAATCTTTCCCAATAATCTCGGGACAATCTGTTATGTTTTCCCTCAAAATGGCAACTTTGACATTCACTCAGCGCATTGCGTTTACGATAGTAAACTCACATTTTTAATACTTCACAAACCTAGATATCGAACTTTCTAAACCAAACACAATACATTAAAGGCTAGCTTTCACGGAGCAAGGAATTCTGATATTTGTAGATGCTACAAATATATAAAAGACCTCTATTACATCTTTGTTTAACAAAATGCATTGTTTTAATATATTTTATTTAATTTTACTTGGAATTTTGCACCATTTTTAAACTTTTTTTATACTTTTGTAAAGTATAATAGAATCCAAACTGATTAATTGCTAATCAAGCTCCTATGAAATTAGTTCTGAGAATCGGGACAATTCCATAAGCCATTAAAAGTAATTAAAGAATAAGCCATGAAAACTAAATTTGTATTCATAATAACCATTTTATCACTGCTAATTTTAGCATCATGCCAAACAAATGAGCCTGAAGATTATAACGAAAACTCTACTGAAAGCTATTACGATGTAGGACTTGAAGAAGAAGATGTTACATCTGAAGCAGATTCATTTGGAGCAAGCACTTTAATTTTTATTATTTTAGCAGGAATAATACTTGGCCCGGGTTTAATATTTTTCTTTTACTATTTTATTCCTCTTGGCCTTTGGTATGAAGCTCGCTTGTCAGGTATAAAAGTTCCCTGGCTGACTTTAATTATAATGCGTTGGCAAAGAGTACCACAAGAATTGATTTTAAAAATAATAATTCGTGCCAAAAACGCAGGTTTACCTATTGAAGCCCGGGAATTATCTGATCACTATCTGGCTGAAGTAGATATTGAAAAAGTAGTAAACACATTAATTAGAGCAACAAACGCTAAATTAATAATACCTTTAAGTGAACTTGCTGCACAATATTTGGCAAAAGTAGATGTTGAGAGAGTAATTCATGCACAGATAACTGCAAAAAATGCAAATCTGGATATTCCAATAACCGTTTTAGCATCACACTTTCTTGCACAAGTTGATGTTGAACAAATTGTAGATGCATTAATAACTGCACATAATTCAGGTTATGAGGAAATGACACTTGATGATTTAAAAGAACATTTCTTATCAAACGGTGATGTAAAAGGAACCGTTGATGCATTTGTAGCAGCAAGAAAAGCAAAATTACCAAATTTTGAATTTACCGATATTGCCGCAATTGATTTGGCTGGTATTGATGTAAAAAAAGCAATTGAAGCAGCAATTACACCTCGTGTTGTTGAAACTGGTGGTGTTACAGGTATTTCCAGAGATGGTGTTCAGTTAACAATGAAATTAAAAGTTACTTTAAGAGCTTATATAAAATCAATTATTGGTGGTGCCAGTGAAGAAACAGTTTTAGCACGTGTTAATGAAAGTCTTGCATCTGAAATTGGTAACTCACCCAATCATCATATAATATTAACAAATCCTTATGATTTAGCTGACCGCGTTGAACAAAAAGATTTAGGAAAAGGCACTGCATTTCAAATTATCTCAATTGATGTTTCTGACATGAAAGTTGGCAAAGACATAAATGCAGAATTAATGACAGAACGCGCTAAAGCACAGGCCGAACTAGCTAAAGCAGAGGTAATTAAGGCTGAAGAAAAAGTACAAAAAGCAATGGCAGCAGCGTTTATTGATGGAAATTTAAGCATTCACGGTTATCATGAAATGAAAAACACAGAAGCTGACACAAAAATGAGAGACTCAATTGGTCATTCGGCAAAAAAGCATGGAAAAAACAAACATGAAGACGATGAGCATGAAGAGCATTAATAAGCTTTCTCTTCACAAAACATAAACATTTTATTTAGCTTTACTTTCATGAAAAACAAACCTGCAATTTTATTAACCGGAGCATCAGGAACTGTGGGGTTTGAAGTATTAAAGCAACTAAACAAAAACAAGTTTGACGTAAGCATATTTGATATAAAATCAAATAAATCGATAAATATTTTCTCAGCTTTTAAAAGGGATATAGAAATTGTATACGGTGATATTTCCAAAGATGCTGATATTAAAAAAGTCTGCACTAATAAGGATTTTATAATTCATTTAGCTGCAATAATTCCACCACTAGCTGATGATGAACCAGAACTTTCATATAGGGTGAACACAACGGGCACCCAAAATCTAATTAGAAATCTGGAAGAATTATCGCCTGATTGCTTTTTCTTATACAGTTCATCTATTTCTGTTTATGGCGACAGGCTCAAAACACCTTTGATAGAAGTTGAGGACTCATTATCACCTAGCGAAGGAGATGAATACGCAAAAACAAAAATTAAAGCAGAACAAATTATCCGCAACAGCAAACTGGATTGGAGTATCTTCCGTTTAGCGGCCATTATGGGCAACCATAAAGTTTCTAAACTAATGTTCCATCAGCCATTAGCTACTTCATTTGAAATAGCAACACCTGAAGATACTGCAAGAGCATTTGTTAATGCTATTGGAAACAAACAGCTCGTTTCAAAAAAAACATTTAATCTGGGTGGTGGAAAAAATTGCAGAACTACCTACAAAGATTTTTTATCTCGTTCATTTTCAATTTCGGGACTTGGCAAACTCAATTTTCCGAAAAACACATTTGCAGAAAAAAACTTTCATTGTGGGTTTTATCAGGATGGTGATGATTTAGAGAATATTCTTAAATTCAGAAATGACACTCTGGAGAGCTACTTTGAAAAAGAAAAGCTTAAAATATCATTATGGAAGAAAACCCTGACTTCAATATTTAAGAATCAGATTAAAAATCATCTTTTAAAACAGTCAGAACCATACAATGCATTTATTTCGAATAACAACAAAATGATTAAACACTTTTTTAACTAATAATTTAAAGCAAGCTATATTTTTTTAATCTTATTTATTCATACAATATTCATTATAAAATGCGTCTTTTCATCCTAATTTTCATATTGTCAGCATCGCACACTTATGCGCAAAACAATAACAAATGGAAGCTAACTAAGAATAAAAATGGCATAAAAATATACACCCGACACTCTGAGCACTCTCCTATTAAGGAAGTAAAAGGTGTAATGAAATTAAAAGTCAGCTTATCATCAATAGTTAGCTTGATAAAAGATGCAAAAAACCAACACAATTGGATTTACCTTAATAAAACCGCATATTTATTAAAGGAGCCAAGTAATTTTGAATGGTATTATTATAACGAATCAGATGCACCTTGGCCTATAAGCAATCGGGATATTGTTACACATGCAAAATTAAAACAAAATCCAACAACTTACGCATTAAGAATTGAAGCAAAGGGTGTCCCTGATTACATAGATGAAAAAGAAGGTATTGTAAGAATTCGCAAGCTAGCGTCATCATGGGATATTGTTCCTATCAATGATGGTTTTGTACAAGTTACATTCAAGCTTTTTGCTGACTTAGGCGGAAGTGTCCCTGCATGGGCCATTAACCTGGCTATTGACACAGGACCTTTTAATACATTGTCCGCTATGTCAGAAGAAATTAAGCGCGACAAATATAAAAATGCAAAATGCTCATTTATAAAAGAAAAGCCAATAGAATAACTAAGTAAAATCTCCTTTATATTATTTATTTTTTGTATTTTTGATAAAGTTTAAAAAAAGAAAATGAGAATATTTACTGAAGAAAATTGGCATAAAGTAAGCAACTTTATCAACTATATTATTGAGCATTTTCAAAAGAAAGGGGAACATTATAAAATCAAGCTAAAAGCTGAAGACATTTACGATAAGAGACTAATAAACAAAAGAACACAATCTCTTCAAGGCAAATTACTTTTGCAACACGAAGATGAATTTGAAATAGTTGATGCTAATTTTGAAAATTTGAAAGAAAACTTCCCTGAGCTAATACAAGAATTAAAAATAACAGAAAAGAATTTCACAAAACAGCTAGTTCATTTTGAACTTTCGTTTATTGATACAGAAGAATTTGCACATTTAAGTTTTAGTTTCTTAAAATAAAGCATATTTTTGAAAAAAATATCAAATATTTAGATATTTAAACATATAATCATAAAATTATGAGCACTTTACCAAAAGGAAGATCAATAAAACTTGAGCATTTTGCGAATCTGGTAGCCCTTGCATATTCAGATAACTTTCTGGATGAGCAGGAACAGGCATTTTTATCGGAGCGAGCTGAGGAATATGGGCTTCCTGCTGATGAAGTTCAAAAGCTAATTAAAACTGCGGATGAGCTAAAATTTATTGTCCCACTAAATGAAGAGGAAAAAGAGGAGCAATTATCAGATATTGTTTATATGGCTATGATAGATGGTGATGTTCATGAAAAAGAATACCAACTTTGTTTAGCTATTGCAGAAAAACTAGGTTTTAGAAAAAAAGATTTAGATTATGTAATTGAGCTTACCAAGAAGTTATGGTCTTAAAAAACTAAATTGGTTTCAAGACAAGTGCGCTGGGTTTTAGTACTTGTCTTTTTTCTAATGGATAATCAAGTAATATTCTACTTCTACTCGTTTTTGTGATCCAACTGGCAATGCTATCAACCCACATTGAGCACGATTTTACTGTTGGATGCATACCATCCTTTTGCCTATTAAATTTCAGGTTTTTTGACAAGAAAAAACGATCTTCACCAAGTTTCTCATTTAACATCTGATTAATTCCGGTATCATTTTTCCAGTTTGGAGGACCAATCCAAACCCATTTCACATCAGATAATACCTCTGCAATTTCATCAACAAACCGGGCTCTTTTCTCACCTATATCCCTAATAAACAATTCATTTGATCCTATTACCAGAATTACATACGATGCGGCATATTTATTTATATAATATTT
>Ga0164318_10005584_pt1 | contig 12157 bp, 11 predicted proteins | sample GuaBasSedimGuay9_FD_113734 | JGI IMG/M metagenome (GOLD analysis project Ga0164318, IMG submission 113734) | Subseafloor sediment microbial communities from Guaymas Basin, Gulf of California, Mexico - Guay9, Core 4571-4, 0-3 cm | ecosystem: Environmental > Aquatic > Marine > Hydrothermal vents... | reverse complement strand
TAAAGTAGTATTTAGAAAAGTAGATATAACGGATGTAAAAACAACTTCTGAATTAATAAAAGGATCCGATTTAGTAATAAACACAGCAGGTTATCAATTCAATTTGTATGGAATGAAATCTGCTTTAAAGGCAGGAGTAAATTACGTAGACCCTGGTGGACTTTTTCACATCACAAAAGAGCAGTATAAATTAAATGATGAATTCAGAAAATTGGGACTTATTGCTCTTTTATGTATGGGTGCAGCACCTGGAAATACCAATTTAATGGCTAAATATGGAGTTGATCAATTAGATAGTGTTGATGAAATTGGTGTTTTTGACTGTGTACATGATATTTCAGAAGAGGATGCTCCCATAAAATTTTCATGGCACATGGACTCCGTTTTAGATGGTCTAACTAAGGAACCAATTATATATAAAAATGGGGATTATATTAAATTAAAACCTTTTGAGGGTAAAGAAGAGATTTATTTACCGGAGCCGATTGGAAGTATTGAGGTTATATATAGAATTCATTCTGAAGTTTTTAGTCTTCCAATTTCATTTAAAGATAAAGGAATAAAATTTGTATATTTTAAAGGTGGGCATTCTCCGATATTTACTGAGAAAGCGAAATTCTTGATAGATTTAGGGCTTGCAGATACTAAAGCACATATTATTAATGGTAAAGAGATTGTTCCGCGAGAAATATTGAGACATTTATATAGCGAGTTAATCCCAAAAGACCATAAACCTGAATATTTTGGAATTCTTCGAGTTATAGTAAAGGGTAAAAAGAATAGAAAAAAGACTACAATAACAATAGAGTCTCTCTATAAAGCACCTAAAGGAATGGATATGATTGGAATAGGTACTGCGATGCCATTAACAGTTGCTGGTTTAATGATAGCTCGAAATGAAATTACAAAAACAGGTACATTATTTCCAGAAACTTGTATAGACCCAAATAAGTATTTTAAAGAATTGAAAAAGATGGGCATAAAGTCACCCATTGTTAGAGTTGAGCATTCTTTAGTTTAAATAATTAAAGAAGAATAATTAATAAAATGGAAGGAAATATATGAAAAATTTTAGTATTAAAGAAATGTATGAATCTACAAAGGAAAGTCTAATGTTAAATTATGTTATATTAATCAAATATTTATCGGAAAAATATGGTGAAAATGAGCCAATTGAATACGGCCAAAAAATGGCGGAATGGAGTGCAAATTATAGACTTGGGTTCTTGAAAAGATCTTTAGTTAAATCAGTTAAGGTTATGTCTCAAAAACAAGTTGGAAATATGTTGATGAAAAGAGTGATAGAAAGTCTGCAATATATATTGCCATTGTCTCACGTTACATTTGAGGATAGACCCGATGGAATAAAAATAACTATAGATAAGTGTCCTTTAAAAAAAGAAATGAAAAAATTGTTTAAGAAATTTGGTTTAGAAAATCCGCCAGAATTATATTGTCGTACTTATTGTCGTTCATTATTCAGAGAATATTTAACAAATTTAGCCGAATTAAAATTCTCCCATAATTTAACGGAAAAAGGTTGTATAGTATCGGGAGTATCGGGAGTATCGAAGTCTGATTAAGAATTATATTTTTTAATTATATCAAGTCCAATTTGAAAAGATTCTAAATTATCGTCCAGATATTTATTAGAGCTCTCTCTCGTTATTATATTTTTTAAGATATCGATATCCAAATCTGGACAAATCTTAGCGAGAGCACCAAGATAACACATATTCAAGGATGATCTAAATTTGAGTTGAGAGATGACATCTGAATCTGGAATAGCGTATTTAATACACGATTTTAAATTTAATTCATTTATTGGGATGGAGAATGAATCTGAGAAAATAATAGTAGAGTAATTATTAATAATGGACTTATATTTTTCAAACCCATTTTTAGCCATTATTAAAAAATAATCAAAAAAATCAACATTTAAATCATAAATCTCTGTATCTTTTTGTGTTTCATAGGTGACATCAGCGGATACTACACCTCGACGGACTTCTGCTCCATATGTTTGAGTTTGGACTACATTTAGACCTTTTTCAAAAATAGATTCAGCGAGTATTAAACTAATTTTTATGATACCTTGTCCCCCCATGCCTATAATTTTAATTGATTTGAGCAATTTAGATATCACCTTTTTTAGAAGCAATTTTTTTTATTTGATCTAAAATATCACAAAATTCTGGAGATTTTTTCTTAACTAGAATTCCAAATGGTGTTTTAAATTTATTTTTTTCGCGAGAAGATTTCGGATCAAAAAGAGAAAGATAGTCTTTAATTGAGAGTTGATTTCTCCTTCCGAATTCAGTTGGGCATGGTGATAATATTTCAATAAAAGCAAATCCTTTATGTAATATAGCTTCTTTCATAGATTTAATTAGTTGTCGGGGCTGAAATACACTCCATCTAGCTATATATGTAGCACCTGCAGACTTTACCAAATCACAGAGGTCAAAAGGACGTTCCGGGCTCCCGAAAACTGAGGTTGAAGTTATCGAGTTTTTGGGAGTAGTAGGTGCCATTTGTCCGCCAGTCATCCCATAAATGTAATTATTTATCAAAAAAACAGTTAAATTTATATTTCGTCTAGCTGCATGAATCAAATGATTTCCGCCAATTCCAGCACCATCGCCATCTCCAGTGAACACAATGACATTCAACTTTTTATTGGCAACTTTAGCACCAGTAGCATAAGCAATAGCTCTACCATGGACTGTATGGAATGTATCTAAACTCAGATATGGACTTGGAATCCATGAAGAGCACCCAATCCCAGAAACGCACAGATATGAATTCGGATCTATGTCTAATTGATCTATAGCTCTCATAAAACAATTAAGAATAATGCCATTTCCACATCCAGGACAAAACTTATGTGGTAAAAATCGCGAATATTTTTTAATCAGATTAATCATAAATAATCTCCTCCACTTTTTTGGTGATATATTTAATTTTTGGGATGATCCCACCCAGAACGGATATACTGAAAACTTGTGCATTTTTAATAACTCGACTTACTTCTCGCACAGCCATACCATTATTCATTTCGACAACGAAAATGGAATGCACATTATTATTGATCAAATTTCTAAGCAGTGTATCCGGGAAGGGCCAGATTGTTTTTAATCGAATAAACCCTATTTTTACGCCTTTTTTCCTTAAATTTAACATAGCGCCATAGGACGGTCTAGCTGAGACTCCATAAGAAATAATAATTGTATTTGCATCATCTAAATTAAAGGACTCAATTTCAATGATATCATTATTGGCTTGGATCTTCGAGCAAATACGTTTAATTGTAGATTGATGGACTTTAGGAGTATAATTTCTTTTTCCGGAAATTTCGTGAGCAGACCCAGTTATTAATAATTTTTGGCCGGAGCCAAACTTACCCATTGGTAAAACAAGTCCATTCTCTGTATAGTTATCGTCCATATAAACTCGTCTTATAATATTTAGATTTTTAGGATTTGGGATGACCAATTTTTCTCTCATATGTCCAATTGCTCCGTCCATTAGTAAAATAACGGGTATTCTGTATTGTTCGGACAAATTAAAAGATCGAATCGTCATATCGAATGTTTCTTGTACTGAACTTGGACACAATACAATTGATTCATAATCTCCGTGAGCACCATATCGTGATTGATAGAATTCTTGTTGAGCTGGATAGGTAGCTTGACCAGTAGATGGCCCAGACCTTTGAACATTAACTATTACAATAGGTGTTTCTGTATGATATGCGTATGAAATATTCTCTTGCATTAAACTAAAGCCAGGGCCTGATGTAGCAGTCATAGCCTTAACACCTGCCCATGATGCTCCAATTATTGCAGCAGATGATGCAATTTCGTCCTCCATTTGTAAAAAATCACCCCCAACTTCAGGTAATCTTCTTGAAAGGTATTCTGCAATTTCCGTTGCGGGAGTTATTGGGTACCCTGCGAATAATTTGCATCCAGCATAAATTGCACCTTCTGCACAAGCAATATCTCCTAATACCAAATACTTTCCTGGCAACATGCAATTTTCATCTCGTAATAATAATTTAGATTAACTTATATATTAAAGATTTTTAATATTTAGAAATATTAAATTTGATATTTTTTAATTTCTATTAATAATAATGATTAAAAGACTAAATAAGTTAAAAACAAGAATTTTATATAAGTGAATTTAAAAAATAAAATAAAAAGAAAGAGGAAAAATAAAATAAAAAATTATAATGCGTAGACACATAAAATTTTAAATCTTATTTTTTAAATAAACTCAATTAGAACGTAAAATTCAGATTAAGATGATTTTAAAAAAAGATAAAAAATCTATTGGGATAAGATAGAGTCGAATAATAAAAATAAAAAAATGGTTAATCAGATGTTAAAAGATAAATATGAATTGGTTTCTGTGATATTATTATTATTAGCTACAATATTCTTCATATTAAAGAGGACGATTTTATTCAATATTTCGGAGACGGTGCTGACGCTTATAGAAGTAATAATATTTTTTGGGTTTACGATAGTCCATGGTAAAAAAACGGTAGGAATTTGGAACACAATGATTTTTTTAGTGATAACGTATTCATTGACATTAATGCTAGAATATATTGGTGCTATAGGGTTAATACCAGGATGTAAGTGGCATTATACGACCAGTTTAGGGCCAATGTTTATGGACAAGGTGCCGTATATAATTCCTTTAACGTGGTTTACATATATATATTGTATGTATTCAATGACGAACATAATATTTGGAAAAATAAGTGAAAATCGGTCGGAGTTTGAGAGAATAGGTTCAGTGAAAAAATTTATCAAATTGTATGTGGTATCGATGGTAGCGGGAGCTATAATGATGTCATGGGATTTAATAAATGACCCAGTGATGGTAGCGAGAGGGAACTGGTATTGGCCAGAAGGTGGTCTTTATTACGGAATACCTTTAATGAATTATTTTGGTTGGTTTTAAACTTCGGCACTTATTTATTTAATATTTAGTATTTATATGTCGCTGACAAAAAGAGGGCAAGTTTACTTTAAAACAATAGAGAATAAAAGATCGGTGGCTACAATTTATGTAATTGTTCCATATTTACTGGCACTAATATTTCAAGGAATAGACAGTTTTATTTATGGTGTTCAATATGCATTACCTTGGGCTGGAGTTACAATGAGTATAGCAATAGTAATTACTATTTGGAGATTCATAAAGATACGAAATAAACAAATTGAGTAAACAGCGATTAAAAATTAGAATTAAAATCGATAAATACCATATTTTTTTAATTTAAAAATGATGGATAATGTTTATACTAATTAACATTAAATTAATCAAGATATAGAATTTTAGAGAGGATTCAATGATAATAAATAGGATTTAAATACAGATAATAGGATTTTAATATAGATTATACATTGTTTGATATTTAATCTTTAGTTTTTTCTAGTAAAAAGCCAGTTATTAATTTTAAGCAATTATTCAAAAGTTCGATATTAACATTGTTAGGCACATCTTTTGGTGTATGGATGTATTTACTTGGGTTAATGATCCATGTAGTGGACTTATTATTTAGGAGCCAATGAGCAAAATCTGACCCAGGATATAGAAATTTGATTTTCTTTAATTTGATACCGAGTTTATCAGCAATACAAGAGAATAATTCGTTCAAACTTTGGTCCATTTTTGCGGGCAAAATAGGGCTAACTGATTTAACAATAGAAAGAGGGCTAATTTCACCAATCATGTCCACCGAAATAAGTATTGTATCGTTATATAGATCGGAATTGTTATAGTAATGGAACCCGGAGCCTAGAAGGCCCAATTCTTCACCTGAGAAGAAAGCCAGGGTAATTTTAAAAGGAGGATTTATCTCCTTGATGATTTTGGATAGTTCTAGCAATATGCTGGTACCTGTCATATCGTCAATAGAGCCATGGGATTTATTTGACCTAAATGCCCGGATAGTTAAGAGTATAGATATAGGTATCAAGAAGGATAGCAAGATAATAATAAAAAGGATCGGGAATTGTCCGAATAAATTAATAGGTATATTAAGCACGATAAACAGGTAATGGAGAAAATAGGCTATACTATAAATAAATAATGAAACAATAGAAATAGCTCCAAGGACTGTGAGTAATTTCATATTGCCAATTAATAATGAGATGCTATCATGGTGAGCAGTAAAGATGATATGTCCTTTTGGTTTTTGTGGCGAATAATCGGCGATAATATTTTTTCCAAATTTAATATTTATTGAGCGAGTCCGGTCAAATTGCAATTTTTTTTCCAATTTTTTAATTTTCAAATAATAACCTTTGAGTATGAATTTAAAGAGCTTATTTAAAAAGACGAGGATAATAATTAAAGATAGTGGTACTATCAAGATTATAATTGCTATTATTAATTCAAAAGTTCCTGAAATAAAAAACACATTATAAAGACTTATTATTCCCCAGACAATTACAAGGAGAGGTAATAATATCTTTTTAAATTTGGAGGATTTTGGTACGGGGAATTCTTCAATTTTATAATGGAAATCGACTGAGTCTAAAACAGAAGTTATATAATTAACGCCATTTTTTTCTCCGGGAGTGCCACACAGGCGTGGATAATCCAATTTTTTAATGTGTTTAATAGGGCTCTTATTATTGGTCAAGTTATCAATTTTTGATTTAAACTGTTCATCAATATTATGATTGAGATTATTGGAGTTTTCGGAATTTTTAGGGTTTTCGGGGTTTTCGGAGTTTTCGGGTGCAGTTTGAGTTTCGTAGTTTACTTTTTTCATAAAAAAGTAGCTTATAAGGAATCCAATTCCCATAACAATACCGATTGAAGCGTAGCCGAGGTTTCCATTCCAAATCCAGATATTTATTGGGTTTAAATATTGGGTTAAAAAGCTTAAGGCGAATGTGGAAAGGGGCTGCGAAAATACGATAATAGACGAGTAAACGCCCACGAAAGTAGATTCTTTAAGTGGTACTAATTTACCGAGGTCCATTAAGATTGCGTATTGGAAAATTAACATACCGACAATACTACCGGATAGAATTATAAAAAGTATAACTAATTGGTCCATGATTGAAAGCGGTCCGATATTAGTTACTCCAATCACCAGCAAGAATGGGGTACCTACGGCGCCCCAAAGGAGGCTTATTCTGAATGTTTTGATTTTACCCCATGATTTGGAGATCTTAGAAAAAACAAAAAACAAAATTATTATAGCTAGAAACAAGGGAATTGCGTAAATTATTATATCTGACGAACTTAATCCAAGGCTATTTAAATAGGGCATTAGATAATAAATTGCAATATTAAAACAAAATACATAGAAAAATGCAGAAATAATATAATTTCGTAGAGCTGGAATTGTAAGAATTTCTTTTAATGCTTTTAGAAAGTTATCATCTTTGGTATTCTTATTTTTATTCTTTTTAAGTAATTCAATATCTTCTTTAGGTCCAAAGAAAAAGGCTAAAATAAATGAAATAATGTAAATAAGTCCAAATAAATAACCAGAAAATTCGATTGCATTATAATAGCCGAAAATGGGCGTTAAGTACCCTTTTATAATGCTTAAATCTAGAATTAGCGGGATACCAATTCCAATCAAAGTGCCTGCAATATCACACATGTTCAGAAAAATCGAAGCTTTAATCTGTTCTTCGGGTTTTGTTACATCTACAAATAAAGCAAGAAATGGGCACTGAACAAATCTCCAGCAGCTTACAAATAAAATATAAAAGGTCAAGATGAAAATATAGCCACTTAAGAAGTTATTTGAAAAATTGATACCTATTTGGACAAACATAGGCATAGAAACAAGTCCAAAACTAATACCACCCGGAATTGCAAGAAAAAAGAATGGTCGACGTCTACCAAACCTAGTAGATAACCTATCGCTAAAATATCCACTAATTGGATATGCAAAAGCACCAATAAAGAGACTGATAGTCGGGACAAGAAATCCTAATAAATAAGCATAAGAATTGCCTACAAACAATGTATTGATATAATAATTTTGATAGTGAAAAATTATTGCAGTCATTAAAATCATACCAGACATATCTGCAATGCCCAGAAAGAATAACTCTCTATTTTTCATTATTAGGACCTATTTAATTTAAATTTAAATAAATTGGACTATTTAAGTAATAGAAATAAAATTCTACGAAGACTTTTATTTGATATTGAATAAATCCACTTTATTTTAAACTAATTATTCAATTATATCATTTATAATATTATTCGTAAATTGTAAAAATATCGTCCAAAGACTATCTTTTTATTCTATGTTATGTTATATATAGAATATTGGACAAAAATTTCTTATTAATTGTAATTTTAAGTAATTAATTTTAATTATATTTAGCCAATCCAGTATAAAAAGAAATAAGTTTTATTAATAAAAAAGTCCCTACTGGACTCAAAATTTTATAAAACCCAGATATAGGCGTGGGGCAAATCATTTGTTTAGGAACAAGATATTAAATAGATGAATAATAATTATGGATTATTTAAGATCTCGACCTTCAATTAGTAAAAGAATTGGAGATTTTAAAAAAGCAAGATTAAAGATTGAATTAAATTCTGTCAAATTGAGAATTTTAAGTGAGTGTCAAAAAAATAAACGAGATATAGGGTTCATTTAAAAATAACTATAAATAAAAATTGGAGTAAGGTGAGTATATGAATGGTAAAAAATTTTCTAAAGATGAAAAAGTAGATAATTTAAGTGCTTTAGGGTATATATGTTATTTAAAAGGGGATCTATCTGAGGCAGAGAAATGTTTGGAACAAGCAGTAAATCTAGATGATAAAAATGTTATAAATTGGAAAAATTTAGCATTGATTTATAAAAAATTAAAAAAATGGGATAAATTAATCTTTTGTTTTAAAAAAGTCCTGGAAATTGACCCTGAGCTGATAGATGCTTGGAATAATTTGGGTTATGGTTATGGGATGTTGAAAGAATATAAGAAGGAGTTGGAATGTTATGATAGAGTATTAGAGTTAAATTCTGAATCTGAAGATGGGTGGTTTAATAAAGGTGTAGTATTTGAAGAATTAAGTGAATGGGAACAGGCGTTTCATTGTTATAACCGATGTTTGAGTATTAATGACAAAAATTTTAGAGCATGGTGTGGTAAGGGTATTGTATTAGGAAAATCTGGGAATTTAGATGGGGCATTGGAATGTTTTGAAAAATCTTTAGATATAAACCCAAGATTTGTAGATGGTTGGTATAATAAGGGGATCACATTAGCAAAATTATTTTATATAGATAGAGCTATTGAGTGTTTTGAAGAGGCATTAAAAATAAAGCCTGAAGACATAAAATCCTTGTATGCAGAAGGTATTCTTCTTAAGATTTCAGGTGATTTGGAAGAAGCGGTTAAATGTTTTATGGAGTTATTATCTTTGGAACCAGAAAATAAGGAAGTGTGGCTATTACAAGGTGAAATGTTGGAAAAATTAGGTGATATGGAATTTGCATTGAGTTGTTATGAACATTGGACTGATTTAGGTGGCGGCGATGAGGAAAATGATGAAGAAAGTAATGACTTTGATAGTCCAGATTTTTTAGACTATAGACATTGATAATTCAATTAAATTCCAAAAAATGTAGATAATAAATATTAAAAATATATTTTTTCAAGGAATTAACAAGGATAATGATAATACAGTAAATGAAATTATTATTAATAGAGCTATAAATGAATATTAGAAATATTATTAAAGAGAGTTCCAATCTATTTTTTGAATACCATTCCCTGAAACTTCGTAGAAGCTAGTATTAGAGCATTTAAGGCATAAAACTTTCCCATTGATATTTACAGTCCTGGATTTCATTATTAATTCTCCGCATTTCTCACATTTGACGCTTTCTTTAATAGATGCCCATGGTTGATTTGGGATAGTGATATTCTCTACGTTAAAGGTATCTTCAAATTTTCGTTTGATAAATGCCAATGAATTTAATCGCATCAATTCTTTAAGACGTTTTAAATCTCTAGGGGTACCATTTCTATATTTGACGACCTTATCAAAAAGTTCATTTAATTCTGGCTGATTTTCCGAGAGTGATTCCCAGGGGATTGGTTTCAAAGATATTCTAATTCCTTTACATGAAGTATCTGTCCTTTTTAGCAATGATAATGCAGTTTTACCGAGGTCTCTAAATATTAAGGCATTATTTCCAAAAGTGCAACCTGTTGTATATTGAATACCATCAACTGCACAATGGTTCATTTCAACAATTGCAATTATATTTTCCATTCCATCAGAAAACCCAAATGAACCCAGTTTTTTCATGGCATAGGAACCCATCATGACGCCCATTGCCAGCCCTGAGCAATAATGTCCATGAAGTTTTGCTGCTTCATGTAATATTGGTTCTAAGTCCCAGTTTCTTATTAAGGGCCAGAGGTCTCTCTTTAAATTATTATAATCTATCTCTTTTTTTATTCTTGAAATTTCTTTTTCATCAAGTGTGGGGGTATACGGTTTAATGTCAAGAACAGGTGTTCCATCAATTGCGTCCAAACCTTTAACTATAACCTCATTTTTTTGGATTTTAATTAACTTTGCGGTAGAAAGTCCAACGGCTCCGGGCCTTATTGGACTTCTTGTAGCAAAGACCCCCTCTTTAGACCCAAAATATGAAGTCCCAATTAATTTTTTAGGTGTTGGAGATTTATGAAAATAATATATTACTTGAATATATTCATTTTTATCAAGGTTGAATAGTCCGTCTTCATATTTTTTGTCAACGACTATTTTCGAGATAACATTTTCAAATTTAAAAGGGTCCATTGGCTCTTTAACTTCATTAACTACAATTCCAATCTGAGTAATTTCGACCAATTTATATTTCCTCCTATTTATTGAACGGTAAATATATCTTCTTTTTCAATTTTTTCTTTAGTATTTCCATTAATTTTTTCATCATAACTTATAATATCTAAAGTAATAACGTCTTCTTCATTTTCATTAGATATCATTGGTATAATAAATAAGTCAGTGCCATCATTAATAATTTTAACCCGAACCTTAAATACTTTCTCAATAATAGATTTTGAAATAACTTCTTTACCGCCAATTGCTTCAATTTTTCCATTATTTAATATTATGAACTTATTACAAAATTTAATCGCTAAATTTAAGTCATGAATTGCGATAATGACTGTAATATTTTTTTTAGTTTCCTGTCGGAGTAGATTTAATACTTCTAATTGGTGGTTAATATCAAGGTTAGAAGTAGGTTCGTCCAATAAAATAATGTCTGGTTGTTGGGCTAATGTCCTTGCAATTAATACTTTTTGCAATTGTCCACCACTTAACTCAGTAATGTTTCTCATTGCAATCTCTTCCAGACCTAATTTGTATAGAATTTCTGAGGTTATTTTAATATCTTTCTTAGTAGGACTACCCCATTCAATGTATGGTTTCCTACCTAATAGTACTGTATCAAAAACTGTAGTGGGAAAAATTGATACACTGTTCTGCGGTATATATCCAATAACTTTAGCGAGGTCATTAAGTTTGTATTTATTTAATTCTTTTCCTTGGATAAGTATAGTACCAACCTGAGGTTTCAGTATTCCGTCCAGGATTCTTAGCAAGGTAGATTTTCCAGTCCCATTTGGCCCAATTATTCCTATAGAATCCCCAGCTTCGACATTGAATGTAATATCATCTAAGGCATGTATTCCATTTCTATAGGTAAATTTAATATCTTTAAGTGAAATTTTAATATTGAAATTATTAACATTTTTATATTTTTTATTGAGATTATTGGACGACTTAATATAATCACCATTAGATTTCATTTTTAAATTATCATCAACGCGGTTATTAAGTTTGTTGTTCTCATGGGAGTTTATTGGATTATCAATAATTTTATCTTTTTTTGCAATTACCATTTTTATATCAACCTGTTTTTATAATTTTAAAATTCTATTTGATGTATTTTATTTTTAATTGTTAAGTTTAAATGAGTATAGACCAATAACGGTCCAAAATATGAAGAAATTTTATTTAAAATTCCTCTAATTTTATTATAAATTATTTTTAACATATATAATCGCTTTAAATATTATTAATAAATTTAAATTTAATAGACCTCAAATTTTGAGTTATAATT
>Ga0164318_10005583_pt1 | contig 12159 bp, 23 predicted proteins | sample GuaBasSedimGuay9_FD_113734 | JGI IMG/M metagenome (GOLD analysis project Ga0164318, IMG submission 113734) | Subseafloor sediment microbial communities from Guaymas Basin, Gulf of California, Mexico - Guay9, Core 4571-4, 0-3 cm | ecosystem: Environmental > Aquatic > Marine > Hydrothermal vents... | reverse complement strand
TATTCCTTTAGGAATATAGCAAATGAGACTTGTGGAGAATTCTGTGGGTAGAATATAACTTAACGCCTTTTGCTTACCCTATTAACTTTAAATTCTCGAGTCTATATCTATCATACGGTTCACTGTCAATCAATCTTACTTTTAGTTTATGTGAATTATCGTGACTATACCAAACCCATTGCTTCATCAAAAAGCCATAGTTTTCGTGTTTTATAGCCCAGATAAACAATTCTTCAGCTGTATAATCAGGTTCTTGCAGCTTCATTTTCTTTGCATTTTGCTTATGTACACTATGTACAGATTGCAGTGACATATATAATTTTCCAATTGCTATTAGCTGAAACTCTTCCATATTCTTCCTTTTGTTTTGTATTTTTATTCGTTATGGCTATGGACTTTGTATCTTTATGCCTTACATTGTGATACATCCTCGCTTAGCTCTTTTGTATAATTCCCAAGGGAATTCTACCCACGGTACAGACTCTATGTACCCCTATTATGCAAGATAAAAGGAGGAGGGTATGTTGTGGCGTTCCTATTCTTCCTCTTCTTCGTCAGTTGCATGCTCTACCACGAGACAAGCTCTACCATTGCATTCAGTTCTTGCTACTATTGTAGTGAGTCCTTCTTGCAGTCTCCACAGATGTATCTTACCATCTATGTATTTTATAGATACAATGTCATTACCTTTGTTGTCAGTAACGAGTATTGTAACTTCACCTTTAGGCTCTACGCGTAAGTCCTTAGTGCTGGTGGACATGGAGCTTCCTTTAATGCTTGAGCAAGAAGCTTAGTTCTTAATGTATCTGCATCTTGCAATGCTACACCTAATCTAAGTTTCATGCTATTGTGGTCTTTCTTTAGTCCTTTGACTGCATTCATTAAGATGACTAAATCATCAACGCTTACTACTACCTTCTCCAGACTCTCCAGATTCACTAACCCTATGGCTTCCATGATATTGTTTAGCTTCTGTAAGTTCTTCTCTTGTTCGCTTAAGCTCATTTAGTATCTCCTTCTTACGTGACACCCATCTAGGGTGAGTTGTTGGCATATCTTCTTTATACCGCTTAATTGCTGTGTCTATATCTAGGTGCTTGATGCACTTGATACAGTCTATCATTGTTCCTCTATTCTTGTAGTTGAATGATACTGTAATCATCTTATCAACCTGAATACATTTCTTTTCCATCTGACGCTGTACTCTGAGTGCATCTGATTTATTCATTATCTCTCGTAGATGGTATATATTAACTAACATCTCTACTCCTTCAAGTACGACTCATTTAACATCTGCAAGAGCGTATTCAGTAAAAAAAACACACTCTTTTATTCTTCCTCTTTGTGTAAAGCCGCGACTAGTCGCCTCAAAAGGCGAAGCCACAGCATTGTAACCGTAGCTGTATGGACTCTTAGATTTGTGAACCCCTTACGCATATCTAGGACTCTAACTGGACTAACACTGGATTCTTGAGCTCCCCTGAGTTACTAGGATACGAACTGGAATAATTTAGATTCTTGAACTCCCCTGCATACCTAGGACTCTAACCATTCGTAAATAGCAGCTGAAGCTCCCCTCCTGATGCACACTAGGACTCAAACAGGAGTTATTACTGATTCTTGAGCTCCCCTGCGGGTCGCAGTGCTATCTATTTATCTGTTTATTACATTGTCATTTGAATTGACACGTATTGGGCTAGGACTCGCTGTCAGACTCTTCTAAGAGTTGCACAGCCATTTTATTCACTTGCTTATCCGCTGGTCTTAATATGTACTCTACTTTGGCTCTGTCCAAAAACATGAAACGTTTTTCACTTTTCTTAGATTCAGTGCGATATTCTAGCTCAACTCTACCTTTCGGTGGTTCTCCATTGTTGCTAAGTAAGTCGAAAGTCTCATAATAATGCGCTCCCATTTGCATAATGAATTGACGATGCAGTATAGTGCGAGAGTTCAACACGCTGGTGGTTTTTATTGGTATCGTTAGTATTATCTTAAACATGGTGTATCCTTTAGTTTGTTTTAATTAGGTATCTATATCTTTATCTATGAACCGCTCTACTCTCTACCGCTGACGGCATGACTATTTGCGAACTCTAAGAGCTCTCTGCTCTTGCTCTTCCACGAAAGAATCAAACTCTTTGGTGAAGCAAAACTCTGAAATAGCAAATGCTGAATCCTCTAGCTCTTGACCCCTTAACTCTGATAGCCCCTTAATGAACTCTTCATCTGAGATGCCATCATGAACATGAGCTACTACTAGCTCTTTAAATTTACCTAATTCCATTTTATTCCTCCTGAGGACTTAAAAAAAAAAGACACAACCCGAAGGCTATGCTTTGTACTCTAACCCAAGACCTAGATAATAGGCTTGAATCACTAATGAACCGAATGCAGCTTCTATCGCATCACGAAGCTTTACTGCCTCTGCATAGAAATACACCCTATTCTTTGGATTGACATCTGACTGACATCTATCGAACAACGATTTCATTTCCTTTAGACTACTTAAATCTACTTGCTTCTTTCCTAGACTTCTTACCATTTTAGATTCCTTCTAGATTCTTACTGGATTGACAACTCTTAAAGAGTCGTCGCTTGGGGGATTACTTGCTCCACTTCTTGAACTATTTCACTTGCAGGAACAGCAACCACTTGCTCTACCACAGGAATTTGACCTTGCGACTGAAGGAAAGCATTATACGAAGGACGCACAGGCTTAGCAACTTGCTCAGCTCTCATTCTATTCCTAGCTTCTAGCATACGATTGAACTTAATCTTATGAAATTCACTAAGAGCAACACTATCATCAATCTCAGCACCACCATTGAACAACTTAGCAAACTCTACAGCTTCCTTACGAGACTTCACAGCTTCATTATATGCCATATCGAAGATTTCTTCATCTGACTTATCTACGAAACTTACTTTATCTTGATTCTTATTATACTTAGCCATTACGACTCCTTTAATTTGCATACATTAGGCTTAACGCACCTTGGGAAAGAAGAGACAATCGGTAGATTTCTCTTCGCTTTTTATTATTTTTTAAGAGTCTTTCCTAAAGAAAGGCGAGCTGAGCGAATGCGAAGCGGGAACCACTAATGTGGTGACCTCACACCCTTAACTTTATTAACACAGGCTATAGATAGAGGCACGAATATCCTCTTCCACTAAATCACCTTCTTGACTAACTACTGGAATACTTGAAGCACCATTAGCCACTTGCTTTATTATTTGCTCTAAAAGATTCGAACCATTCAAAGCAACAAGCAAATCATCATACTTATTCTTAAGCATATCAACATCATTTAAATGAACACCAAACGCATCATGCGTCGTGGTGATAAAGCGACCTTGATTAGCAATGAATAATATCAACTGACGACAAATCCAGCCATCAACTGAATGAATTATATTAGGAGCCATGCCTGCTGACTTCTTATCAGCCATATACACATCTTCCTCGACAAACTCCATAGATTCCACTATTCCTTGATATTCGAAATCAAATGAAACTTCAACATCTTTCTTCACATCATACTTGACGATAAAGCCATCAGGCATAGCCCACATATACGATTCACGACCAAGCTTATTAAGCTTCTGAATCTGAGCCATTGCCTTCATTGCATTTGGAGCTATCTTAACCATTGCTTCATTGAAAGCAACCTTAAGGAATGAATCTTCTCCATCAGGATATAACTCAACACCTAAATCTAATGCAAGCTTAGCTAATGCATCTTGAATCTCATTCACATCTGACTTCTCATAATTATGCATTGCACACATTATTTGAACATCAGATTCTCTACTACCATACAAGGTAGTCATGAGAGCTTTCTTACAATTCTTACGATTGAACACGCTACACCCTAACACTTCATTTAAAGCTTCTGCCAGCATTGAATATGCATCTGCACGCGCTTGACGCGTAGCAAGATTACATACTAAAGCTGTCGCCTTACACGAGGTAAGGACTGCATATAACTGAAGAGCTTGATTAGATGCATCAACATACATCATATGAGCTACAGGCTTGCCATACAACGCATCACTTAACACTTTCAATGCTCTTCTATAGGCTGGCATTTCCTCTGCATCAGCAACCAACAAATGAAGCTCTGATAAATTATCATCAACCCATTTGATTTGCTCATGGCGCAACAGCTTATCTGTCGCGACTTCTGAATTATGATTACCTGCATAACAATTACAGACATCAACCTTTAACCATTCCAAGCCACGAGGAGATAATACCTCTTTAGCTATTCCTATTGCTTTACTCATTCAACAACCTTTGGCACTATTGCACCTTTCTTATAACTATCACCCTGAGGATTCAAATCATACCCTGAGGCATACACTCTACCCCTTGCATCATAATTCCATTGGAAATGAAACATATCATAACCATTTACGAACTGCTTACATACACTAAGAGACTTAGTGCGAACATCAGCCATATTTACAGCTGAATTGAACTTATACTTATCAGGATTAGCATCAATCTTAGCTTGACTCTCATCATGAATTAGATTATATTCTTCAATAGCAATCACTTCAGGACTCAAGAAACAATCATGATTCAACCCCCAAGCCATACTCTGCAATGCATTAACAACATCACATACGATTTTAGGCTGATTCTTATAACCTTTATTCTTAACAATAGAGGTCTTATTCAGCTGATATCCACCCTTGATTCCTTCGCCCCATTCATCAGGAACTTCAATCATTGGCATACGGAAGAACTCATATCTTCCCTTTTGAATCATATCAAGAGGAAACGAATACCAACAATAAACTATATTATTGGTACGCTTCTCTTCATCATAATCATAAACTTCCTTCATCTTAATACTGATGATAACTTTATTAAGAATCTTGATTAGCTTAGCCGAAGCCTTTAACCTCTCACTAGAATCAGGGAAGATACGCTTAAGCGATAACATTCCATAGACTGAACGATACAAATCCTTCAGCATAAACATACGCTTACTATTCTTCTTTGATGCTTCAAGGAATGAATAATTCTCTTTTTGAACCTTACCAAAGGCAGGATTACCAACAATCATCAGGAAATCAATCAAGATTAAATCAACCAACTCTTCATCATCTGACTGAATCAGAGCTTTGATATCATTTACCTTAGACTCACTCACCCTCCTACCAGCATGAGCAAGAAGCACAACTAACAATGCTTTCTTATCGCTGGTATCAAATAACATCTCAACACCATATTGAGACTTACATTCCTCTAATTCCATGGATGACCCCTTACCTCTTCCTTAAACCCCTTCAACTCCTCTTCCAAAGCTGAAACTCTATTGAATAACGCCTTCACATAAGCTTCCATATTCCTAATCGGAGGATTCTTATACGGCTTCTCATTCCCACTGCATGCATAATCGATTACATCACACGCATCATAACCGGCTTCTCTAGCCATATCTTGCATTTCTTGAGCATCACTTGCCATTTTAATTCCTTTAATATTGATAAACTCAATAAGCTTTTCAGCCTACACATACTTTGATTAGCCTACAGAAATGAATCTGCGACTTGCTTATATACTGCATATGCAACTATCACACCCATAAATAACTCAGCCATGATAGCTCCTTTAGAATAATCTATTAGCCCAATCTTGAATTGAGGCTTCGAACGGCACATTCTTATATATCTTATAAGCGGCAAACATTATAGCGATAGTCATTATAATTACTGACAAATCCTTCATTACGCCTCCTTAGGCTCGATACGCACGCTAATTCCATACTTACGACGCATGATATCAGCTGTGGTTATATAATCTTGACTCAACCCAAAGATATGATTGAACAACTTCTTAGGATGCTCTACACCCTCTTTCATCTTACTTAAATCTAATATAATCTTCACAATGACTCCTTTAAATTCAGATGCGCTTAGCACCTGTATGACTCTTAGCCTCTGCCATAACCATTGAAACTTGAATATCCCCAAGCACTCTAGATGAGCGGAGGATGGCGGCGCTAGCCGAAGGATGCCTCTTATCGAAATCAACACCTTCGACAAAATCATAATTCTGAATGGCGCTATTCCACCACTTACTTGGACTCTTGCCTGATTCACTTAAAAACAAATACAACTCTCTAGCATTCACTGACTCTTGATTAACACCATTGATTGATGCAACTGATACACTTGGAAATTCCTTCTGAATTGATACTAACATGATATATTCCTTTAATTTAATGACACGGTTGATGGCAATTAAGCCACGACTCTAGATGAATGAAGAATGACGAACTTCATCAATCTCAACATGCTCGCAACCATCCTCTCCAACAACATTCACGAACTCTTGCTCATGGATGAAATCTGAATCTGAATTATAAGCGAACACTATTACTTCTGAATTGATATTATACATGGTATATTCCTTAACGGTGCAGACTTAAGCCTGACAAGAACCATTATAATATCCTCCGAAGAGAATACTAAATGAATCTAACTATACGGATTCGCATATGCTCCATTATCATCATATGGACTTCCATATTCTGAATTCTGGCCGCCATACACATTAGCTCCAGCAACAAAGAACGAATCACGACTATTCTCTTTAATTGAATGCTGACTATTATCCAATGGCTTTGCCTGAACTGCAACTACAACTAACATTAACACTAACAATAACTTCTTCATAACATATTCCTTAATGGTGCGACTACTGTCGACAGAAACCATAACAATTCCCCCTGAAGGAGAACTATATAACTTCTAAAGGAAGAAAGTCTTGAACTCGCTGTCTAGCGCGAACCCTACTTGGTCTTCGTTTACGAAGGTAGTAACAACTATGTCATTACCGTTAACTCTAACACCTAAACCGAACTGAAACCCTTCATACTCAACAACAAGAACTAACTTGTTGTCTGAACCATGATAATAGCCCCACTCAGCACTAGCCACTTGAAATGCCACTTCCTCCGCACTTGCGAAGTCTAATAGGTCTCGCTCAGCTCTCTGGCTAAAACGAACCGCTAAATGACGTGTACTAACTACTGCTAAACTCTTTAACTCTTCTTTATTGATTACTAACATGATATATTCCTTTATGTTGTGACTCTTGATGAATCAGGAGTGAAACCCCCCCGAAGACTCTTAATGATGCTAATTAGCGACCTAGACCTGTAGCCCAGCCACCATGATTACCATAATCTTGTGTGCTTGTACTTTCGAACTGATTACCAATCGCATTACCGATTAGTAAGATGATAGCGAAAACAACTGTGCTTATTGCAAGTCTTATGTTCTTTGCTTTATTTGAATTGTCGTGCATTATATATCCTTTGGTTATTACGTGTATTATTCAGGAGGTCAACCCCCTCAGACTCTTAATGATGCTTTATCACACACTAGAATCTACTGCATAAGTAAACTCTATCTGTGATGTAGCTACGTGATGTGCTCTTAAAAGAACTCTCGTAAAGCCTCCCGCAGGCGTGGACAGACACGTGTGCATTACCTTGTTTCTTGATTGTTGTTCATTGCTTAAGAAACGAAGGTAGTACTCTGACCGATGACCAACCCCAGAGTCTTACAGCTGCTGTAGTCAACTTGTTGAAGCCCTTGTGTATGATGCGTGTGACTATGGTATGAGTGTGTGGTATGCGTGATGTGAGCATGAGTGTGATGGTATGTATTTGGGTAATGATAGACCATTGGCTTAGGCGTAGTAATGATGGATGTAAGATTGTAAGAGATGGTATGTATTTGGTGGACTGGTATGTATGGTATGTATTTGGGTAGGCACAGCCTCGCCACAAAGCCCACCCTACCCACACACACATGACCAACCACCTACCGATAGTGCGTGAGGCTCTTGAAACCCCCTGATAGCCGCTATTTACGACTAAAAGGAAGCTTCTTTGAACCCCACATATTACCGATGGGGGGGGGTGTATATGCGTTAGACAACCTTTTGTTAGGTGTGTGGAACCAATCAGCCCCTATCTTAACATATTTTATATATATTTTCAGACTTTTGAGCCTTATTCTAGCCATTTTACACAGATTACAGTGCCATAATAGATATATATCTGTTTATACACTCCTGTACCCTTCAAATGATTACCAATAATTGCAAAAATCATATACATATCATTACTACTATGCATACATAATCACACCTATTATGTGTGTCTGCCGCTCTCAATGGAGGTTAATCCTGCGGCGATGCATTTAGCAATAAAAAATTGTGACCCTCTTCATTCTCATCATCTAAGTTGAGGTTTGAGGATGCTCTCGCTACCCTTTGGTAGCAGCGTATTCAAGCTTGAGTATGCTAACGTTAGATAGTATGAAGTTGTCCAGTACGTATCTTTTGTTCTTTAACTCTTTTAGCTTGATTTTAGGTCTGTACTCAGGTTTGAAATTACTCTCATTCCATAGACCAACTATATCATTGTAGTTCTCTTGTGCGTATACCCAATTCATGAAAGCTATCATCTCGTAATCGGGAAGTTCATAGTTGTTGCGATTAGCTGACGACTTATGCCCTGATTGTGTAGCTTGTAGAGTTCGATATAGTTCGCACATTTGCTTATGTTGTTCTTCAAACATGCAAGTCCTTATTCGATTGCACCGCAAGTCCAACTTGCAGCTTATATGTTCTACCTTTTGGCAGCTCTTGCGATGCATCTGTTTTTGTCTTCCCTTGCATCCTGGACGAGCAATGAATAAGTCCTAGGAGTAACTAAAAACTCCATGTCCTTTTCTCTTTCTCCATTCTTGGCTACAACGTAATCGTATCCATTATATAGCCTATGTTTTTGCATAGCCCTAAAGAACCAACGTTTATATCCTTTTGGAGCATACTTAAGTTCGGAGTACAAGCTCCTAGTTCTAGTCTTTATCATTCTCTTATCCTTGACACAAGTCCAACTCTGCAGCTGGCGTTCGTATTCTTTCTACCATCTCCAATGACCATTCTTTTCGGTCACAGGAATATATGGTTTTATTGCCTCCGCTGTATCTTTCGTTACAAAATGTTCAGCGTAGTTTGTTGATTCGTTTGGAGCTTCATATCTGTAATTAACATCTTCTACAAGATTTAAATGCTTTATTCTTCTCCTAAACCATACATGGAATTGGTCTTCTCTCAGTCCTAAAGACAAATAAACGTCCCTAGCCTTTGTGTCAATGTCCATAAATGACCTCCTTCTTGGCGTGTTACAAGTCCGCTTCAATGCAGCTCGCAACGGTTCTCGGTATCCCGAGACCTTCGGTCTCTTCGTTTCGCAGTAGTTTTATGACCTCTGTCGCAAGTCCCGTTTCAGATTCGAGCTACTCTGTCAAACTCTCTATGATTGTTTGTGTCATCCCTCTGTTATCGAAGTCTCCGCTCTTACTCTTATGCTTTCTGTTTTTGATGAGTGCTTCTTTAACACCATACTCTTTCGGACTGTTTCTAGTGCTAAACAATAGACCGTCGCCCTTAGGAGTAAGCATCTTATCAAGTTCTCTCATATATCCTGGAACAAGCATTGGAGTTAACTTTCTCATGAATCCGTGATAAACATCATCAGCTGAAACGTCACTGGTAGCGATACCGTATCCAGTCTCAGCAATTGCTTTTGGTACGTCCGCAGCAAAATCTAATGTTGTCTCAAGTGGATTTACTGTTGACAAATCTGTATCAGTTGCCATACTAATGCTATACAATGAGATTCCCATCAATATTGTATTAATTGGATTCTCTTTCGATAGCTTTAATATTCCTGGTGCTTGAGACATAAACCATTTAGTAAATGGAATGATTGGATATTTATCCACAAACTCAATTATAGCTGGAGCCATTTCATCCATATCTGCATACAATCCATTAGCCTTGGTTACCGCCTCTTGCATTGTATAGTTAAGTCCAGTTTCAGGATTCTTGGTATTCATGAATCCATCAGCTGATGCGTATCTAGATACAGTATCAATAGTGGAGAACAACTCTGTAGCAAAGTTACCTGCTGTTGTCCCCTGATTCAACATTACTGTGTTCATTGCTTTATCTAGCCCGCTTCCTATCATTACTGTATTCATCGTCTTGTCTAATCTGTTTCCTGTCATATCCGAAAGCATACTATTGAGTAACGTAGGTTTCCCTCGTAATCCATCTAGCGTATTGGTTGCTAAGCCAAGTTGCTCCATCTGATATAACTTCGACTGTTCAAGTTGCTTTCTGTATTTACTTCCGTCTTTGCCCTTAGCTTCAGCCAAAGACATCTTATTCTTGAGCACTTTGTTCGCTGATTCTTCGATTCGTGCTGCATTCATTCTTTTTACTGTTTTGATAGGACTGTTCCCAGCTACAGTATTAAGGATTACGCCCACATACATATTGTTTTTAAACGAACTAGCGTTCTTCATTACGACATTCTGCTTAAAGTTGGTTGTTATGTTGTTTAGTAGTCTGTCTGCCATTTTAGCTGCTTTCGCAGACTCGTCCGTCACCATCCTAACCTCGTCTCTTCCTAGCATTCTGTCAACGTAGTCCTTATGCACGAAGTTAACCTCGCCTTGCATACTATAAGGAAGTGCTCTTATTTCATCTCCATTTAGTGGATAGTAACCCTCTTTGTACTCTTTGCTTAGTACTGAGCCTTCATTTACCATCTCATCCATCTGTTTGGTTGCCAATTCTCGATGTTTTACCTTTTCGTCTGTAGAACGAACGGTAGCGGCAAGTATCTTAGATATACCATGTTCACGACCAGCTTTATCTCTAAGCTCGCCCTGCTGTATGATTCTAAGACCTTTATCCGTAATCTTAACGTTATTCTCGTATGCGAATTGATTACGTTGTTCTGGTGTCTTCATATTTGCGAAGCTGTCTGTCAAGCTTTTAGGAACTGGTGCCCCTACCTTCTTGCCTTCCAGCCCACTAACGAGAGCACCCTTTTCACGATTCTGGTCTGCATTGTACTCAACTCTAGACGGATTCACTGACCCGTCATTGTTAAGTACTTCCTTCCCAGTTGGATTCTGATTGTACTCAATCTGTGCTGCTATTCTCTCTTCAGGAGTTGCTGGCACTATATGTTTAGCGCTGCTAGATACTTCTGCAGTATAATTGCTTATATATGCCTCTGGATTGGTTTCGAATAGCTTCTTTGCAGAGTTCTCTTGAGTTTCAACTAAGTCCATAACTGTTTTGAATGCCTCTGAGTTTTTGTTCTTCGCTAGGAAATCCCAATCTTTTGCTGTCATACCTTCCAAAGCAATCATGTCTTCTATAACATTTGCATAGTTTGGTTCCAACCCCAACTCAGAAGCTATAACTCCTGCATTGTTTCTAAAGTATCCAATTTCGTGTTCTTTCTTATTCAATGCTTTTGCATTCTGCTCTATGTAAGGTTTTGCCATTGTATAGACATCGCCGAACTCCTTCATGAAGGCATCCGCAGTTTTTCTTGTGTGGTTTTTGATTCGGTGCATGGCTTTCCCAAGTATGGCATCTGCCCACTCTCGTTGTGACTCAGCTGGGACAAGTCTGTCTAACTCTTTTTCCACAGCTTCAGCTTTAGCATTCACTCCATCATCTGTTTGTTTACGCATAGCTCTCAACCGTTGGGCTGATTTGCTTAGGTCTGTTTCTTTCCACTGTGTTTTGTACTGTTCCTTAGCCACTGCTGACTGAGTCTCAGACATCTTGATTCTGGGAGGTTGTTGCGATTCGATTATTATCCTCTTAGCCTCGACAGCCTCTTCAGACAAAACCAATCCTTTTTTCTCAAGTGTAGTGTCGTCGGGAATTGAATCAACCTTTGTCTTCACTTCATCATAAGTTTTCCCAACCTTCGCTATAGCTACTTGTTCCGTTGCAGTCTTATGCGCTAGAGACGCGTCGTACTGCTTCATGTTTCTTGTTAAGATTTCGCTATATGAAGTTCTCCCATTTGCTAACATGTTTATTTTTCTATCGAAGAACTTGCGTTCCCCTTGAAGTACATTTACTAGGTTGGGGTTAGCTTCTAGTTTGGCTCTAGCCTCACTAAATATTTCTCTCTGTACTTTGTCCCACATTGAACTATCAACGCCTTTCGGAGCCTTTATGGCTTTATCAGCATTATATGTAGCACTTCTGTGAGCCATTGCTATCTGTCTTTCGAACACGTCCTG
>Ga0164318_10005582_pt1 | contig 12159 bp, 9 predicted proteins | sample GuaBasSedimGuay9_FD_113734 | JGI IMG/M metagenome (GOLD analysis project Ga0164318, IMG submission 113734) | Subseafloor sediment microbial communities from Guaymas Basin, Gulf of California, Mexico - Guay9, Core 4571-4, 0-3 cm | ecosystem: Environmental > Aquatic > Marine > Hydrothermal vents >... | reverse complement strand
ATGATCCGCCGATAGATACATCCTCTGCATCCGGGTCTGGGGAAGCGGCCAGACGCGGGTCAATTTCCAGCGGTTCTCGCCCAGGGTGTAGTACTCAAGCACGCCCGTTTCGATGGGCTCGGCACCGGCCTTGAAGAATGGATCCACCGATCCCACCACGAGGTCAAAAACCTGTTCCGCAGGGATCACTTCCGGCTCGGTGGGATCACCGGCCTGAAAAGGATCCGCACGGAAATCGCCCCCATGATTCCACGGACCCACGATCACTCTCTTGGGGTTGGAAAAACTGGTGAAGAAGTTGACGGCGCCCAGCGAGGTGCCGGCGTCGTACCAACCGGCGCGATAGACGACGGGCGTGGCCTTCGCCTCAATCGCATCCCGATGATGATAGATGCTGAAGGACTCAAGTCCGACGTCAGGATGGCCTTGACGTGTGTCGTCGATGAACGTGAGAAACTTCCGGACTTCCTTGGCATTGAAGTTGTCCCGGTGCTCGGAGATCGCATCTGCGAGCATGGCGCCGGTCGTATCTTCGTCCACCGGGCGCACACCGATCACCAGTGCCTTGACGTCATCGGGCTCGTCGGCCAACAGTGTCGCGGCGTCGTTCCGGTCCATGGCGCCGGTCATCTCACCCCAGACGTCGGCCATCCAGGTATTGAGGATGCCGCCCGGGCAAATCAGTTGCCGGTAGACATCAAAGTCCATCGCACGGGCCACCCCGACCTTGAGCGGCCCCGGGCTGGTGACACAACTCATCAGGGTAGTATTGGCGGTATAGGAAGTTCCGGTGGTGGCCACCCGACCGTCACACCACGGCTGTAGCGAAACCCATTCGATCAACTCACCGATGTCTCCGACCTCGTCGGGAGGCAGCTCAATTTCGCGGCTGCCGAACGAGGCGCCCGTCCCTCGCGCATCGCAGACAACCAGCACGTACCCACAGTTCCACAGATGGGAGGCCATGAGAAAACTGCCCTGAAACTCGGGCTTGTCCTCACGAAGCGCCATGGCCCGCCAATAACGGGTTGACGCCATCACCACCGGGCGCGGCGCCACGAACGATTGACTCCCTGTGGGAAGCCATACGCTGACGGCGAGACGAATACCGTCTCGCATGGGAACGTATGAGGATCTGAGGACCAGATCGTCGGTGCGCATCACAGCGTCGTTCTTTTGGCTCATCTTTTTCTCAGCACTTTCCCGGAAAACACGCCGGTGAATTGGTCATCCTGAACTGCGATCGAGCCATTGACGATCACGTACTTCATGCCTTCGTTCTTGGCCTCCGGATAAAGGTAATCCGCGTGATCCGTCAGGGTCTCCAGATCGAAGATGGCGATGTCCGCATCGTAACCTTCCTCGATCAGTCCTTTTCCCTTCAGACCTGTCATGTCTGCGGGCAAATATGTCAATTTATGGATGGCTTCCTCAATGCTCACGATCTTCTTTTCACGTACGAACTTCCGGATCAGCTGTGGAAAGGAGCCGGTATCCCTCGGGTGGCCGGCAGGAAGAAACTCAGATTTGATTGAACCATCGGTACAGCCCATCACATACGGCAAGGCAAACAACCGAGCCACCTGAGCCTCTTCCCTCATAAAGTACCCGGCCCTGACGTCACCGGCGTTCTCCACGATGATGTCGCAGATCGTGTCGAAAGGTTGGGTCGATCTTTCCTCTGCGATTTCGGCAATGCTCTTTCCCTTCAGCTCTTCAGTGATTGCCGCACCAAATATTTTCACACCATCAAAACCGCAATATTCAATGAGATTTTCAAATCCAGAACCGGTTTGAAGCTCCCGCCACACCCTCTTCCTGAAATCCTCGTTCTTGAGGTTCTCAACGAGCCTTTCTGGCCCTTCGGCCGCAAAACAATTCGGAATCGCATCGATCAAACCCGCGGAACCCGCCAAATACGGGTACATATCCGCCCTTACTTTCAGGCCCCGGTTCTGCGCATTTTCGATCAGTTCGAGAATCTCGCCGAGTTTGTTCCAGTTGTTTTTTCCACAGAGTTTGAAGTGGGCAATGTTAACCGGCACACCGGCCCGCTCCCCGATCTCCAGGGCTTCTCTGACGGCCTCGACAATGGAATCTCCTTCGCTTCTCATATGGGTGGTGTAGTTGCCGCCGTATTCTGCGACCACTTTGAGAAGCGCTACCAGCTCATCGGTGTCAGCATAGGAAGCCGGAGGGTAGATGAGACCTGTGGAGAGCCCGACGGCGCCTGCTTCCATGGCATTTCGCACATGATCCTTCATTTCTTCCAGCTCGTGAGCCGTTGGGGCTCTGTTCTCGTAGCCAAGCACAAACTCCCGAATTGAGCCGTGCCCGGCATTAAAAGCCCAGTTGTCTCCGAGGTCGATGGTTTCGAGATAGTCCACGTATTGGCTGAACGTTCCCAGCTTTTCCGAAAAGAACTTCACCTGATCGTCCGCAAGGCCAAACATCCCGGCAGCTCTTTCCAGATCCTGAGGTCTAATGGGCGCCAGGGTGCCGCCGCACTGTCCGACGATCTCAGTCGTGATGCCCTGCTCGACCTTGTTGTCGAACCGATGTGGGCCCAGGAGGGAATAGTCACTGTGACTGTGATGATCGATGAAGCCGGGAGCAACAATCAGACCCTCGGCATCGATGATCTTTTCGGCCTCGGTGGGTGAAAACCGACCCACGGCGGCGATCTTCCCATCCTTGATTGCGACATCGCCCACAAAGACAGCTTCCCCGCTGCCATCGACGATCTTCCCGTTTTGAATCAGTAGATCGTACATCACGAATCTTCCTCAAATTCTGTTGTCATCGAGTCCTGCCGAAAACCCAGAGATCTCAGGGTCTCGGGAAACTCCGGAGCGGTGTAATTGGTCAGGTCTTCGAAGTTCTCACTGTAAAAATTCTCAATCGCGTTCATCCGCACTTCGATGTCGGCCCTGGACAAGTACCTCCCGGCGACCACCACACCTTCGATACGGCGGGTATTGGTGATGTCTGAGAGCGGATTGCCGGCCAAAATCACCAGATCTGCGACCTTCCCAACGGCAATGGAACCCCGGCGATCACTCTCTCCCAACACTGCGGCAGCTTGCTGAGTCGATGCGACCAGGGCTTCGTACTCCGACAAGCCCGCGTCTTCCACCAGAAGTTGAAGCTCATCGTGGAGAGAAAAGCCCTCGATGACCGTCGGATTGACCGCATCGGTACCCGCAACGAGCCTGGCGCCAGCTCGATTGAGGACCCGGGCAGCCTTGGCCGTGTCTCTGTAGAGGTCGCGAAGGCGGACTTTCGCCTCGGGATCTGCGGTCATCGCCTTCATCAGGGCGCTCTCGGGCGCCAGATGAACCCGCCACCCCGGATGTACATACGCCATTTCAGGTCGGGCGGCCAATAGCTCGGCGTCACCGGCGGCAATACGCTCCCAATGTTTGTTGATGACCAATGTCGTATCCACCCACACCCCATGGCTGACGATCAGATCGGCAAATTCCTGAATCCGATCTTCGTCATAAGAGAGATCCGGCATCCGATGATGGAAGAGGTCTGACACATGGCCGATCGATCGCAGGCCCGACTCCACCGCGTGTCGAAGCCCGACCTCGTACGGCACATGCCCATGGCAAGAAAGTCCCAACTCCCGGCTCTCTTCGATCACCGCATCGAAGCAGTCCCTGGAGAGTCCGCTGTAGATTTTGATCTGATCATAGCCCTCTCGAGAACAGGACCTCACCATCTCCTTCGCCTGATCGGGCCCTTCGGGTGAGACGAAACATGCGAGTTGCAGGGGCGGTTCGCCATCGAACATCGGACTGTCAACTGTCATATGTGGACCGAGGCGTTGACCTGCGGCAATCTCATCCCTCAGCCTGAGCGAATCCCCTTCTCCTGCCCTGATCTTGATGCTGGTGATACCGTTTGCGATGAACTGAAACAACAAGAGGTCATAGAACAGGCTGCCCGGGTCAATGGTCTTATCGGGATTGAAGGCCTCAATCCACGGCATGGTGGCAAGATGCACATGCATGTCGGACAGACCGGGCATGATCCACCGGTTGGTGCAGTCGACCACGGCCTCACCTTCCGATGCCGTCAACGAGCCGACCTCGGAAATCCAACCCTTTTCAATCCGGACGCCGGTGCTGGAAAGAATCTCGTCATTCTCCATGCTCAAAACGTTGCCGTTGAGAAAGACGATGCCACTCATCAATAAATCACAAACATCAAAAAGGTCAGGACTGCAAGGTAGTCCCCGCTCTCAAAGCCAACGGTTGTGTCATCCTTGCGTACCGCCCCGGGGAAATAGCTGGCTTTGAAGGCGGGGGCCTGGTCCTTGAAGCTCAGCTCAACCTCAAAGTAATCGGGTAATGCGCACTGAAGATCTTGGATATTCCGTGTCAGTGCTTCCCGAGCATCCGCCTTGATCAACTCAGTTGCATCGTCCGGTTGCAAGCTCAGAGTTGAATCCCCTATGCCCTCATGGACTGCCGTAGTGTGAATCGAAGGGTTGAAGGCAGTGACCTCGGCACACAGGCCCTTGTCACCGGAAACATACACGACGGGCACGTTATGACTGTAGGCGGTATAGGTATTACAGAGAAATTCGGAGGCCCGAACACCGTTGATCATCAAGCGATACACACTTCCTGAGAAAGAATGACCCAGAGGATTCCCACGACTCGATGCTGCCGAGTGATATCCAATCATCATCACGGCATCAAAGCCCGAGTCCAGTTCCTGCATCATCATTTGCGGATGACCACTCCAGCCGCGAATCAGTCGAGCGCCCCGAGGCAGTTGAGCAGCAATGATATTCCTGCCGGAACCATGGGCATCTTTCACGAGGACCTCTGTTGCGCCCCCTTCCAATGCGCCTTCACAGGCTGCGGCGACTTCAGCAGTCATCTGGTGGCGAAACTCGGCATTGGCCGCCACGTCTTTCCGGGTCTCTTCCCAGGCCGCAATACCGGTAACACCTTCGATATCAGCACTGATAAATATTTTCATTTTTGGCCTATGCTAACCCCAAAGCCGGGCTGCAGGCGGATCCACGACGCCATGTGTGTAGACCATTCCATCGGGCCGGTCATTCTTGAGCAACAACGGCCCGTCGAGATCATGGAAGCCACAGAGCAGACCCACGACATACGACGGCGCCATTGCCAGCGAGGTTCCACCCATACATCCCACCATCAATCCCAGACCGCGTCGTGTTGCCTCACGGGCGATCTCCAGGCCGTGGGTCAGACCACCGGACTTGTCGAGCTTGATGTTGATCATCTGGTAGCCCTTGGCGGCCTGTTCCAGCTCACCGCCGTGCACACAGCTTTCGTCGGCGCACAGAGGCAGCGGTGATTGATAGCCTTCGAGTTCCTCATCTCCACCACGTGCCAACGGCTGTTCGATCATGGTGATACCCAGTGCCTTGAGTCTCGGTGCCACCTCCATAAGTTGCTCGAAGGTCCAACCTTGGTTGGCGTCGATCACGATCCCGGCATCGGGCCGCGCGGCCCGAATCGCCTCGATCCGCTCCACCGGCCGGTCGGCGCCCAGTTTGACCTTGAGCAGAGGTTGGTGTTTTGCTGCCGCCGCCTTGGCCGCCATCATCTCGGGCTCATCCTCGAGCCCGATCGTAAAAACGGTGACGATCTTCTTCAGATCGACCCCCGCCAGCTCCCACACTCGTTTGCCGGAGCGTTTTGCTTCAAGATCCCACAAGGCGGCATCGATGGCAAAACGAGCTCCGCCCGGAGGCAGTAACTCGATCAGGTCCCTGCGGCCTGCTCCAGCCTGAATTTGCTCCGCCACGGACTCGACCTGGGCCGTCATGGTGGCCAGTGTTTCGTCGAAATAGAAAACCCCCGCGCCCTCACCGCGCCCAACATGCTCTCCATCCTGCAATTCAACGACAATTACAGGAAACGACTCCCAGACATTGTTGGAAATTCGAAAGGGCGTTTCCGCGATCCAATCTTCGTGGTGAATGCTCAGCTTAATTGTCATTTTGATTCCTTTTCTTCGGAAGGCCCACCGTTTTCGAGGACCGATCTCCAGACCACCTCGGCCTCCAGCGACATGGCAGTCTCGAGTTCGCCGACACAAACCCTGGCCAGGACCCTCTTGAGGTCGGACACCCTTGGTGCGGGCAGTTCCAAGATCCTGGAGGCAAGGGCATGAGCCTCGGGCAGCACCCTGTCGTTGGGGACTACCTTCCAGGCGATACCCAACTTAAGCAGTTCCTCTGCCTCCACTTTGTCACCGAACAGCATCAACTCTTTGGCCTTGACCTGTCCTACCAAACGCGGTAACAGAGAGGTTACGCCTCCAGTACCAAAGGAATCCAGGCGGATCTCGGGGAAAAATGCCCCCGCGTTCTCGGCCCAGATGGTGAAATCACAGTTGAGGACCCATTCCAGACCACCACCGACGGCCCAACCGTTGATGGCGCTGATCACGACCTTGGGTCCAAACATGATCTCCCGGGTCACCTGTTGCAGGCGTTCCACGTGGTCACGGGTCGTGCCTGCATTCCCGGTCTCCGAAGACTCCTTGAGATCAGCGCCTGCGCAAAAGGCCCGCCCGGCGCCGGTGAAGATGATCACCCTGGTCTCAGGGTCCAAATTGGCATCGGCGAACGCCTGGCATACCCCCTCGACCAGTGGACCATTAATGGCGTTGAGACTATCGGGCCGGTTGAGGGTGATCATCCGGATCCCGTTTTCAAGAGTGCTGAGTACTACGTCGCTCATTGGTCATAATCTCCTGAAGCGGAATTCAATTCCGCATATAAAAAATGACATCACCTTCATCTCGTATGCAGAATACCACATCCAAACAGCAAAAGACCAAAACTGAAACAGGAAAACTCCGAAAGACATCAACGCCGCACACCTTGAGCTCGAGTTCATAACACCAGAATGCCAAAACATCGATCGCGATTGGTCTAATTCGCCATACTCCGAATATTTGAACCCCCGCAACACTGCGTTGAATCCGCCCTTGCTGCCGCGCGATGTTCCGGTTCCGCCTGGCTGGGCGCTGGAAAAAGTGATTCGCATGTCATATAATCAATTCTCGATTCACTTTCCCTTGTTTGGTCAGTCGGCCTCCGGCTCCGGCACGAGGGGAACAGACAGAACAGTGAGAAACACCATGAACAGAATCTCCACCATCATCCACAGATCCTTCCTGGTTTTGATCCTGATAATCGCAGCGTTGCCCCTGGCCGCAGGAGATCTCGAAACCGAAATCGACGCCATCGCCAAGGGAGCGATCGATAGCGGCATGGCCCCAGGACTCTCGATTGCGGTTGCCCGGGCCGGCGAGGTCATCCACGCCGCCGGGTACGGCCTTGCAGACATCGAGAACGATGTCACAGTAAATGCGGGGACCAACTTTCGGATTGCCTCGATCACCAAGTGCTTCACCGCTGCGGCGATCATGCAGCTTGTGGAAGCCGAAAAGATCGAGCTCTCCGATGCAATTACGAAGTATATTCCCGACTACAACACGCACGGCCACAGCATCACCGTGCAGCAGCTTCTCAATCACACGGCCGGCATCCCCAACTACACCGAGATCGAGGCCAAGGACCGAACGGCCTGGCGGCGCCACCGCAACCATGAGGAGATGCGAACGGTCTTCGAGGACAAGGAGCTGGATTTCGAACCGGGCATGAGCTGGCACTACTCCAATTCGGGCTACTACTTGTTGGGAATGATCATCGAAAAGGTCAGTGGCGTGAGCTACCAGGAATACCTGGACGCCCACCTCATCGCCCCCGCCGGACTTTCAAATACTCAGTACGGGGGCCAGCGGCCCCTGATTGACAAGCGATGCCGGGGCTACAGGCGCACTGAGACCGGCTGGGTCAACGCCGATCCGATCAGCATGACGACGCCGTTTTCCGCCGGAGCGGTACGTTCCACTGCGACCGATCTCGTAACCTGGCATCGGGCCCTGACCGACGGCACTCTGCTGACATCGGAGGCTTATCGGGACATGGTCACCGTCGTCCCTTTTCCTAAGGGTCTCGGCGCTCACAGCTATGCCAACGGCTTCTATCACGGCAAGCTCGACGGCCACCACAAGATCACCCACCCGGGAGGCATTGAGGGCTTTAGCACCCAACTGAGCTATTATCCGGATGAAGACCTCACGATTGCAGTTCTCATCAATAGGCAGGATGTCTTGTGTGCGCCGATCGAGCACCAGGTCGCGCGGGCAGTTCTCGGACTCCCTCAGCCCGAACCGAAAGACCTACCCCTGACAGCTCAGGAAATCGACGGCATGATTGGTTCGTACTTCTTAGGATCGATGGGCATTCACCTGACCGAGAAGGACGGTAAGCTCCAGCTGGCGATCGACGGCTTCATCCCGCCCATGGATCTTCTGTACCAGGGCAACTCAGAGTTGTGGCTCGCATTGGACCCCGACACCCGGATCTCCATCGAGGGCGCCGGATCTCCCGCGGCCCAGGCGCGGCTGATGTTCATGGATATGGAGATGATCGGCGTTCGTCAGGAGTGAAGCAAGGAGCTATCAGCCGTCAGCTATCAGCTATCAGTCAGAAAAGCGCTATTGACGAGGTCTATTTGGCCCACAAAATCGCATGCCCCCGCGAAGCAGTCATACCGACGGCAGTGCAAGCGCAGGCTGGGAACCGACGTCAGACCGAAGGCATGCCGAGCCAATAGGCTCGGGTCCGTGAAGCCGGCGGCGTGGTCTGAGAGCCGAGAGCTGATAGCTGACAGCTCCTATCGAAGCCGATCGACTATCGGGCCGACGCCGTCTTTCAGGGGATCGACACATGGGAGGCCCAACTGATGAGACAAGTCACCCAGGTACTGCTCTCGCTGGTCTTTTAAGACATTCGATGTGTTGATGCTGACACCGACACAGCGGATGTTGGGATTGGTCAGTTTTCCCAACCGCAGATAGGTTTCCACAGACTCTGCGATTGGCGGTACACGATAGCCCTCAAAAGCATCGATCGTCTCCCGGTGTGCCTCGTGACAGATCACAATGGCATCAGGCTGAGACCCATGGAGAAGACCGAGGGAGACACCGGCATAGCCGGGATGGAAGACCGCCCCCTGCCCCTCGATCAAATCCCAGTGATCCGGCTCGTTGTCCGGCGACAGAATCTCGGCAGCCCCCGACACGAAGTCGGCCACCACGGCGTCAATCGGGATCCCGGCGCCTGCGATCATGATTCCGGTCTGTCCGGTCGCTCGATATGTGGCCTTCATCCCACGGTTCAGCATCTCCTTCTCAAGCGCAAGGGCGGTGTACTTCTTGCCGACCGCGCAGTCGGTTCCCACGGTCAAGAGGCGGCTACCCGTGCGTTTCTTCCCCGTACCGACAGGCAATCCCTTGGGTGGTACGCGCACGTCGATCAAGCGGACGCCTGCCGCTGCGGCGACCTCCGCCAGGCCCTCGACTTCGGCCAACCTGCCGTGCATGCCGGCGACGATGTCAAGTCCCGCACCGGCTGCATCGAGCAGCACGCTTCTCCAGCTATCGGGAAAGAATCCCCCGACGTTTGCACCGCCGATGATAAAGCTCCGGGCGCCCCCTTCGGCAGCCTCTGATGGCGTCATGTCGGTAAGACCAAGATCCAAATGACATCCCGGAAGACGGTGTTGCCCAATGCACAGCTCGCGCCTCCACTGAACGACACCGTAGGCGGTCTTGGCATACATCGCGTCGTCGATGTCCCCGAGAAAAATGTGATACGGAGTCGCCAATTCTAAGGTTGTTGTCAATACCATCAATACATCTCCTCAGTAGAAACAGGGCGGCCAAGCCGGCATCCAGCGCTGAGCCGTAAAATGACATCTGTGTCATCTTCCGAAGAATAAACCCCGCCAGAGCAAACTGTCAACAACGGCAGGGACGCCCTGAGTCCAGCTCTTCTCTAAATCACGTATCACTGATGTTTCAAGACGCCGTAAAGAGACCACCGGCGGTAGGGCACTCCCGCAAATACGAATTTCGAAGGGCTCGACAAAGTAGCCTGTGTATCACATACTGTATGCCATGATTGATGATAATGACACGAACGCAGTGCCTTCAGCTATTCTCGATTACACCGAGTTTCTGACGTTAAAGGTAGACAAGGCTCAGAAACTCTCAAAGGGCCAACGCACCCGGCTGCGGGTCACTGCCGCCGCTTCCAGGATTCTGGCCGAAAACGGCTATCACAACCTGCGTATGGCTGACATCACAAACGAGGCCGGGGTCTCTCACGGAGCGATCTATCGCTACTTCGAGAACAAGAGGGCTGTGGCTTTTGAGGTATTGAGCGGACACGGTCAGTGGGCACTGGATTTTATGCCTCCTTCGGAAGGTTCCATGTCGGCATATCGGCGGATTCACTCTTCGATGAGCCACTTCATTGATCTCTTTCGTTCCAACATCGGTCTGATGCGTTGCAACCGGCAGCTCTGCGACGAGTTTCCCGAATTTGACGAACTCCAGATGAAGAATAACGCCGCATGGTACCGCCAGGTGGCCGCAGGAATGGCCCGGCGAGCGGGAACCACCGAACGAGCCAGGGGAGAGACCTTCGGCGTCGCTTCTGCTCTCGGCGGAATGGTCGATGAGATGCTCCACAACGTCTTCGTGCGAGAGGACCCGTCGTTGACCCACTTCCGGCGGGCGCCGGCCAAGCTGGTGACCATGTTGTCGATCCTCTGGTATCGTGCCGCCTTTGCCGAGAACCCGCCTTCCGAGGAGGTTAACGGGGCCCATCCCCTGCTCGAGCTGAAAGGTGTGGTACGCCCGGATCAGCCTTGATCCCACCCTGCCCAAGATTTTATGGCGGCGCCCTGATGCGTTTATGGCAAAACCTCAAGGACAAATAATGAGCAAAACAGCAATTGCGTTATTAAAAAAACTGACGGAAGCGGATGCCGCTCCTGGATTCGAAACCGAGATTCGTGAAATCTTCAGAGATGAGCTATCTGACGCCGGCGATATATCCACTGATCGGATGGGCAATATTTTCTGCACACGCCAGGGCACTGAAGACGGTCCGGTCGTGATGCTTGACTGCCATCTTGACGAAGTGGGCTTTATGGTCCAGCTGATCACCAAGGAGGGGTTTGTCAAGTTTGTGCCCCTTGGCGGTTGGTGGGGACATGTTCTGCTGAGTCAAAGGCTGACGATCTCGACGCAGAAAGGCAAGGTCGTGGGCGTGACCTCTGCACCGCCACCGCACCTTCTCAGCAAAGATGCACGGGAAAAAGTGTTAGAGGTAAAGGACATGTTCCTGGACGTCGGTGCATCCAGCCAGGAAGAAGCAATGGACGAACTGGGCATTCGGCCTGGTCAACCGATCACACCGCACACACTTTTCATGCCCATGTCGAACCCAAAGATGCTCTCGGCCAAGGCCTTTGACAACCGCTGCGGCTGCGGACTGGTCATCCAGGCCATGCAGCGGATGACCGGCATCGATCATCCCAATACCATCGTCGGCGTGGGCAGTGTCCAGGAAGAAGTCGGCGTCCGGGGCGCTGAAGTATCGGTGGCAGCAGCCAATCCGGATATTGCCATTGTTTTGGAGGGTCCGCCGGCTGACGATCTCCCCGGATCTGATCTCGAAACGGCCCAGGGCGTGTCCGGCAATGGCGTCCAGATTCGCTTGTTCGACCCATCGACGATTTGCCATCCAAAACTGGCCGAGTTCATCATTCAAACGGCAGAGGAAAACAACATCAATCATCAAGTTGCCGTGCGACATTCCGGCGGCACGAACGCCCTTGCCATTCAGCGAAATGGGCAGGGAGTCGCCACAGTTGTTCTGGGCGTACCGGCCCGGTATATCCACACCCACGTTGGGATCATAAACATTGATGATTATATCGCTGCCCTGGACTTACTGGAAGCGCTCCTGAAAAAGCTGGACAAGGCTGCGGTTGACGCAATTTATGCAGGTTGAGAGAGAACCGGCCGAGCCATTAGAGCGTTTATCCACGAACAAAGCGAAAAATCGAGGCGGGATCCTCCAGAAGACAGTTAACACAGAGGCACAGAGAGCACAGAGGGACACAGAGGAGAGTCCCAACGGGGTCGTCAGTTCAGCCCGGTACGCGGACTTTCGTCCGCTATGGGCAAAAGAGAAACGTTCTCCAAGAACCAGTTCTTGTCACCCGCCTCTGT
>Ga0164318_10005581_pt1 | contig 12161 bp, 11 predicted proteins | sample GuaBasSedimGuay9_FD_113734 | JGI IMG/M metagenome (GOLD analysis project Ga0164318, IMG submission 113734) | Subseafloor sediment microbial communities from Guaymas Basin, Gulf of California, Mexico - Guay9, Core 4571-4, 0-3 cm | ecosystem: Environmental > Aquatic > Marine > Hydrothermal vents... | reverse complement strand
TCCATTTTTTCCTCTTGATTTTTTTATTTTAACAGAAGTAATATAATAAAGCAATGAAGAAAAAGTTAATAATAGTAGAATCACCCACAAAAGCAAAGACCATAAAAAATATTCTGAAAGGGAATTCTGTTGTAAAAGCAACAATGGGACATATCTGCGATTTACCAGAAAATGAATTTGGGGTTGATATTGAGAAAGATTTTAAACCAAAATATGTTGTAATTCCCGGCAAGGAAAAAATAGTCAAGGAACTGAAATCTCTTTCAAAAAAATATTCTGATATATATCTTGCAACTGATGAGGATAGGGAGGGAGAAGCCATAGCATGGCATATTACCACAGTGATGGGTAAAAATGTTGAGGAAGCAAAAAGAGTTACATTCCATGAAATTACTCCTTCTGCTGTAAAATCAGCATTTGAAAATCCAAGAAAAATCTCTCTTTCTCTCGTAAATGCTCAACAGGCAAGAAGAATTCTTGACAGAATCGTTGGATATACCTTAAGTCCTTTCCTTGGAAGATACCTGGAAAAAGGACTCTCTGCAGGAAGGGTCCAGTCTGTTGCTTTGAAATTGATAGTAAAAAGGGAAAAGGAAATTGAGAATTTCAAACCAGAAGTTTTTTTCAGAATAAAAGCAAAAGTTAAAAAAGGAAATACAACATTTATACTGAATTTGAAAAAGATTAATGGTAAGGAAATCTCTGAACTTGAATTTCAGAATGAAGATATGGTTAAAAAAATAATTGAGGAGATGAAAAAGGGAGTTTTAAAAGTCAGTAAAGTCACAGAAACTGAAAAGAAAATCCATCCTTTGCCTCCTTTTATAACAAGCACTTTACAGCAGGAAGCATTTAAAAAATACGGATTTTCCTCTTCAAAAACCATGAATATTGCACAGCAATTGTATGAAGGGATAGACCTCGGGAAAGAGGGAAATGTTGGTCTTATCACATATATGAGAACAGATTCCCCATCGGTGGCGAAATCTGCTCAATTTCAGGCATTTAATTATATAAAAACAAATTTTGGAAAGGAATTCCTTCCTGATAAACCCCCTGTATATAAAACAAAATCAGCCACTGCACAGGAGGCACATGAAGCAATAAGGCCGACTTTTATCAATAAGACACCCCAATCTATTAAAAAATATCTGACAAGGGAACAATTTTTACTTTATTCACTCATATGGAAAAGGTTTCTTGCAAGTCAGATGAAGTATGGTATTTTAAAAAACAACAGATTGACAGCTGTTAATGGAATTTATGAATTTGAAGGAATCAGCAATAAAATAATATTTGAAGGATTTATGAAAGTATGGCCTGTTAAAATAGAAAATCTTGAGAAATTTCCTGAAAATATAGAAGAAGGAGAGATACTCAATGTGGAGGAATATTTTTATGAAAAAGACCAGACAAAACCACCTCCAAGATATACTGAAGCCACTCTTATAAAAACTCTTGAAAAATTCGGAATAGGAAGACCATCAACATACGCTCCAACAATCTCAATTCTTCTTAAAAGAGGTTACATTAAAAGGCAGAAAAGAAGTCTTGTTCCTCTCAAAATAGGAAGAGTTGTTACAGAAATTCTGGAGAAATTTTTCCCTGATATTATAAGTATAGATTTTACAGCAAAAATGGAAGAATCTCTTGACAAAATTGCAAATGGAGAAAAAAACTGGATTGAAATTTTAAAAGAATTTTATTCCCATTTCAAACCAATGCTTGATAAAGCTAATGAAGAGATTGTTAAGGATAAAACCATTATAAATTTTTATAAAGTCTGTCCAAAGTGTGGTGGAAAACTCGTTTTGAAAAAAGGAAAATTTGGAATATTCCTTGGATGCAGTAATTATCCTTCATGTAATTACAGTGAAGCGGTGGATAAAGATGTTAATAATACCGGCAATTGATTTGAAAAAGGACAAAATAGTTAGGCTTTATAAAGGAAAATTTGAAAAGACAACCTTTTATGAAATTGAACCTGAAGAACTCGTCAGAGATTTTATCACAAAGGGAACAAAGAGGCTCCACATTGTATTACTCAGCGGAGCAAAAGATGGAATAATCGGGAAAAAAGAGATGAAAATACTTGAAAAGATAATAAAAATAAGAAATTCTTATGGAAGGGAATCATGTAAAATACAACTTGGAGGAGGAATCAGAAGATACAGAGAGATTGAAGATTTGATTGAGAAAGGGGTTGACTATATCATCCTTGGAACTGCTCTCCTCATACCTTTTGTTCTTGAATCAGGATACTCTCTTGGAGATATAAAACTGTTCTATCAAAAGGTTGGAAAATTTTTTGATAAGGATAAAGAGGTTCCGGAATTTGAACTTATAGAAAAACTTGGCAAAGATTTGAAAGAAAAGATAATTGTTGCAATAGATTACAAAGACAATGAAATTGGAATAAGTGGATGGGAAGTTACAATTCCTTTTCTTCCTGAATATGTAATAGAAAATTTTAAAAATAAGGGATTTAAAAGGTTTCTTCTGACAGATATTGAAAGAGACGGAACACTGGAAGGAATTGAAGAGACAAGACTTTTTGAGATACTGAGGAAAGTTTCACATATGGATGAAAAACCTGAAATAATCGTTTCTGGGGGTGTTTCAGGAGAAAAGGATATTGAAACTCTTATAAATTTTGAATATCCACCTGATGGAGTTGTTATAGGGAAGGCAATTTATCAGGGACAGATAAATTTAAGAAAAATTATTCAAAAATATCAAAAAATATTGTAAAATTTAAAAAATGGGAAAGAAAAAATTTCTTCTTATTCTTTTATTTATTTTCTCTTTAATTATCTTTCCTCAAACTTTCAAAGCAAAAGTTACTCCAATCAATAACAGAGAATATTTCCCAAAAGTTCTGGGTCTTATTGAAAAATCAAAAAAATCTATTTATGCAATTTTATTCTGTGCAAAATATTATGAAAAATATCCATCAAGCCTTTCAAACCAGCTTTTAAATTCCCTGATAAAATGTGCAAAAAGGGGAGTAAAAGTGGAAATAATTCTTGACCAGTCTGAAAATGAATCTGTAAGCAAAGATAATATCAAAACAGCTATTTATCTTTCAAGAAATGGAGTTAATGTATATATGGATTCTATTGAAAAAACAACGCATTCAAAAGTTTTAATAGTTGATGAGAAATATATAGTTGTTGGAAGCACAAACTGGTCTTATTACAGTCTGAAACACAATAATGAAGCCTCTGTAATAATAGAATCCCCAGAACTTGCCAAATATTACATAAAATATTTCAAAAAGATAAAAAGGGAATGCAAAACCAAAATTTCTCCTTGCGGGAAAAAATAAATCTATTTTTCTCTTTCTTTTAAGAGTTTATATTCAAAACTATCAATTAAAGCCTTCCAGGAAGCTTCTATTATATTCTCTGAAAGTCCAACAGTCCCCCACACATCCTTTTCATCAGTTGATTCAATTAAAACTCTTGTAATTGCTGCTGTTGCTTTTTCCGGCTGTAATATTCTAACCTTATAATCGGTCAATTTCATATCTTTAATTTCAGGATAAAATTTGACCAAAGCCTTCCTTAAAGCATTATCAAGAGCATTCACAGGTCCATGCCCTTCACTTGCTGTATGTTCAACCAGCTTATCAACTCTCACCTTCACAGTCGCTTCAGAAACCACTTTTTTGCCTCTCTTTTCAACAATAACCCTGAAACTTTCCACTTCAAAAAGTTTTCTGTATTTTCCAAGAGCCTTCCTCACCATCAATCCAAAAGAACCTTCAGCAGCCTCAAATTGATAACCTTCCTTTTCAAGTTCTCCAACCATATCCAAAATCTTTTTTGTGACTTTATCATCTTTCTCAATATTATATTTCTTTAACTTCTGCAAAATTGTGCTTTTTCCTGAAAGTTCTGATATAAGTATTCTCCTCTGATTACCCACATCTTCAGGATTTATATGCTCATAACTTTCTGGTTTTTTGCTTATCCCATCTATATGTACTCCACCTTTATGTGCAAATGCACTGATACCAACAAAAGGCTGGAAAGGATAAGGGACAATATTTGCTATTTCATAAACATACCTTGATAATCTTGTAAGATGGACAAGTTTTTCTTTCCCAACACATCTGTATCCCATCTTCAATTCAAGAATAGGAATAATTGCAGTAAGATCGGCATTACCACATCTTTCTCCAAATCCATTTATTGTACCCTGAACCTGGATTGCTCCTTCTTTTACAGCAGCTATGGTATTTGCCACTCCCAATCCAGAATCGTTATGAGCATGGATACCAACAGGAACACTTATTTCTTTTACAACTTTCCCTGTGATCTCCCCTATTTCAAAGGGAAGGCTTCCACCATTTGTATCACACAAAATAATCCTGTCTGCTCCACTCTCCTCAGCAACTTTTATTGTTTTGATAGCATATTCTGGATTATTTTTATATCCATCAAAAAAGTGTTCTGCATCAAAAAATACTTTTCTGCCTTCCTTTTTAAGGAATTTTATAGAATCCTCAATAAGCTTTAGGTTTTCTTCAAGAGAAGTTTTGAGTACATATTTTACATGCAAATCCCATGATTTCCCAAAGATAGTGATATATTCTGTTCCACTATTAAGAAGTGCTCTAAGGTTTTCGTCCTTCTCCGCAGGATTGCTTTTCCTTCTTGTGCTTCCAAAAGCAACGATTTTGCTGTTCTTAAATTTCTTATTTTTTACCCTTTTAAAAAATAAATCGTCCTTTGGATTGGAACCTGGCCAGCCACCTTCAATAAAATCTACACCAAATTCATCAAGGGCTTCTGCAATTTTTATTTTATCAAATACTGTGAAGGAAATCGATTCTCCCTGCGCTCCATCCCTTAAAGTTGTATCATAAATTTCTATCTTTTTCATTTTATTTTTTCATTCTACTTTTTGATAAATTTTCTGTCAACTTTCCAAATTTATTTAAGATATTTTCCATAAAAAATTTTCAATGAGTAAACTGTAATGGAAAATAAAATGATTATTGAAAATAGAGCCAATAATGGACTTGAAATTTTGTAAACGAGGAGAGAAACAGAGCCAAGAACTATACAGCAATATATGATAAAAAGCACAGCCCTTGTTTGAGAAAATCCCAATGCTACAAGCCTGTGAGAAAAATGGTCCTTCCCTGTATATTCAATCCATTCTCTAAAATTTTTGACTTTTCCTTCAAGAACTCTCAGCACTGTAATTAAAATCATATCAAAGATTAAAATGTATAAAATTAAAATCGGTATAGCAATACCAACAATTTTGCTTTCATTTGACCATTCTCCCATAACTGCTATGCTGGAAAGAATAAAACCAAGAAATGTTGCCCCACTATCTCCCATAAATATCTTTGCAGGTGGGAAATTATAGAAACTGAAGCCGAGACAACTGCCAGCAATTGAAATTGAAATAAATCCAAGCCACCTATCTCCACTTAAATTTGAAATGGCAAAAAAGAATAGAGAAGAAACCATTGCAATCCCAACAGCAAGCCAGTCCATATTATCAAGAAAGTTCATTGCATTTGTAATTCCAACAACCCATATAATTGTAAAAAGATAATTGAGCCATTTGAATGGAAAAATTTTCAAACAAATTCCACAACTGAAAAGAATTCCAACGCTCAGAATCTGTATAAATAAACGGTATCTTGCCGGAATATGTTTTAAATCATCAATCAATCCAACGAGAAAAATGAGAGTTCCTCCATATATTACTCCTTTAAGAGGTATATTATAATCCATGGAGACAAATACTCCCAGATTGAAAGAAAGAAATATTGCGATACCTCCAAGTAAAGGTATGGGTTTGGTGTGAATCTTTCTTTCATTTGGATAATCCATAATTTTAAAAATACCTGCTAATTTCATCATTAAAGGAGTTAGAATAAAAGAGGAGAAAAAAGATGTTATAAAAGGAAAAATATATCTATACATTTTTAACAACCTCTTTTAATATTTCAATAATTTCCATTATCTCATATTTTTTCATATCATGGTAAAGAGGCAAACAGAAAGAGTTATTAAAAAGATATGCAGTTACTGGGAAATTTTTATCTTCAAGATTGAGATAGGAATGTATTGGCCTGAAAATCGGCTTTTTAGCATCAACTCCTCTCCTGATAAGATGTCTTCTTATATTCTCATTCCCTATCACTACAAATCTTGAATAGATATGGTCAGAAGTTTTTTGTGGTAATTTTATTTTATCAATATCTTTTAAACCATTAAAATAAATCTCCGCAAGATATTTTCTCCTTTCCAGATTTTTTCTCAACATCATAAAAGAATACAATCCGAAAGAAGCAACAATTCCACACATCCTGTAATTGAATGAGACTTCATATTTCTTCTTTTTATCATAAAAAGAAAGGTATTTTGCTTTCTCATAAATATTTTTATTATCTGTAAGGAAGATGCCACCTTTCTGTGCATTGAGAACTTTTGAATAATAAAATGAACATACACTTATATCTCCAAATTTACCTGACATCTTCCCTTTGTATTTACTGCCTATTGTAAATGTAAAATCTTCAATTACAGGAATACCAAATTTTTTAATCTTCTCAATTTTTGCATTTTTCCCGAACATATGAGGGACAATAATTGCTTTTACTTTTTTATTCTTCTTCAAATATCTCTCAATTTTCTCAACAGAAATATTAAAATCCTCCTCAACATCAACAACTGCAGGGATTGCCCCAACATACTTTATGGCATTTAACAGAGCAACACACACAAAACTTGGAATTATAACCTTATCATCCTTTCCTATTCCAAGAGATATCAGAGAAAGATGCAATGCTGAAGTGGCAGAATCTGTAGCAATCCCATATTTTCTTCCTATAAAATTTGCAATTGCCGATTCAAACTCCTCAACAGCCTTTCCTGGTTCCTCTATTCCTTTTTCCAAAAAATTTTTAAGTCTTTTATCCATTTATCTATTTAAGGAGAATATCAAGACTCTCAGGCCCACAATTGAAAAGCAAATCAATTATTGATAAGTCAGGAATAAAACCTATCTCCTTAAATTGTTGAGGATATTCAGGGCATACCCAGTTATGTTCCTCAACCTCAATTCCGTTTTCTTCAAATAATTTTTTATCAAGATAAACTTTTGATGCATATTTCCCTGTAAGATAAACTTTCCCTCCGAGTTTCTTGCAAATATTTACCAGCCTTTCAGAACTTTTACCTTCCACATTTAAACTTGAACTCATTATTATTTTTGTTTTTATACCCAGGAAATTTTTGATATAATCAAAAATAGTCTGGTTTAAATCTATCAACCTTTCCCAATCTTGGCCATATATTTTTTCAAATACAGGGAAGTATTTTTCAAAATACGGTGCTTTCTTATAAAAAGAAAGGATTGAATAAAGATGTTTATGTCTCCATTTTTTTGTATTATCAATTTTAACTTCATTAATTAATTGACCAAATTTCTGGTATACAGGGACAGTAAGAATAACTTCTCCACCAGGTCCCTTTATCTTGTTCCTGTTCTGCCAGTCATTTTTTGTAAACTGGACATCATCAAGTATCACAAAAACATCACTTTTTGCTACTTTTGCCCAGTATCTTAACCATGGAAGATAATGTGACTGATGAATTGCTATTCTCATTTTATAAAACAAATCTATAACAGACAAAAGCCTCTGCTGCTTCAACTGAAATTTCTCTACCTCTCATTCTTGCAAGATATTCTATACTTTTGAGACTTGCATGGTGAGGTGGTGGTTTTAACTGAGATTTATAGAAAGAAATTGCTTTCAATTTTTTATCAAGGTATTTTGAAATATCCACATAAAAATTTGGATGAAATTTCTCCCTTTCAAGACTCCACGAAATTGCTGGATTATCATATCCCAAAACTATCCTCTGGAAAGATTTCACCCCTCTTAAATGTGGACGGCAAGCAGTAAAACCTGCTTTAAAAACAGCTTCATGGTCTTGATTGTAAGATGTGACAGGTAATGCTACTATTGAAGGGTTTAAATTCTGTAAAGATAATTTTGCATCTTTTTCTATAAGAGAAATGAGTTCCCTTCTTGGAATTGTATCAAGTCTTAAATGTGTCTTCGTATCTTTGAACAAGATCTCATAATCATTAACTCCAAGAAATTCCATTGCATTTATAAACTCATTAATCCTTACCTCTGCACTGATTTCTTTCTCTCCTTCTTCTGTAAACTGCACCACTGTTCCATCAGAAACAAGCATTACATATACTTCTCCTCCAGCATCTTTAATCTTTGCCATTGTCCCAGCACATCCAAAAGCTTCATCATCTGCATGAGGAGAAATGATTAAAACTCTTTGTTTTTTCCAGAAAATATCTTCAATTTCCATCTTTCCTTCCTTTTTAAAATATCGCGATAAAGAGATTCTATCTTTTCACACATTATTTTTGCACTGAATTTATCCTTAACATAAATTTTTGCATTCCTTCCCATAACCTTCATCATATGAGGATTTTTTTCAAAATATTTTAACCTTTCTGCTATCTCCTGTCCACTACCAGGAGAAACAAGAAATCCAGTCTTCCCATCAATTACAACTTCGGGAATACCACCAACTCTTGTGGCAACACATGGTTTTTCCATCAGACCTGCTTCCACAAGAACTCTTCCCATCCCTTCATTTAACGATGGTAGAACAAATACATCTATATTTGCTAAAAATTCTCTTAAATCATCCAGCATTCCAAGAAAATATACTTTCTTTTCCAGCCCATATTCCTTAACCAGCTTTTCAAGAAAATCCCTTTCCTCTCCTTCTCCTGCAATCAACAAAACAAATTTATCATCAAGAAACCTCATACTTTCAATGAGATAGTTTATTCCTTTAACAGAAACAAGTCTGGAAGCGCATCCAATGATAAATTTATTTTCACCAATATTCAATCTCCTCCTGAAATTTATATTTTCAAAATTCTCCTTCACATACTTTTCAACTTCAATACCACTTATAATTTTTACATACTGGGATTCCTTCCCTATTCCATTCTGAAGATGCTCCTGCTTTGATTTTTCAGATAGTGTTATTATAGCATCTGTAAATTTTGCAAGTATTCTCTCAACAAATATAATAATTTTTGTCAAGAATTTCGGAAAATAACCATAAAAAACATGCCCATGTGGAGTATGGATTATAACAGGAACTTTTGCAAATTTTGCAGCAATTCTCCCAAGAACCCCTGCTTTGGAGGTATGTGTATGGACTATATCATATTTCCCATTTTTAAGTATTCTGTAAATTTTTAAAAATGCTATCAAATCCTTCAATGGATTTATTTCCCTTACAAGTTCATCAATGTGTATCACATTTATATCATCAAGAGGAAATCTGATTTCTTTTTCTCCTTTACTCAATCTTCCTGTAATAAGGTCAACATGAAAATTTTTCTCCATAAGATATTTCACTGTCAGATAAGTATTTTCCTGAGCACCACCCTGACACATCCTTGTGATAATGTGAGCTACTTTTATCATCTCTTTTTAACCATTCTCTTAAATCTTTTCCTTTCCTTTCTTGTTGGAATTCCAAAATATTCAACTTTGCCTTCCATTCTTTTTGTAACTATTCTGCCTTCTTCCAGCCTCCTTAAAACATCCAAAATCATCTCTCTTCCCTTTTTTAACGCTTTAAAATAAAGAGTCTGCTCATTATCACGGTCACTCACTGGAATTTTCTCCTGTGCAATAATTTCACCAGAATCAAGCTTTTCTTCCACTTTATGGATAGTAACTCCTATCTCATTTTCTCCATGATACAGAGCCCAGAATATTGAATCCATCCCCCCATATTTTGGTAGGAGTGAAAGGTGAAGATTTATAAACCATTTTGCAGTTTTTAAAATTTCTTTCCCCAAAATCCTTGCATTTATAGTGAGAACAACATCTGGTTTTATCTTCTTTAATAAATTTACTGTCCGGGAAGAATTATGAGTTTCTACTTTAAAAATCTTTAAAGGATAAACAAGAGCCACTTCTTCTATTGAATAAAACTCATCATTCTTCCATGATGGATACAATTTCCTTTTAAAATAATGGAATTTTATCAACATCAATTCCTTCAACTTCCCGAAAACATAATCAAATCCATACTTCCAATACAATTTCCATATCTTTTTAAATCTTATTCCCTCATTTCCAAAAATCATCCTGCTTCTTTCCTCCAAAATTATCCCTTCTACTCCATATCCATTTTTCAAAAGGTAACTTACAACCATCCCGGGGGATATCCTCCAGGTTCGTGTTAAAACAACTATTTTCATTTTATAAACTCATATACTTTCCTGGAAAAATTTTCCCAGTTTAATTCATTCAAAACCCTTTTATATCCATTCTCTCCAAGTCTTTCAGCAAGTTTCTTATCGGACAGAATTTTTATTATTGCCTTTGCAATATCGTTCTCATCTTCAGGATTAACAAGTAATCCATTGTATCCATCAATAACAGCATCAACCACACCACCTGATTTTCCTCCAATTACAGGTTTTTTACACGCATTTGCTTCCAGAAAGACTATGCCAAAACCTTCAACATCTCCCTTTTCTTTTATTTCTCTACTTGGCATGATAAATAAATCGCATAAGTTATAAAAATATAAAAGCTGTGATGGGAATCTTCTTCCAGCAAAGATAACCCTCTCTTCTACACCACATTCAAAAGCAAGTTCCTTCAAATAATTTTTTATAGGCCCATCACCTACAAGCAAGTAATAAACATCAGGTATTTCCTTCAAAACCAATGGGAGTGATTTTATTACCATATCAAAACCTTTCCTCATTACAAGCCTTCCAACAGAAAGAATAATCTTTTTATCTTTCAAAAATTCAAGATTTTCCTCTTTTAAGAACCTTTCAGGTATCTCTGCTGGATAGAATTTTGAAGGGTCGGTTCCTGGATGGACAATAAAAATCTTTTCTCCATTTACTCCAAATCTGATAAGTCTGTTTTTAACAAAATTACTGAGGGCAAAGATATTTTCACTATTTTCATATATTTTTAAATAGACATTTTTCAAAAATCTCCTCTTTATCTTTTCAAATTCATATCCATAACCAAAAAGGTAATATTTAAAACGGAATATTTTTTTCAGAAAATAAGAAATCAATCCTCCGTATCCAATATTCATTGCAAAAACTTTTTTTGGTCTAAATCTCAAAAAAACAATGAGAAAAGTAAAGAAAAACGGGAAAAATCTCAAATAACCGAGATTGTATCCATAAAACCTGAATATTCTGTATCTCCTCTTTTTATCATATTCCATATCCTTTTTACTTTTCGGCCCGATGCATAAAACATCTATTCCAAAATCATAAAAATGGTCAGCAAGTTCTCCACTTATAGTACTGACACCATCTGTATGAGGAGGAAAATCAACAGAAGCAATTAAAATCTTTTCTCTTTTCAACATAGTAAACTCCTTATAAACTTTTTTATAAGCCAGACATCTTTAAAAGAAAGAAAATCAAGATAACCATTAATTTTTGCTTTAAAAGTAAAAAAATTATCGGAAGAATCAATTCCAATTCTATACAGAGAGAATAAATCTGTTCTTTCATTATTAACACCGTAAATTGCAGAACATGCACAGAAATAACCTGCCTCTTTAACAATTTTTTTTATTTCAGAATTAAAATCAAGAAATGTCCCATATGGATAGGAAAATGGGATAAAACTGTTTTTTAAATTTTCCTTCAAAATTCTGTAAGAGAGAGTTATTTCCTCTTTTGCCTTCTCAAAAGAGATTTTTGAAAGATTAACATGGTTCAGTGTATGTGACCCAAATATTATTGATGAACATTCCATTTTTTTTATATCCTGCCAGTTTAAAATTCTATTATATTCAGGATTATCTCCGATATCATGTGGCAAAACTTTATTTTTTCCTACATATCCAACTGTAAGAAATATGGTTGCTGGCAATCCATATTTCTGCAGAACAGGATATGCATAAAGATAATTATCCCTGTATCCATCATCAAAAGTTATAACAACTTCCTTCCCAGAGATAGATTTATTTTTAATCCTTTTTATTGCTTCTATAAGAGATATAACTTCAAAATTTCCTTTTAAATATCTTATATGTTTTTCAAATTCTTCCGGAATTACATTTGTTTCATATTTCCTGTATGGA
>Ga0164318_10005580_pt1 | contig 12167 bp, 15 predicted proteins | sample GuaBasSedimGuay9_FD_113734 | JGI IMG/M metagenome (GOLD analysis project Ga0164318, IMG submission 113734) | Subseafloor sediment microbial communities from Guaymas Basin, Gulf of California, Mexico - Guay9, Core 4571-4, 0-3 cm | ecosystem: Environmental > Aquatic > Marine > Hydrothermal vents... | reverse complement strand
GCGGTTCATCTTTTCTGCCTTCCTCCCCTTTCCCCTGCGCCATTGCGGATGACTTCTGCCTTGATAAGTGAAAACAAAACAGCTACGATGGACCACAATTCCCGTTACTGGGTATCCAGAAATCTTTGATTGATGGATGCTGTAGTTATAGATCAGAACGGCACAAAATTCTATATTTTTCGGAGTGATAATTCATGATAGACAACAGAGATGATGGAATCGAAGAAGGAGAGGAGAGCTTTGCTGATTTGCTCGAATCCTTTGATTCCCAGGCAGGGGACGATGTCAGGGTTGGTGATAAAATCAGGGGTGCGATTATTGCCATCGGGGAGGATGCGGTCTTCGTTGACACCGGCACCAAGAGCGATGGTATCGTGGAAAAGGATGAGCTCCTGGATGAAGACGGGCAACTCTCTTACAAGGTTGGGGACCTTGTGGAACTCTACGTGGTTTCCAACAATGGCCAGGAGATCAAACTTTCCAGGGCCCTTTCGGGGATCGGGGGGGTGGCACTCCTGAGAGATGCCTATGAGAGCGGTGTCCCCGTGGAAGGAAAAATAAAGGCGCCGTGCAAGGGCGGGTTTCAGGTGGAAGTATTGAAAAGGCGGGCATTCTGCCCGGTCAGCCAGATGGACCTTCGATACGTTGAAAATTTCGACGACTATGTGGGCGGAACATATCAGTTTCTCATCACGCAATTCGAAGAAGACGGAAGAAATATTGTTGTTTCCCGCCGGAGATTGATGGAACAAGAACAGCAAAAGGTTCATGCCGCCTTTCTTGAGGATTTGAAGGAGGGAGACATCAGAGAGGGGCGGGTGACCAAACTCATGCCGTACGGCGCGTTCGTGGAACTTATTCCCGGTATTGAAGGGATGGTCCACCTTTCTGAATTGAGTTGGTCTCGGGTGGAAAAGGCGGACGAGGTGATCAGCCCCTATGATGTGATCACCGTAAAGGTCATTGGCATTTCTCAGGGGGCAAAGGGTGGCCTGCCGAAAATTGCACTTTCCGTAAAGCAGGTGACCAGTGATCCATGGGAAACGGTGGAAGAGCAGTTTCATCCCGGGCAGGAAGTAAAAGGCACGGCGAAACGGTGTGCCAAGTTCGGCGTGTTTGTTGAGATCGCCCCGGGCATAGAAGGGCTTGTCCATATAAGCGAGATGAGTTACCGAAAACGCATCATGAACCCCGAGGATGTGGTGAAGCCGGGACAGGTTGTAGGGGTGATGATAAAGGAGATTGACCCGAAGGCCAGGAGGATTTCGTTGAGCATGAAAGATGTGGAGGGGGACCCCTGGCTCGAAGTGGGGGAACGCTACCGCGTGGGACAGATCGTTCGAGGACGCATAGAGAAAAAGGAAGGGTTCGGGATTTTCGTGTCACTGGAACCGGGGGTCACCGGTCTTTTGCCCAAATCCAACCTGGACAGATCTCCAGACGCACAATCTATTGCCAAGCTCAGGGAAGGGGATACCATACCGGTAATCGTTCATGCCATCAACGCGGAGGACCGGAAGATCACCCTGGGCCCCGGGGATGGCGGAGAGGAAACGGACTGGCAGGCGTTCACCGGGAAGGGGAAGGCCATGGGTTCCCTCGGCGCAAAGCTCCAGAAGGCTCTGGACGCCAAGAAACCCTAATCTTTGCTGTTTGTCGCTATGTTAGCCAGAATATTCTAAGTGAGCGTAATCAACGTGGTGAAGGGTCACGGCAATCTTTTTGCGATCAAAAAGATCCCCGTGCCCTTTTCTGCTGCGAACGGTGGTCATTGAACCCATACCGGAAAAGAAGGGTGAGAGGCACGGGCTGGTTTATTGCTCAGCGGCCTTGTCGGGGTGCTCCAGGGATGCGATTCGTTTTTCGAGACCGTCAACCCGGCGCGTGAGGGCCGTCAAATCCTGTCTTGTAGCGATGTCCAGCCCCTCAAGTGCTTTCTTGACCGTGGAGCTCACCCTTTCCTGCATATCTTCCCACTGCTTTGACCCGCTCTCGATCAGATCCTTGGAGAGCTTTTCTGCCTCTTCCGTGGTAATTTTGCCTTCCTCCACCAGCTTGCGGGTAACGTTTTCGATTTTTTCCTTGGTAACGACGGCTGCGCCTAAGCCGGCAAGCAGGCTTTTCTTAATGGTTTCAAACATGATGAACCTCCTTATTGCGTGATGAAAAGGTCGGTGCCTGGAAATTTGTCCTGTGGCTGGGTGAGATAGAATTCCCCCTTTTCAATCCATTCCTTCAGGATACCGGCAATTTCCCTGGATCGTGGATACGATGTCATGGGTACGGTGGGGATTTCCTGCCCGTTGAGATGGATTGTCCCGGATTTCAGCTCCGCATAGCTCACCTGCCCCAGGCTCTTGCCTTCACCTTTGGGATAATCATTGCCATAGTCAATTATCTGGGTGAAAATTTCGTCATCCGAAACTCCTGTAAAACGGGCGATGTCCTCATTCAACACGGGAATGGGGACGCCCACGCCCACCGCGAGGGAGCATCCGTAGCCGAGAAGGCTCACCCCGGCTACCCACTTGGGGTCCATTTCCTTCAGATCGCCCGTGACCATGAGGGTTCCTGAAGGGCTCAGGGGCACTCCGTTTTTTCCGCGCTTGACGTCAGGTTTGTGTTGGGTGCCCGGACCGATAATATATCCCTTTGCCCCTCCCAGGAATATCCTCGTCCCAATGCCCAGGGTCAGGTAATAAGGGTCATTAAAGAGGGGGCTCAACTGCCCTGACGTGGCGTAGTTCGCGTTCCCAGCACGCGGTTTCAAGACGCCCATATAGGTGTAGACAGTCTTTTTTGTCAGGTTAATGGCGCAGTTATAGTTCTGATAGGCGTTTCTCGGGTTTAATAGCTGGGCATAGGGTAAGTCAGCCAGGGTGATCTGCTTCTTGAACCGTCGATTCGGATAGCAATCTGTCCCGTAACCAGACGCCTCAAGGCGAACGCGTTTTCCCGCGAGGAGGTCTTGGATGACATGACCACCGCCATACTTGAACTGTCCCGGATATACGCGGTTCAGCGGATCATCCTGGGCCGGTTCCGTGGCGCCGAGATAAATGTCCACGGCTGCGAGCCCGGCATAGGCCGGTACCCCGTTGAGGAGAACATGGGAGGCCTTGATCCCGGGCTTGGCATGCCCGAAATTGATAAAGGCACCGGAAGAACACATGGGAGAGAAGGTTCCTGTTGTTACCACGTCAACTTCTTGGGCAGCCTTGGCAGGACCCTTTTTGCGGACAATATCGGGCATCTCGTCAGCGGTCACCACAACCACTTTTCCCGCCCGTATGCGCTCATTGATCTCCTGAATGGTCTTAGGACCCTTTTTTCTCGCCATTGAAAAGCCTCCTGAGGATGATTAGAGGAAAGATTCTAGAATGGAAAACCAAATCTGACAAGTAAAAGTTTTTAATCTGAAATATTTGGAAGAAGGTCAATCCCATGAAGACCTGAGCCCTTCTTGACTTTTAGAAAGCCATCCTATAACAATATCCTCGACATTGCGGAAAAAACGGCGCAGAGTGATTTGATCAGCAGCCGTTCGTATGCGGGTCCAGAGGGGCATGAAACAACATGCGTTGTATCAGGAGCAGCAGGCATGGAGCCTATTAAAATTGGGGAACTTGAGATCAAGGAAAACGGGCCTTTTTTTGTGATCGCCGGGCCATGCGTCATTGAAAATGAGTCGGTGACTCTGGAAGTTGCAAGGTTCCTGCGAAAAACAGGAGATGAGCTTGGTATTCCGGTGATTTTCAAGACTTCATATGACAAGGCAAACCGTACTTCCCTCGATTCCTTCAGGGGACCGGGGCCAGAAAAAGGGCTTGAAATCATTGGGCGGGTCAAAGATGAAACGGGATTGCCGGTTCTCTCCGATGTCCACGAACGGGACCAGGTGGAGCCGGCCGCTGCGGTTCTGGATGTTATCCAGATTCCCGCTTTTCTCTGCAGGCAGACCGATTTGATTCTTGCAGCGGCCCGGACAAATTTGCCCGTAAACATCAAGAAGGGGCAGTTTTTGGCCCCGTGGGACATGGCGCCGGCAGTAGAGAAGGTGCGCTCTACCGGCAATCATCGACTCCTCCTGACAGAACGGGGATCCTCATTCGGATACAACAACCTGGTCGTGGATATGAGGTCCATTGCGGTTCTCAAGGGCTTCGGATTCCCGGTTATTTTTGACGCGACGCACAGTGTCCAGCTCCCAGGGGGAGGAGGACATTGCTCCGGCGGACAGAGAGAGTATGTGGGAAATCTGGCACGTGCTGCCGTGGCAGCCGGCGCAGATGGGGTCTTTATGGAAATACATCCTTCCCCTGATTCGGCCCTTTGCGACGGGCCCAATTCTTTGCCTCTCAGCGATGTTCGTGATCTCCTGCTGATCTTAAAGGCTATTTATCAGGTGGTACGATCCTGATTAGACATGATTTGCAGGATTTTGCGGGATTATTTGGTCCAACTGGCAGCCGACCAGATACCGTTCCGGACCAAAGAGAACAAAACAGCGGCACTCAAGAACAAGATTCAATGAAAACAGGGGTTTTCCTGAAGCAGAAAGGTGCCTTTTATATGCCGCCTTCTATCGGTGGCGTTTGATTGAACAGGGGATGCAGGGATATGAGAGTGAAAGAGGACCATGCAGAGAAACGGGCAAAAGAGATTAAGCTGTTGATCCTGGATGTGGACGGCGTTTTGACCGATGGAACCATTCACCTGTCCGCCTCGGGTGAGGAGACAAAGGTGTTTCACACCAGGGACGGTTACGGCCTGAAACTCTTAATGGCAGGCGGAATTGGTGTGGCACTCATATCGGGGCGGGAATCCAGCGTCGTTGAGAAGCGTGCCGGTGAACTTGGCATTGGTTTGGTGTTTCAGGGAGTGAAGGACAAGGAGAGTGTTTGCATCAAATTGCTGAAGCAGAACGGATTGAAAAAGGAACAGGTTGCCAGTGTTGGTGATGACCTGCCGGATTTATCCCTCTTCGCATTTTCCGGAGTGCGCATAGCGGTTCACGACGCCGCCGAGGAACTCCTGGAAGTTGCTGACGTGATCACCGAACGAAATGGGGGGCGCGGTGCCGTGCGGGAAGTTTGTGAGTGGATTTTGAAACTGCAGGAGAAATGGTTCCAGGTGATCGGCGATATTGCCGGAAACTGAGGAGCCACCCTCAAGGTGGGGAGTCCAAGCGAAGCGCGGACAAAATATCTTTACATACTAAATAAGGCCTTGATATAATCATTCATGTTTCTGGTTCAATTTCTCAGAAGGCGTTGGCCCCTTGTGGGTGTGGGGGTCTTGCTGGTCCTTGCGGGGGTGTTTGCCATCAAGTCCGGCAAAGACCTCTTGCGAGACTCAGCCCTGGAGAAGGTGGTTTCCGGTGAGGGTATTCGGCTGAAAGACATCCACTATACCCAGGAAGATCCTTCGAAAGGCATGAGATGGGTCCTCGATGCAAAAGAGGTTCGATTTTCCGAAGACAGGCAGTCAATTTTTTTCCGCGGTTTTCGTTTGAACGTCAGGCCAACGGGAAGACCAGCTTTTCATCTCACCGGAGAACACGGCGAGTATTCCCGGTCAAGCGGACAGGCAAAACTTTGGGGAAACCTGGAGGGTTTGTCTGATGATGGATATAGGATAGTGACGGAACGTATGTTGTTTGACGAAAAAAAAGGGGTATTAACGAATGACAGGCCGGTCGAACTATTCGGCTCTTTTTTTTCTGTATCAGGGACAGGAATGTTTGTGGATCTCAGGAAAAAAAAGATGAAAATCCTTGCGGAAGTAAAAACTGTTATTCGGGAAGGGGCCGCCCTAAAATGAAAATCCTCAAGGTTGTTTGTGTTCAACTGGCTGCAATTATATTTGTGGGATGTATCGTTCTTCCTCTCTGTGGTGCACAGGAGAAGAAAAACAGCCATATGGGCGTTGCCCCGAAACCCATCGTGATCCTGTCGAAGACCCTTGAAGTGGATAACGATAAAAAGATAGTCACCTTTACGGGAGAGGTAAACGCCAAGAAGGATGATTTTGTGGTGGATTGCCAGAAAATGCTGGTGTATTACCGCTCTTCACCCGATAAAGGTAAACAGGGGGAATTTGCCCAGGGGATCGATCGAATTGTCGCTACCGGGCAGGTCAGGGTAACCAGGAAAGAAGGTGGCCTGGCCACCGCGGACAAGGCCGTTTATTATCAGAACGATGACAAAATCATCTTGACCGGACATCCTTCCGTGAAACAAGGCAATGACCTGGTCAAGGGCGAACGGATTACCATCTTTTTCCGGGAAAACAGGAGTATTGTAGAAAGTTCCGGGAAGGGGCGGGCCCAGGCAATTATTTTCCCGAAGGCCCAAAAGAAGGAGACCCCTTAAACGTGGGAGGGAAAACGCTCGAGGCAAAGGGTCTGGTGAAGATTTACAACGGGAAACGGGTTGTTGACGACGTGACCCTGCACCTCAAGAGTGAGGAGATCGTTGGACTTCTCGGACCCAATGGGGCGGGCAAGACAACAACATTCTACATGATCGTCGGTTTGGCGCAGCCCGATGAAGGGAACGTCTTTCTTGACGGGGAGGATATCACCAAAGATCCCATGTACCTCCGGGCAAGGAAGGGGATAAACTACCTTGCTCAGGAGCCTTCGATCTTCCGGAAGCTCACGGTAGAGGAGAACCTGCTGGCCATCATGGAGCGGCTAAACGTGCCCCGGAACGAACGAAAGGAACGGATCAAGGAATTCCTGGACGAGTTGAATATTGGTCACCTTGCCCGGCAGAAGGCCCTGTCCCTTTCAGGTGGTGAACGAAGGCGACTTGAAATAACAAGGGCGCTTATCACCGAACCGAGATTCATGCTTTTGGACGAGCCTTTCGCGGGGATCGATCCGCTGGCAGTCAGTGATATACAGCAGATTATTCGACAGTTGAAAGACAGGGGATTGGGGATTATTATTTCAGATCACAATGTGAGGGAAACTTTGAACGTCTGCGACGTTGCTTATATTATCAGCGAAGGAAGGATTATTGAGTACGGTGGGTCTGAGAAAATCGTGAAGAGTGAAGTGGCCAGGGGCGCTTACCTGGGCGATGATTTTAGTATGTAACATATCTCGCACGATGTACTTATCCGGCACCGACTGAAAACGAAATGGCTCTAGAACTAAGACAATCACTGAACTTAAGCCAGCAGCTCATTATGACGCCGCAATTGCAGCAGGCTATCAAACTCCTGCAGCTATCGAGGCTCGAGCTTCTTGATACGATTCAACAGGAACTTGAAGTCAATCCCCTGCTGGAAGAACAGCTGCCCTCCGATTCTGATGAAGAGAGCCCGCCGGAGGAGGGAAAAAACCATCCCGAAGAAGGTGCCCCGGATGTTCCGGAAGTCAAAGAAGTAAAAGTCGAAGAAAATGCCCGCGATGATGTGGACTGGGAGAATTATCTGAACGAGTACAATACCGCGTGGGCTGAGGTTCCTCATGAAGTTAGGGAACTTCCCTCCCTGGATAACGTCACTTCCAGCAAGACAAATCTTTACTCCCATCTCTTGTGGCAGCTCAATATGAGCCGAGCGGATGAAATTGCAAGAGAGATTGGATCACACATTATCGGCAATCTGAATGATGATGGATACCTCAAGGCCTCCTTGGAGGAGATTGCGGAGACTACCGGTTATCCCCTTGAACAGGTGAACGGAACCCTGGAGCTCATCCAGAACTTTGATCCCGTGGGAGTTGGAGCCAGGGATACCAGGGAGTGCCTGTTAATACAGGTGAAATTTCACAACCTGGGGGGGACAATCGTAGAGGAAATCATCAGGAATCATATGCGTGAACTGGAAGACAGGAAATATGAGCGCATCGCGAAAGATCTCTCAATTTCCTTGGAGGAAGTGCTCTCCGCCGTATCCGTTATCCAGGGGCTGGAACCTAAACCGGGGAGGAGTCTCACCGACGAAGAGACTATTTATGTGAGCCCTGACATCTATGTTTTCAAAGTGGGCGATGATTATCAGATAGCACTGAATGAAGATGGGTTGCCAAAACTGAGGGTTAACGCCTATTACAAAGAGATCCTTTCCAACAAGGATTCGCTTCCGGAGAACGCGAAAGCCTATATCCAGGAAAAACTCAAGTCTGCAGCCTGGCTGATAAGGAGCATCCATCAACGCCAAAGGACCATTTACCGGGTCACGGAGAGTATTGTTCGCTTTCAGCGGGATTTTCTGGAAAACGGGATTACCCATTTGAAGCCGCTGGTGTTGCGGGATGTGGCTGAAGATATCGAAATGCATGAGTCTACCATCAGCCGGGTGACCACCAATAAGTTTGCCTATACACCGCAGGGGCTCTTTGAGCTGAAATTCTTTTTTAACAGCGCTATTAACAGTGTTGAAGGTGATGCAGTTGCATCCGAGAGTGTGAAAGAGCACATCCGGAACATAGTGAAGAAGGAGGATGTTGCAAAACCCTACAGTGACCAGGAGATTTCAAATATTCTCAAGAAATTGAATATTCGCGTCGCGCGGAGGACAGTGGCAAAATACCGGGAGAGCATGGGTATATTGCCTTCACGGAAACGAAGGCAGCCTTATGGAAACGCGGGACAGTGAGGTCTCCCCGCAACCACCATTGTTGTCAGGAGGAGGAAATATGGATATTACTGTGACGTTTAGACATACCGAACCGATGGAGAGTCTGAAGGCCTACGCAGAGGAAAAAGTTTCAAAATTGAAAAAATATCTGGATTACCCGATGGAAGCACATGTCGTGCTGACTGTGGAAAAGTTTCGACATCAGGCTGATGTGACCATCAGCGTGAACGGAACGAGAATCAAGGCGGTAGAGGAAACAGGGGACATGTATTCCGCCATTGATCAGGTTATGGACAAGATTGAAAAACAGATCAAACGGCATCTGTCCAAGATCAGATCAAGGCGATCGGACAATATAAAGGGTGAGGATGCCCTTGCTTCCGAGGAAGCAAACAGTGCAGTCCAGGAGGAACCAACCATAGAAGTCGAAAAAATGGTGGCAAAACCAATGGATGTAGAGGAAGCCGCCATGCAGCTCGATGTGATGGGAGGGGAGTTCCTGGTTTTCAGAAATGCGAAGTCATTGGAGATTAATGTAATTTATAAGCGCCGGGACGGCAACCTCTGCCTTATTGTGCCGGCGAGTTAATGTGACTAGGCGATGAAATTTTCAGACATTATAACAGAAGACAGTATCATTCCTGATCTGAAAGCCAGAGATAAGGAGGGGGTACTGGAGGAGCTGGCCCAGGCCATCTGCACCCATGCACCTTCTGTGGACAAGTCAGATCTTGTACGGGTCCTCCTGGAGCGGGAAAAACTCGGGAGTACAGGCATTGGGGAAGGGGTGGCCATTCCACACGGGAAAATCAGCAGCCTCAACCAGCCAATGATATCCTTCGGGAGAAGTAAACACGGTTTGGACTTTGATTCCATGGATGGGCAGCCTGCCTATCTTTTTTTTCTGCTGGTAGCTCCGGAGAATTCGGCGGGCCTTCATCTGAAAACACTGGCCAAGATTGCCAAGGTTCTCAAGAGCAAAGACTTCCGCAGAAAATTGATGGAAGCCGGGACCCGTGAAGAGATTTATGAGACTATTGTCAAGACCGATGAAGAGGAAAACGGGATCTGAGGGACATGTATAAAGGGCCGGCATGATAGGATTACTCATTATTTCACACTGTGAACTGGGGAGAGAACTGCTCAACGCTGCTGAGCTTATCATGGGGCGGTTGGAGAACGCACAAGCCATTGCCATAACCCAGACTTCCAGCAGCCAGGAAATGATAGACGCCATCTCGGAAAAGATAGAAATCATGAACGAGGGAGATGGTGTTCTCATCCTTACCGATATGTTTGGCGGGACCCCTTCCAATCTCAGCCTCTCCTTCTTGGGTGATGAAAAAGTGGAGGTGCTGACAGGGGTGAACCTTCCCATGGTTATTTCTGCGGCACAGGATCGCAAACATTTTCCCCTGGATGACCTTGGAGAGCGGGCGAAGGAAGCAGGGAAAAGGAGCATCGCTCTTGCGGGACAGTTGCTGAAGTCGGAATGATATCTTTGATCAGAATCACAGCGGAAAATTTTGATCGTTTTGTGCAGGAAATCCTTGCTATTGAAAGAGTTTCTTTCCCTTCACCCTGGACGTCGGAGGCATTTCGCGAGGAAGTGCAGAGATCTTTCTCTTCCCTTTGGGCACTTACTGATAATCAGGAACTTGTGGGATATATCTGCTTCTGGGCTTTGGCGGGAGAACTGCATCTCATGAACATCGCGGTCCACCCTCAAAGACGCGGTGAGGGCCTCGGGAGGATGCTTATTGATAGAATGATTACCGCAGGTATCTGCGAAGGCATTGATTGTGTGTTCCTGGAAGTTCGGCCGTCAAATACACCTGCCAGGAAACTGTACAGGCAAGTAGGGTTCAGGGAAGTCGGTCGCCGTGCGAAGTATTACAGCGACACGGGTGAAGATGCCATCCTTATGGCCCTGCAACTGAATTCCGGAGGAAATACAGGCACGCTGACCACGGTGTATACTTTGTCGTGAAACATTGCTGTCCAAAAATAAATACCATTTTTGGACAGCAGTGATCTGAAACCGTAATGACAAGAAAAGAAGCACGAGGAGGAAACAATGGCGTTGAAAGTTGGAATAAATGGATTTGGACGTATTGGGAGAATGGTATTCCGGGCCGGATATCGAAACAATGAAATAGAATTTGTGGCCATAAACGATCTGACAGATCCGGCGACCCTTGCCCATCTTTTGAAATATGATTCTGTGCATGGTATCCTGGACGCTGAAATTTCCAGTACTGATCATTCCCTTGTTGTGGATGGAAGAGAAATTGAAATCTATTCCGAAAAGGATCCGTCCAGGATCCCATGGGGAGACACGGGGGCGGAAACGGTCTTCGAGTGTACCGGCCTGTTCCGGGACCGGGAAAAAGCCTCAATGCACCTCGAAGGAGGAGCAAGAAAGGTGGTTATCTCAGCCCCTGCCAAGGGCCCTGATATCACACTCGTGATGGGGGTAAATCACCATGAATATGATCCTCAGCGTCATCATGTGGTTTCCAATGCATCCTGTACTACCAACTGCCTGGCACCTGTCTGCAAGGTCCTGCTGGATTGCTTCGGGATTGAGAAAGGGGTGATGACCACCACCCACGCCTACACGGGGGACCAGCGGCTGCTCGATTTTCCCCACCGGGACTTGCGGAGGGCACGGGCTGCGGGTCTTTCCATGATTCCCACGACCACAGGGGCGGCCAAGGCGGTTTCGCTGGTCTTGCCGCAGCTTGAGGGCAAATTGAACGGTATGGCCATACGCGTGCCCACGCCGAATGTCTCGGTCGTGGACCTGGTGGTCCAGACAAAAAAAACCGTGACGGTGGAAGAAGTAAACAACGCATTTAAGGAAGCGTCTGAGACCTATCTCAAGGGTATCCTGGATTTTTGTGATAAACCACTTGTTTCGACAGATTTTAACGGTACCCGGGTGTCCTCAACGGTGGATGGTCTTTCTACGATGGCCATCGGGGACATGGTGAAAGTGCTCTCCTGGTACGACAATGAATTTGGATACTCTAACCGGATGGTTGACCTGGCCCTGCACATGGCTTCCCTGTGACCGTTAAGAAGTTTCCAGCGAATATGTTCATTTTACGTCGTCATTGCGAGCGAAGGGAAGCAATGTCATGGATTGTCAACTTGACTAGGAAGATTGCTTTTCAGAAATTCGCGGAAAAGTGGTGGAGAGGAGAAGCGGGATGGGAGAGCGAAAGCCCCTCATAGCAGGGAACTGGAAGATGAATCTTGACATCGGGGATGCGGTAAAGCTGGTACAGACTATTGGTGCCAGTCTGAAGGATGATACGGATCGGGAGGTCCTGGTTGCGCCTCCGTTTACGAGTCTCCCGGCGGTGAAACAGGCAATCGGCGAGACCAAGATATTCCTGGCGGGTCAAAACATGCACTGGGAGATGAAGGGGGCCTATACCGGCGAGATTTCCGGCCGGATGCTCCAGCAGGTGGGCTGTACCCATGTCATTCTCGGACATTCAGAAAGAAGAACCCTCTTCGGGGAATCGAGCGAGGTGGTTGATCTGAAAGTGAAGTCGGCCGTG
>Ga0164318_10005579_pt1 | contig 12168 bp, 13 predicted proteins | sample GuaBasSedimGuay9_FD_113734 | JGI IMG/M metagenome (GOLD analysis project Ga0164318, IMG submission 113734) | Subseafloor sediment microbial communities from Guaymas Basin, Gulf of California, Mexico - Guay9, Core 4571-4, 0-3 cm | ecosystem: Environmental > Aquatic > Marine > Hydrothermal vents... | reverse complement strand
GCGTCACGTGAATCCCGTTTCACGTGATAACGTGATCACGGGATTGCACCAACGGTGCTCACGCACAACGTGGCTCCCCGTGAGGTGGGACGTTGCCCACCAACGGGGGCTCACGTCCACGCCGGTGGAAAATATGGGGCCGGCCCTATACCCTTGCGGCACAAGCGGGCAAATAATGCTAACCGCATTATTTGGGTTAATGAACCTGAACTCTCTACTATCTTAAACTTCCGGTCTTTCTTGAAATGGCGCTTTAGGCCTTCTGTGCCTTTGGGAAAACATACAACTTCGGCATCGGGGCAAAACTCAGGAAGTCTGCCGATACTTCCTGAATGATCCATCTCGGTATGGCTGAAAACAATATAGCGGATTTTTGACGGCTAAATCACCTCTCTTATCCTGCGCAGCATATTTTTAAAACCATAATGCTTTACTGTGTAAATAAGAGCCGGCAGTTCATCTAAAATAAGGTAAGCGTTGTAAGTAAACCCGAAAGGAGTGAAACAACCGTGGAAATTACGCAGACTCCAATCAATATATCCTGCCCGGTAAACTCCCCTATCTATTTCTACCATACACCAGAATGCTATCTGCCCATACTTTTTATATCTTCTAAAATGGTTTCCAAATCATCTTCGTGTTCAACCTCATCCTTTAAAATGTCCAGAACCATATTGTAAGTTATAACATCTTTGTCTTTGACGAACTCCGCCAGTTTTTTATACACAAAAATAGCGCACCTTTCTCCTTTTATGTTCTGCTTAAGAAGAACATTTACTTTAGGATTAGAAGGAGCATCATATCCACAGTTTGTATTCTTGTACCAATCCTGCGGCGCAAGAAGAGGTTCACCTCCAAGCTGCATAATACGCCCGGTTAACATACCGGCATGCTTAAGTTCGTCGGAAGCGTGCTCTTCTAATTCACGCGCCACTACTTCACGCATAGGGCCCTTTGCCAATTTCGCCCCTACCCAATACTGGTAATAGGCAAGCCATTCATCAGCATAGGCTTTATTAAGAAGCTTTAATAGCTTTTTTACATCTACTCCTACAATCTCTTTACCCTTTGCACCCATAAGATTACCTCCTATTCTTCAATTTTCTCAAAACTACTCTTATCCGCTCCGCATACCGGACATACCCAGGAATCAGGAATATCGTTAAAAGGGGTTCCCGGCTCTATGCCGGAATCGGGATCGCCCAGCTCTGGGTCATAAATATAACCGCATACCGTGCAACGATACTTATCCATATCCCCCCCTATTTAATTTTCTTAATTTCCTTATCCAAAATTTTGATATCCTTTATAAGTTCTCCTATTTTCTTATCGCTGTTCCATTTGCTCTTCGGTGTCTTAGCAATATTCTTGCCTAATATATAATACAGTTTCTCTCTCTTCATGCTTAATGATATTTTTCTCGTTTTGTCGACACTTCTTGCTGACACAGCTTTAATATACGACTCACCCCTGGCAATCACCTTCTTTGTCTCTTCTATCGCTTTCTCAAGCTCTTTTCTGGTTTTTGGCCAGAGATTGTCAACTGTTTTTTTAAAATTATCTTTTCCCATAAACCCTCCTTCTTATAATGCTGTTATTGGGCCATTACCTTTGTATATAAATGTTACCCTATATCCTCAAGAGAGATATTTTACCATACCTGAATAATATTGCAAAAGAGATTATATACGACATAAAAGTAGTGTTATTACGGCCTTCTTACTGCCACAACAAAGAAAGCCGCTGCCAGAGCGCTCGTTAAACTTCCATAGATAAAAACAGCATAGTATCCAAATGCCTGCCATAACAAACCTGCTATCAAACTGGCTGGCAGCGCAACAAGGCCTATCACCGTATGAAAAGTTCCCAAAGCAACAGCCTTAAGCTCCCCCTGGGCTAAATCGGAGACATAAGCCCTCTGGTTTCCGTCAATCATCGCATAGACCGTCCCGTAAAGGGCGAACAAAACTGCAAATGCTATTAATGAATTGCAGAATGCAAAACCAAAAGATGTCAATGAGAAAAGGATGTATCCAAAAACAAGGACTTTCTTTCTGCCTACTCTGTCAGAAAGGCTTCCAAAGGGAACAGAAAACAATGCATAAAAAACGTTAAAAAGTATATACAACAGTATTGGAGCTGCAACTGATAACCTGCCGTTAAAATACTCCTTTGCTCTCAGTATAAAAAACATATAGCTGAAATTAGCCAGGGCAAATATGCCAGAAGCCAGCATAAATAGTTTAAGCTTTCCGGGAAGTACTCTTATGCCCAAACGCAGTGCTATATTCTGAGGGCTTCTGGCGCCATCCTTTACAAAATACAGAGGTATTAAGGATAAACTCGCGATAATGGCGGCAGTAAATATAATTGTTTTGAAACCGGTATTAAAAAACCAGAATAAAATAAAGACTAAAGCTGTTCCCATCACTGCGCCGGCTGTATCAAACGCCCTATGTATACCAAACCCCCTGCCTCTATGATACGGCATAGAATCAGCAATAATTGCATCTCTCGGTGCTGTCCTTAGGCCTTTGCCCACCCTTTCAAGAGTACCAAAGGCCAGCACATGCTGCCATATGCCCGAAAAAGACAATAATAATTTGAAAATACCCGAGATTAAATACCCTGAAAACACAAAAATCTTCCTTTTGCCTGTCCTATCGGACCAATATCCGCAAAAAACCTTCAAAATACTGGAAATACTGTCTCTCAAGCCTCCTATCAATCCTACAACCAGGGCGCTGCCCCCTAAACTTGCAATAAACATCGGCAAAATCGGCATTATCATCTCGCTGCTAAAATCATTCAAGAAACTCACCAGCCCAAGCAATAAGACATTTTTCTTCATTTTATTCTGAGTATCGCCTGTATTCTTATCCATAAGCGTAACCGGCATAACAACAAAGGCATAACCTCTATATTTAAAGACAATATCTGCTGTTAAGCGTCTTCTTTCTGCATGCGCGCCAGAAGATACAGTAAATCTGAAATGCGATTTACATATATAATTACGCGGCCGTTACTCAATAAACGCTTATTCTTCAAGGTGACAATTCTTCTTTCGAGCCTGCGCGCAATAGTACGGCATACATCCAAAATGGCGGAAAACTGGTTTTCCCCGGGGATAATAAACCCTTTCCTCGTCGCGTATTTTCTCTCAAGCTGATATATAATATTTTCTATTTCTCTCAAGTATGCGTCATCTATCCTTTTCTTAAGCATCCCTCTTTTAGCGGGACGGACGGCAATTTCCGAACCAATGACAAAAAGGTCTTTCTGTATCCTGTCAATAACGGCCTTCGTCTTCTTTTGCTTAATCATACTCTTTGCTAAGCCCAAAAATGAACAAAGTTCATCAACCGTGCCGCATGCTTCACAGCGTATATCATCTTTTAAGACTCTTCCCGCGCAGTACAAATCAGTCATCCCCTTATCGCCCTTTTTTGTTACGATAGACACTCTTCTTGTTCCTTTCATAATTACTCCCACAACCCTGCAATATCCGCCCCGCAATAAAGACACTTACCTCTTCTGATATTATTCTCCAAAACAGAAAAATACATTCTTTTAACTAAAGGATTGCCGCAGTTATAACAATAAGTATTGGTTTCTTGAGCTGCATTACCTAAATAAATATAGCGCAAACCTGCTGATTTGCCAACGTTTTCAGCTCTTCTGAGAACCTCCAATGGCGTAGAGCTGTATTGCGTGAATTCATAGTCGGGATGGAAACGGGAAATATGCCAGGGAATATTTTCGTCAACGCCGGCAATAAACCGAGCAATATCTTTTAGCTCCTCTTCTGAATCGTTCTCTCCCGGAACGATAAGCGTTGTTACTTCAACCCATATACCTAACTTTTTCATATAGCGAATGGAATCAAGTACCGGGCTAATGTGCGCTTTGCATATTCTTTTATAAAAACCGTCACGGAAACTTTTTAAATCCACATTTGCGGCATCTAAATAAGGTGATATCGCGTCTAAAGCATCTCTGCTCATATACCCGTTGGTTACAAAAACATTATAAATGCCGGCCTCCTTAGCTAACTTTGCTGTATCATATGCGTATTCAAAGAATATTGTCGGCTCAGTATAAGTGTAAGCAATACTTCTGCAATTGTTTTCCCGGGCTTCTTTTACAATATCCTCGGGCATAAATTCTTTATTTTTATATAAAGGGTGTTCTTTTTTAGTGCTTTGGGATATCTGCCAATTCTGGCAGAACCCGCATTTGAAATTACACCCTATGGTAGCGATAGAATATGAATTTGATGAAGGCAGAAAATGATACAGAGGTTTTTTCTCAATAGGGTCAATATGCGCAGCAATTGCTTCTCCGTAGCAAAGGGTATAGAGGCTACCGCCAATATTCTGCCTCACCCCGCAGATGCCAAAACCGGAATCGGCAATATTACAATTATGCGCGCAGAGATAACACTCTACCTTGCCGCCATCCAGCTTTCGATAAAACATTGCTTCTTTCTTCATCTAACTAATTACAGTCTTAGGATACCTGAAATACACATCCAGCGCTGCAGGCTGCATGCCGCATGCTTCAAACTACAAGCTATAATCATACGAACAACGAACTTCGAATTACGAACCACTATCCCTAAAATCATTCATATCAAATTCTTTCTCCAAACTCCCCCCGTGTTTACAGCGCGCCTTAATAACAATTCTCTTTACTTTATCCAAATCGGGCACCTGGATGGTAAAAATCTTTTTATCTCCTACCTGGAAAAAGAAATACTTTATTATCGGATCCTTATCGTCAACGGTGATGCTCACCTTATCAATATAGCGCTTACGGGGATTGGACACGGGATGAGTAATCTCAACTTTTAAATTATTATTCTTAAAATCAGGAGTAATTTCAATATCCGTAGGGGCGTGGGCATAGGCTAAAAAACACAGCAAAAAAGAAATGCTAAACAAACTTATTGCCTTCCTCATAACATTACCTCCATCATATCAATTACTATCTTTTTATTAAGCCCCCTCACTTCTAAATGGATAATCTCCCCCCTGGGCATCAAATGCCAGATAAAAGTCAGACGTCCGACGTCTCCGCCTGCGGAGAAACATTATCTTTACAAAGTTTATAAGGCTTAACAGACTTATCTTCAATCACTATACCAAGCCGCAGTGCTTCATTTATATCAGAAAGAATATTCTCTAATTCCTCAATGCCATTATAGAGGAAAAATACCCCAAAATCCATATAATTTAACAGGCCACCTTCCCCTCTTCAAAGTAATCCTCTTTTTTCTCTTTTGCCTCATAGAGACAGTTCTCAAAAAACTTTAAATGTTTCTGTTCCTCTCTAATAAGAAAATCTAAAGTCTCTTTAACCCCGGGTTTTTCTTCCTTTGCCTTAAGCTTACTATAAAAGTCTACACCATCTCTCTCTGCCTTACAAGAAATCTTATAAGCCTCTAACTCATTGAAATCAACAATTACCAACTAACTATTTTCCTCCTTAATTTTCATCTCGCTCTCCTCCTTTCAAAAAATTTTATTATTTCTTTACAAAATGCCGGCAAGCCATAAGGACTGCGGCTTGTTATAAGGTTTTCATCAACAACAATTTCCTTTATGTTTAAACCTCCCATAAATTTTTAACTAATTTCCCCTTAGCATCTCCTCAATATCCTTATCTACAGTAGAGATGGGCCGAATATCAAATTTCTTAACAAGGACGTCCAGGACCCCCTTAGAGACAAATGCGGGAAGCGTCGGCCCCAGCCTTATACCTTTTATGCCTAAATAAAGAAGGGCTAAAAGTATACATACCGCTTTCTGTTCATACCAGGCAATATCAAAAGAAATCGGCAGCTCATTTATATCCTTGAAGCCAAGGGCCTCTTTTAATTTCAAAGCAACCACAATCCAAGAATAAGAATCATTGCACTGGCCGGCGTCAAGAACACGGGGAATACCGTCAATATCCCCCAGATTCAGCTTATTATAACGGTACTTAGCGCATCCTGAGGTTAAAATTACAGTATCATTTGGCAATTTCTTAGCGACCTCTGTAAAATAATCTCTGGTTTTATGCCTGCCGTCACAGCCGGACATAACAATTAACCGTTTTATTTTTCCTGATTTTACCGCCGCGATTATTTTATCGGCCAAAGACAAAACCTGATTATGGGCAAAACCGCCGATAATCCGGCCGGCCTCAATCTCTTTTGGCGGAGGACATTTCTTAGCTAAAGTGATTATCCTGGAAAAGTCTTTAGCCTTGCCGTCAACACGGTCAGGAATATGCTCAACCCCGGGATATCCTGTCATACCCGTCGTAAAAATCCTATCCTTATAAGAATCTTTCACCGGTATAATACAGTTTGTAGTCATTAAAATAGGTCCGCCGAAAGACTCAAACTCGTAATTTTGTTTCCACCACGAACCTCCGTAATTACCTGCGAAATGTTTGTATTTCTTAAATGCGGGATAATAGTTTGCCGGAAGCATCTCCCCATGGGTATAAACATCAATACCGGTACCCTCAGTCTGTTCTAAAAGCTCTTCCATGTCTTTTAAGTCATGTCCGGAGATAAGAATACCGGGGTTATTACCCACACCGATATTAACTTTGGTAATCTCGGGGTTGCCATACGTCTTAGTATTAGCTTCATCCAAAAGAGCCATAGCCTTAACGCTGAACTCTCCGGATTTTATTACTAAAGAAGTCATTTCATCAACGGATAAATCTTGTGTAGTAGAAACCAAAGCCTCCATAATAAAATCATATATTTCGTCACTATGAAACCCCAAAACAGCAGCGTGGTCAACATACGCAGAAATTCCCTTAACCGTATAAAGCAGCAGACTTTTTAGAGAACGGGCGTCCTGGTTTTCAACAGAAAGCACTCCTACAGTTTTTGCCTTATCTTTAAACTCATCTTCTGATTCCGCCTCCCAAAGAGCGCTGTCATCCAGCTTTTGAGAAAACTCCCTGCTATGCTTTTCCTTATAAACGGCAATAAACTTATACTTTAGGCGGCCGCGAATATTTAAGGCTTTCCTGATAAGTGAAATAAATCTTTCATTGTCAAAATTCGCGTTGGTTATAGTAGCGAAAAGCGCCCGGGCGATAAACAAACCCGCATCCCTGTCTGTATCCGAACCTAATTCTTTAAGCTTAGAACCGTAAATAGATATTCCTTTAAGAACGTAAATCAACAAATCCTGCAAATTAGCGGTGTCTTCCTGTTTGCCGCATACTCCTTTTATGGTACAACCGGAATTTTTTGCCGTTTCCTGACACTGATAACAGAACATACTCATCTTAAATCCTCCTTTTTGTTATTGATTTTTCCTGTAAGCAGTCCCCGCCTTGGGATTACTCTCCCCAAACTTTTCTTTTAACTCATCTACAATTGCGCTGCGCGCTTTACCTTGCGCTTCTTTATCTTTAACAAGTTTATATGCGCCGAATAAAGGGCTCGACCCGATTTCAGAAGCAAATGTGCCACACCTTTGTTCCAGGTAAAAAGTGAAAATAACCCATCAAACTCCTCAGCTGTAACACCTGCCGCATACGCTTTTACAAACTCTCTTGTAGCCTGCCGGAACCTCCTTGCCCCAACTGCCTCAGCCAGAGAAAGTAAATACGGGACTGTTGTACCCTTACGGGCACAGGCACCCTTACGGGCACAGCATTTTCCCGGTTTATGCAAAAGGCATAGTTTAATGGGACACCCGCAGGAGACTATCTATACTTTACGGAGACGGATAAAATTATCTTGAGGGATGCTGAAAAATTATTTATATTTAACCGTAATTTTCCTGGCCTTTTTAAGTTTTATACTCCTATTATCAGTAATAAAATATAGAGGAATTTGAGAATGAAATGATTCTTTAAGAGTAATGGATATATCTTTCTGAGTAATGCAAAACTTTATCCGTTGGTTCTTTATCAGAAGATTAAGGCAAACGCTCTTCCAGTATGACGGCAGATTTGGCCTTACAATAATCGAATTATCAACAATGCTTACTCCGGCAAACCCTCTTATTAAAATATCAATAGAGCCGGCCATAACACCAGCATGAATACCTTCGGGAGTTGTGCCTCCCTGGATATCGTAAATATCAGACTCAAGTACTTTCTTAAAGAAACTCAATGCCTCTTTTCTTCTTCTAAGAGAAAGCGCAATAAGACAATGCACCACATTGCTTAAGGTTGAACCGTGAGAAGTACGCTTTAAATAATAAAGGTAATTCTTTTTCAATATGCTTCTTTCAAAATTATACCCAAGGCGGTTAAATATTTCCCTTATTTCATAGAGAGGAAGAAGGTAAAATATCATTAAAACATCGGCCTGTTTAGTTACTTTATAATCATCGGGAGAGAGCCCTTCTGCTTTTAGAATCCTGTCCATCCGGTGTATATCTCCGTACATGGCGCGGTAAGAATCCCAATCAAGCTCTTTGAGCTTAAAATACCCTGCAAACTGGCTTATGATGCCTTCTTTATTTATAACTACATTCATCTTTCTGCTTATGTCTTCCCACAGATAAAAATCCTTCTTTTTAAGATGCAATTTGTTTATCAATCTTCTCCTATCGCTTCGGTTAAGCACCTTTATTAATTCCAAAGCCTTAATAAATACCCAGGTAATCATTACATTTGAATAGGCATTATCTCTTAAACCGGCTTTTGGGTGTCCCGGCATCTTCTCATGGAATTCATCCGGCCCCATAATACCTTGAGTATGATATCGTTTGTCCTTTTTGCTGTAATAAACGAGGCTTGCCGCAAACTGGGCAATTGATAAAAACATTTCTGCGCCATACCAGGCGATAAAATTATAATCATCGGTTTGTTTAAAATACTGCCATATATTGTAGGCAATAGCAAAAGAAACGTGGCGCTGCAGGCGGCTGTAATCGGGATCCCATTTTCCGGAAAGCGGATTAAGATGAATTATCTGGGTTTCCTCTTCTCCGCTTGATGCACTCTGCCATGGGAACATTGCTCCCTTATACCCGTTCTTTTTAGCGTATTCTTTTGCTTTTCCCATACGCCTGAAACGATACATAAGAATAGCACGCGAAACCCGCGGTATATGCAGATTATAAAAAGGCATGGCGAATGTCTCATCCCAGAAAATATGGCCGCGATAAGATTCTCCATGAAGGCCTCTGGCAGGAAAACCTGCATCAATATTTACTGTGTTTGGGGAAACTGTCTGAAGAAGATGAAACATATGCAGCCTTAAGACCTTCTGAGAAAACACATCCCCTTCTATGGAAACATCAAATACGTTCCATAGTTCTTCCCATTTCTTTTCGTGGTTAGACAAAAGATTGACAAACCTTGGAACTTTCCTCAAACTATCAATAGCTTCCATTGTGGAGTCGGAAACACCTACATCTTTAGAGGTGTAAATTGAAACCGCTTTTTCTATTACATAAGAAACTCCCTTGCGGGCATAAAACTTGAACTCCTCTCCCATAGCCGCTTTATTCTTGGTAATCAGCTTAAAATGCGGAATCTTCTCTTTCTCTCCGGCAAAGAAGCGCAGTTTTGACGCCTCAGCTATCTCAATTCTTGATTGGTTAGTCACAACAGAAAGATAAACTCCATTATGAGCAAAACTTCCCAATGTTAACAATTCCAGATGTTTGGAGTTAAGCTGGCGGTAACGTTCAACGCCGGTATTGAGGACCGCTCCATCAAGCAGGGAACGCACAATAATCCAATCGCTATAGTTTTCCGGTGTAATTATATATTGGATTGCTCCACAGTGAGGATTATCCATGCAAACAATTCTTTTTGTTTCAATACGTGTAATCTGCCCTTTTTTATCCTGGGCGCGCACATAGCGGCTAAGCAGCCCCCTTCTTATGTCTAGCTGCTGGCGGTAATATAAAAACCTTACCTTAGAGGGGATAAACCAATTTCCTTCTTTTATTCTGAATGTTAAAAAAAGCCAATTAGGACAGTTAACCATATCTTCATTTACTATAGTCCGCCCTGACATATAGGTTTTCAGGCGGTTATATACGCCTGCTATATATGTCCCGGGATAATGAATATTAGACGCTGTAACTTCAGGTGCCGCGCCTCGGGAGCCAAAATAGCCATTACCCAGAGTACACATTGCTTCCCTTAAAGACTCCTCGGCAGGTTCAAAACCGTCATAAGTAATTTTCCAGGTAGATTTACTATCCATAAATAATATTCCTGTTTCTTATCCCTTAGACAACATATATTCGAATAATTTCTTAACCTCATCTACCGAAGAAACCCTGAAATCAGCAGCACTTCTTCTTGAATTACCCGAAACCAATACACCAACACCGCGAGTACGTATAATCCTAAAAGCGTCTTCATCAGTAGTATCGTCGCCTATATAAACAACATTTACCTCATCAAACCTAAGACCTAAGGCCTGCATTATCCAGCGTATCGCCTTACCCTTATCCCAGTCAATACGAGGCATAATTTCAAAAACCTTTTTCCCTTCCATAAGCCTTAAAGAATGATTATCGTTTATGATGTTATTTATACAATTACGTATATCATCCAAATATTTATCATCTTTAAGAAGACGGTAATGCACAGCAAGGCTGAATTTCTTATCTTCAATTATGACACCATCGATTTTGCCAAGCTCGTCTTTGATATTTACCGCAATGTCAGACATCAAAGGGATAATAGCCTCGGCATCTTTCTGAATAAGCGAAAAAGAAGGCCCCTTTATATCAAAACCGTGGCTGCCGGCATAAAAAATACCATCTATCCCTACAAGCTTCTGGACATCTTCTCCCAGGCGGCCGCTCACAATAGCAACAGTATACTGCGAAGAAAGCTTTCCCAATATGTTCTTCATATCGGAAGAAAGAACAGCCAAATCCGGCTTTGCAACTATAGGAGTCAATGTGCCATCGTAATCCAAAAACAATATATTCTTTTTTCCTGAAGAAAAGATTCCTTTTGCGTTTGATAAATATCGTTCGTTTATATAAATGTTTTCATTTTTCTTAAAATAATCGGCCCAATCCCGCAGCTTTTTATTATCATCCCATGCTTCAAAGATATAAACAGGCTCTTTAAGGAACCAATCATTAAGCATACTTATGTCTATTGATGACAAATCATCTACAGCTATATCGGCGTAATGACGAAGAAGGTCATCGCTATTATCCTTACGCGCAATACCAAGCACAAGCCCAAACCCTCCGTTTCTTCCTGCCTCTACGCCTGATGCAGCGTCTTCTACCACAATGGACCCGGAAGGCGAAGAATTCAAATTATGCGCCGCAAGCACAAATATATCACCTTCCGGCTTGCCCCTAAGCTTTAATTCGGATGAAACCACACCATCGACACGCGTCTGGAATAAATGTTCAATGCCTGCTGATTCCAGTATGTGCCTGCAATTCTTAGAAGATGAAGCAACGCCTATTTTTATACCTTCCTCTCTGAGCTTCCTTATAAGCTCAATTGTTGAAGGATAAACCTGAACACCTTTTGATTTTAAGAGCTCAACAAATATACCGTTCTTTTTATTGCCTATTCCGCAAACTGTTTCTTTATCCGGGCCATCGGAAGGCATACCCCGCTCAATATTTATGTTTCTAGACTCCAAAAAACTTTTCACTCCGTCGTAACGAGGCTTTCCGTCCACATAATCAAGATAATCTTTGTAGGTAAACTCCGCAAAGGCTTTGTTTTCTCTCTCAGAAACTACTTTGAGATATTCATCGAAAGCTTTCTTCCACGCCTCTTGATGAACCAGAGCTGTCTTAGTAATCACGCCATCCAAATCAAAAACTACCGCATCGAAATAATACATATCCCCCCCTTGACGCTTCGCGCTATACACAGATTAGCACAGAATTTTACCCTATAAATAGTACTTTTTTGACTTATTTCACAGGGTAAACATATTGACACAGATTCTTATGATTTTAAAATTATCAATGTAAACTTAGTATTCTAAATGTTCATTACTAATCCTTCAACTTCGCTCAGGATTAGTCCTGAATACTATCAAAGGGCTAATCCCGCATTTATTATCTGTAATCAGGAACTGATACATTTTGCCTATGCCCGTTAGGGTGCCTGTGCCCGCAAGGATACCTGTGCCTGTTAGGATACAACAATTCTATTATACAGAAATATTGCCGCTCTATAAAGGATAAATTG
>Ga0164318_10005578_pt1 | contig 12169 bp, 14 predicted proteins | sample GuaBasSedimGuay9_FD_113734 | JGI IMG/M metagenome (GOLD analysis project Ga0164318, IMG submission 113734) | Subseafloor sediment microbial communities from Guaymas Basin, Gulf of California, Mexico - Guay9, Core 4571-4, 0-3 cm | ecosystem: Environmental > Aquatic > Marine > Hydrothermal vents... | reverse complement strand
CCAAGATGGCAGAATGTTATGTCATCAATCGTGAATTTGAATATTATGTTTTCTCCTCTTTTTTTACCATGTACCTCATCATGGTAGGATAGTATTCCCTCAATCGGCACTCCTTTGACAACTCTTTTACCAACATCCTTTACAACCACTGAGTCATCCTTTTTAACAGTCTTTACACTATTGTGGTCATAGTGGTCGTGGGATACAAGGATTATATCTCCTTCAACCATTGGTTTCTGTATACCTATCGAACTACCATCATGTGGGTCTGTAACTATGGTGAGTTTGTTTGTTATCTCGAAACATGCGTGCCCATGCCATCTGATCTGTAACAACACGCCTCCCTCCAAAATGGTAAAGTCATGTGTGCTTAAATATATTACGAAAAACCACTATGGCCGGACACGTTTGAAAACCAAGTATTCAATTGGGTTGTCAAGCACGGCAAGGGTGTAGATTTTTCTAACTGAATGTGCGAGACGTACTCCTCTGCTTATGAGTGACCAGCCTGTTGAGAAATTCCTGTCAATCACGTCGATGAGGTACTCAGCGTGGGTTTTATGAGGATCCTTTTCGTATGCCCTGAAGTGTGTACCGAATTTGAAACCTGTTTTAACACTCAACCCTCTGTGTTTTAAATCCTTGTAGACACGGTATCTTTTCTCTACATCAGGTTGCTGTTGTTTAGCCAGGTTTTTCAATCTTTTGGAGGAGATGAGTTTTCCATGGTGTTCAACATCTAAAATCTCTTTTTCCACGAGGTAGATTGATTCAGTCAAAGAAAGCTGAAGTCCCTTGGCAAAGGGTTTACCAAAAAACTCTGATGTAAGTAGTATATGAGCAAATCTTTTATCTGGAACAAAAACATGGTTTTTGATTAGTACACCCTTTCCTTTTTCATCCATTGTTTTACCTACGTTTCCCTTTGGTTCAACCGTAGAGATACCATAATAGGTGACATCCCCCTCCTCATCAGCAATGGCTATCCACAACCGATCCCATTCATTGTAGATGCTATGGCAGAGGGAGAGGAGGGGTTTTATGTTAAACTCTTCTCTCTCTGCTTTAGCTGATACAAAGGTTTTTCCATTTTTCTCCTTCATGGAAACAACAAAATCAATGTTTTCATCATCAGAGGTGCATTCTACCCTGTATCCTCTTCTTTTTAGGTCTCTGTAAACCATGTACCTATGTTCGAACCGTGGGTCCTCTGATATCAGTTTGTCAAAGAGTTCATGGAAAGAGGTTTCTTTGTCATCACATAGCACTCTTAGTTTCCCGTTTTCTGCTAGGAAAGCTCCTTCAACCAGATCCAACTTCAGCCTTCCTTTCTTAAGTGGTTTACCAAAACCTCCTCTGTTATGGATTTTATTGGCATCCCTCTGCTCGTCAACTAAAATGTAGTTCTTCCTGAGTAAGCCGAACATTTAACCGTGTATTGTGGAGCCGTACTTTAGTGTTTTCTATAGTACTCTTCCATACTCCTTGGCATCCACATTTCAGGTGGAAACTCTTTTTTGAAGCGTTTTTCTCTTGCAATCACAGCTGCGCCAACAATCAGCATTACAACCAACAGCGTTGCTGCCGCATAAACCCATTTCAGGTCGAATGGTAGAGATGCAACGAAGCTGTTATGTTGTGGAGGGTTGATGGGAGGTATACCTTCAAACCTAGACTGTTTTTGAACCGGTGGACTCACCATAAAGTGGAGGGCGCCAGCAATCATCTGAGCATACCTGTAGTATACAATCGCATCGGTGGTGGAGCCGTTTTCTAAGGTTTGAGCAAACTCAAAGTAGCTTACAGCTAGAATGGGTTCTATACCAAGGCTTCTGCTTTCACTGATGGCTGTAGCTGCACTTTCTCTGGTTTTGTCCAGTTTATCCTGTTTTGCGCCATCAACCAACTCTAGAGCTAGGTTTGCTTTTGCTAAAGCCTCAAGTGACGCGAAAAGCGAGGACGCAGGGTATTCTTCTATCTCACTTCCAGCATCATCTATGAGGTCACCAACTCCTGATAGAAGGGAGGAGCTTTCACCCATCTCCTGCAGTATTATACTTGAGTAAGTATTTGCCTGAATGGCTAGGTCAAGGTATCTATGGGCAACATCGTCAAGTACTGAGTTGTTGACTTGACCGATGTCTTCAAACGTTGATGACATGTTAAGCCACCATCCAACGCTTTTACTTCTCTCAAAGGCAAAGGCCAGTTTGTATAATGCATTGAGATAATCCCTTTTTTGATAATCCTGCTGTGCATTTTTCAGGTAATCCTCTGCGTCAAAGGCACGTTTCTGCGCGGCACCAACGCATTGGAGAGAGGTCATTCCTTTGATTGTTGCATCCTTGGCTTTTTCACTCTGATTGGATACGAAGGATTCAACTGTGTTAAAAAGGTTGTCAAGGTAATTTCCTCTATCATCGGTGTTAAAGTAATTGGATGCATACTGCACAAACCTTGAGTTTATAAGGGATTGGAAGGCGCTGCTTGTACTCGAGTAAAACAGTTTTTTCTCATAGGAGTCCCTGGCTTTTTCCAGTGAGGTTTGTGCGTTGTCAAGCATGTCGTTGATTTGGTTTCTGTAGTAGAAGGGGAAGGAGTTTGGTATGTCACTTTTAGTGTTTTCAAATAAACTTTTTGCGGTAGCGTAACTGTTGTTTGCATCGTTAATGAGATGTAAAGCAAGCGGCTCCATGGACGTGGTGTAGTTGCTGGTTGTTATTGTTTCGTTTGAAACATGTGTTTCGAATGTGTGACCTGTGAAGTATAGAAGCGCCTCGTTTATGTCAGCAACCTCTATTGCTTCTATGCCAAAGTTGTTCATGGCATACTCTGAGATGTCGATTGGTACTCTCTTCTGTACAATCTGTATTATACCACCTATGTTTTTTGTTTCAGTAACGGTTTTGTACATAACGCCTTGTCCCTTCGGGAAAAGGAAACGGGTTGCGCCAACGGAATAGGCTGCTTCAATTTTTTCAGGTATGCCACCAACCGGTCCTATGCTGCCATCTGGGTCAATCATGCCAGTCATCATCGTCCTGTTGTCAAGCTGCCAGCCTTCAAGGGCCGCGATGGTTGCTATGGTCATGACTGCACCAGCTGATGGACCACCTATGATGGGTGAGGAGGTCTGTATTACAAAGAAGAAATCATAGTTTGAGATGTCGATGCCTGTTAACGTTCCCGCTACCATTACAGCGAGACGGGCGGAACCCTGCATGTCTATTTGAGTCAATGGGAGGGTTTCAACAAACACCTTGCCGCTGCAGCCTGTACCGTTTTGAACGGTTACGGTAATGGTGGATGTGACACCAACTAAACCGTTGCTGGTTCTTGCTACCGCTGGTGCATACACCGATACGGTTCTATAGAAAAGTGTGACGTTTCCTTCTTCGAAGGATGCTGATGTAAGGGAAATGTTTGCGGAAAATAAGACCATCAATACCAAACATGTCGCCAAAAATCTTTTCTTCATAAGAACCACCCAATACAATAGTAGAGGAAGGTAGATATCTGATGGGAATAAAAATTTATCGGTGTAATTGAGTGTTTTTTTCATGTTTTTGACCTGTAAGGCATCTGTTTTGTGTCTATTTCTGTTGCATAAAACACTGTGATAATTGTTAAATACAGCATTGTAGTATGTATGTATATCTTTCGAAATGCTTAAGAAATACCTATCATTTACCTAAAGCCTGATTTACGGTTTATAAAAATATGTTAGATGATGCAGATGGAAAGGCCAATTGAGGAACTTGAAAGGGAAAGAGAGGGGCTTCAGAAAAAAGCGAATGAGTTGCGGAAAAAGAGGGATGACCTTCATCTTCAATCAAAACAACTGGCTAAGGAGAGGGATGACCTTAATGCGGAGGTCAGGGCTTTAAGAAATAAGATAAAGGAACATAAAAAGAAGAGGGATGAGTTAAACGAAAGAGTTAAACATGCAAAGAAGAAGAGGGATGAACTAAACAAAGCTTATCTGTCGGCTAAGAAGAAATTACGTGAGATAGAGAAATCCAGATCCTCTGCCCTTGGAGTAAACATATCGAGGCTTAAAAAGGAGTTGAAAAAACTTGAGTTGGAGCAGATGACTAAGCCAATGACTCCTGCTAAGGAAAAGGAGGTTATTGAGCAGATTGCTCAGCTTCATTTGAAGATAAAGGATTATGAGAAGAAACTGAGTGAGGATGTAAAACTGAAAAGGGCTTTAGAGGAACTGCAGATAGCAAGGGAGAAGGCGGAGAAGCAGCATGCACAGGTAGAAACCCTTGCTGATAAAGCTCAGAGTGAACATGAGAACATGATAAAATTACTCAAGCAGTCTGACAACCTTATTAAAAAGGTGAATGAGCTTCAGGAGAAGATCGTTTTTGTAAAGATTGAGGCAGATAAGACGCATAAGGAGTTCATTGAGTGTGTTGACAGGATTCATGAGCTTGAGAGGATCATATCCTCAACAAAGGAGAAGCATAAGAGAGAGAGGAGGGAGAAGGAAACCTCTTCCATAAAAAGAGAGGCATATGAGGTCTTTGAAAGGTTTAAACGTGGAGAGAAACTCAGTACCGAGGATTTACTTTTACTGCAGAAGGCGGGACTTATCTAAGATGGGTGAGGGTTTGTGCAGTGTGAGATGTGTGGTAAGGAATGTTCAACAACGGGCAGATATGTTAGTATAGATGGCGTCAAAATGTTTGTTTGTCCGGATTGTGCCAAGTATGGGACGTTTATCTCCTCAGCACCTTCTCAAGTTAAACCTAAAACACAGCGACATGTTGTTAAACCAGCTGTTAAACGTCCAGCGAAGAAGGATGTCTTTGAAAAAATGACAAAGACGCTTGTTCCTGATTGGGCTGAACGGATTAAAAAGGGCAGGATGAAGAAGGGACTCTCACGTGAGGAGCTTGGTTTCAGGGTTGGGGAGAGGACGGTGGCTATTGCTAAAATGGAGAACCGGGATCTCCGCCCGTCGGATGAAACCGTTAAAAAATTGGAAAAGGAGTTGGACATAAGTTTGTTTCAGGAGGTTGAGGAGGTTCATCTTCATACCTCAAAAACGACAGGTGGTAGGCTTACCCTTGGTGACATATTAAGGATGAAAGAAGAAGAACATGAGTGAACAAAACATTTCTTTTATCGCTCATCATATACTGAAAGGGGGCGTAGCTTTATATCCAACTGATACCCTGTATGCTCTTGGTTCCAGTATTTTTGATGAGAATGCGGTGAGGAAGGTTTTTGAGATTAAAAAAAGGCCGTTCACTGAGCCGTTGCCTGTTGCCGTAGATTCTGAGGTTAAGTTGGAGGAAATCGTTTTTTTGAATGATGACGCAAAAAGGTTGATTGACGTTTTTTTACCTGGCCCTTTAACCATTGTGCTTAAAAAGAGGGATGTTCCAGATGTTGTAACGGCGGGTAAACTGACTGTTGCTGTGAGGATTCCTGGGAATGATAAGGCTTTAAAGTTGCTTTCGGAAACCGGTCCTTTAACAGTTACAAGCGCTAACATACATGGGAAACCGGTATTAGGTGGTGTTGAGGAGATTAGAAGGCAGTTAGGGGTTGATCTTCCAGCGATTGATGATGGATGGCTGAGTGGGGATCCTTCAACCATTGTTGATCTCACTGCAGATAAACCTATGGTGCTGAGGGAGGGAATTATATCAAAGGGCAGGATAATGGATGTGATAGATGATGGATGAGGAGATTTACAGGAAGTATGTGAGAGCTGGTAGAATAGCTGCTGATGCCAGAAATTATGGTATCAAACATATTGGAGAGGGGGTGTCTTATCTGGAGATAGCGGAGATGGTTGAGAAAAGGATAAAGGATGCTGGGGCGGAACTGGCGTTTCCTGTTAATCTGTCAGTTAATGAGGTTGCTGCTCATTTTACTCCTGCCCATAACGATAAACTTTTTTTTAAAAAGGGTGATGTTGTTAAGCTTGATGTTGGTGCGCATGTTGATGGTTATATTGCTGACACCGCTGCAACTGTAGAGGTTGAGAGTGAAAATTACAGTGCGTTGATTGATGCCTCAAGGGAGGCGTTGATGAAGGTTGTTGATATTGTGAAGCCAGGTATGGGGTTAGGTGAGATAGGAAGAATTGTATCTGATACAATAGAATCAAAGGGTTTTAAACCCATTGAAAACCTTTCCGGGCACAGTCTTCAAAGATATATTTTGCATGCAGGTTTGTCTATACCAAATGTTCCTGATTCAACGCATGAGGTTTTGAGGAAAGGTCAGGTTGTGGCTATCGAGCCTTTTGCCAGTACGGGGGCAGGGCATGTTGTATCAAGGGGTGTGAGCAACATTTACCGTTACGTCAGGATGCCGTTGTTTAGGGATGTAAAGACTCGTGTGATGGCTAAGAAGATAAAGATGAGGTTTAACACCCTTCCGTTTGCAGAACGGTGGTGTACTTCATTTATACCTGATACAAAAAATGGTTTAAGGCGGATGGTGGTTGCAGGAAGCATCTATGGTTACCCACAGCTTATTGATGGGGCTAAGGGTATTGTGAGTCAGCATGAACATACTATCATTGTAACCGAGGATGGTTGTGAGGTTACGACATGAAGCAGAAGAAGGGTAAGAAGGTCGTTAGAAGAAGGGTTGAAAAGGTTGTTAGATTGATGGAGATGAACTGGAAGGAGATAGATGGTTTGGATAGAGAGAAAACGGTTTTTTTTCTGCCGATCAGCCCTTTGGAGGAGCATGGTCCGCATTTACCAGTTGGCACGGATCTTTTGATAACTGAGGAGGCTGCTAAAGAGGCTATCAGGGTTTTGATGAAGAAAAAAACCGGTGTTTACCCTGTTCTTTTACCTTCTATACCGGTTGGTCATAGTAGTTTAGCCATGGATTTTCCGGGTACTCTATCTGTGGATGCTTATGTTATACGTGATGTTGTGTATGGTGTCGCCTCTTCTCTTGCTAGGTATGGGTTCAAGTATCTTTTGATTTGTACTTATCATATGGATCCGTTCTATGTTAAGGCGATATATAAGGGCATAAGGAAGGTGATGTCGAGGTATCCTATGATGGTGGTTGAGCCAACATCGGCATACTTTTATGGTGATAAGAGTGAGGAGGGGGATATTCATGCTGGTTATGATGAGACCTCTGTGATGCTTTATCTTTATCCCTACCTTTTGGATTCATCCTACAAGTCTCTGCCTGAATGTCATCTTTCCTCGTTTTCTACCAAGGATTTCAGGAAGACGTTGAGGGAGCTTGGCGCTGTTGATGGCTACGTCGGTGACCCTTCGAGAGCTGCAATAGATCATGGGAAGAGGTTGTTTACTGAGTTGGTTGAGTTGTATGTTAAGGCGGCTGTTGATTTGCATGGCGGTAGAGTCTCTTCATCTATCCCAAGATTGATAAGATGGCTGCCATTGTTTTTGCAACGTAAGCATTAAAATGTTTTAAAAACGTTTTGCATAAGATGTGTTGGTATAAATTATATCAATAATAACTTTTGTAACTAAAAAAAGGTAGCAATCCTCTATATTTATCCTTCATATTTATTAATAAATTAATATTTTATTCTAACTTCTAACAGAGAGGTTCTGGGAGAGCCTTAAAAAGGAAAAGGAGGTAAAAAAGGAATGAGAAGAATACTGACAAGTATAATGACCATTGGTGTAGTGGCTGCGATGATGGGAGTGGGAACCTTCGCTTATTTCAATGATGTTGAAAGCGCGGGTTTCACGATATCTGCAGGGGCGATAGATCTTGAGGTAGATGGTGAGAATCCTTGGTGTGAAAGCTTCGATTTTGAGTTGAAACCATCTTGGGATTGGGAGAAGAACTTTACTCTCCACATGACCGCTGACAGCAACCCTGCTAAAGTATGCTTTATCATAAAAGACATCGTTGATGGCAATGGTTTTGAGACTGAGCCTGAGCTTTGGGCTGAGGGAGCTGTTTACAACTGTATTACACATGAGTGGGATAGGGCGAACTGGCAGCCTATATATAACCTCAGCGACCACATCAAGGTTGACATAGCTATACAGTCAGATACCCAAGGTATGTGGATGTGGTACATCGATGAGGATGGCGATGGCAGCTACGAGTGGGTGGCTAAATCTGAGGACTGGGATTGGTCGAGTAACCTGGATATGCTGCCGACCCTCGGTGGTTTAAACAACACATGGATACAACTCACCCAAGATTGTCATAACCCACCGTACTTTGAACCCTGTCACAACTACACGTTTCATTTAAGCTTACACAACACGTTGAATGGAAACGACAACGAGTACCAGGGTGACACCACATCGTTTACCATTGAGTTCTACGCGACACAGCTGGATTATCAGGGCACAACACCACCGCAGTAAAACAAAAGTTGGAACCCCTTAACAGAACCTTTGGGGTTCCAATGCAACCATTTAAACTTGACACATCATCAGCCACAATTTAGGATACAGAACAAGGTAATGTATGGGGCAACATTATGGATACTATTCTCATATCAACAGAGAAAACCATCTTCTTTAGCGGTAGCTACATTGGAAACACTGTAGAACACATATGGAGACCGTTTGTTGGATGGGAGGATAATGTTTTATGAAAAAAACAATTATGTGTCCAAACTGCGGTACAAGGGTTTCATATAACGGTAAAGCAGGCGAGAGGATAATACTTAGTTGCCCCAACTGTGGAACGATAGGCTCTTACATATTTCCTAAAAAAGAAAGAAAAAGGATAGTGTTAACAAAAAAAGGTTTAGTTACCGCCGCTGCTTTAGCGGTCACAGCCTTTTTGTTTTTGACATACGTTTTTATACCAGTCATGCAGGGTTCAACACATTTCCTTATCGTACTCAGCGGTTCAATGCGCCCAGCTATACATCCCGGCGACATTGTGGTTAGCAGCTGCGTGAAACCAAAGGATGTTAAGGTTGGTGATGTAATAACCTTCACCGATGAGGGTAACACAAAAAACTATGTTACTCACAGGGTTGTTGAGGTGCTTAGTGAACACGGCGTTATATACTACAAAACAAAAGGAGATGCCAATGAAAACCCTGATATGCGGTTGGTTAAATCCACCAGGTTGGTTGGGCGTGTTGCTTTTACAATACCCTACCTTGGTTACCTGCCGGTGTTCGCTAAAACATTCACAGGTTTTTTCACACTCGTTATCTTACCAGGTATACTGATAATCCTTAACGAAATCTGGAATATACTTCGACCATCAAAGAGAAGAGAGAGATTGTTTAGAGGTGCATCATGAGTAAGAGAAATCTGTTACCTCTGATTTATGGAGTCTTCATCTTTTTTCTCCTCTCCACGGGTTACTCTTTTTCATACTTCAACGACAATGAGCATTCTATGGAAAACACTGTATCCAGTGGTGTGTGGTCGAACAGCAATTGCACAGAAACAGACGGGTGTTTTGAGTTTACCCTGGTGTCTGTTGAGGAAAACAATGGTCAAACAACTTTAACGGTTAATCTCACGGTGTACTGTGACCACGGGTTAAGTTATTTTGCTGTGAGTTTACCACCAGGTAGTGTAGCGACTACTCCAGAGGATGGAGCCGTTTATATTTCACCAAATGGTGAGATGTATAGGGTAGAGAACCCAACCAACAACCCTTTTTACAGTATAAAGTTTGAATGGTTTGATGACGACAACGATGGAGACGGTGTTAAAGGAGGTCTCTCAGACATCTTTCGGTTCAACGTAAACACAGATGATGCAGGTTATTACGATTTGATTCAGATGCAGGCGAAGGCAGGTAACATCTTGGGCATGGTTTCAATAGACATAGATTGTAATGCTGGTTAAATTTTGAGTCTATCCATGACAGCAGCCATTATTATTGGCAGAGTTACAGTTGCATCCCCTTCTACAGTAACATGGTCAGCGTTTTCTTTTATCTTACCCCATGATATGGCTTCCCTGGTTTGTGCACCACTTAAACTACCATCGTACTCTACAGCGGTTGTTAGGTACACAGCGTAGTCTAAACCTTCTTTGAACTGGTTCCACCAGATAACATGATGTTTTGATATCCCTCCGCCAACAATTAAAGCACCGGTTTTTTTTGCATCAAAAACGATATCAGATAACTCTTGTTCGTCACTGAAAAGGTTTATTTTAAAGTCTCTGTGCTCCTGGTAGAAGAGCCAGAGTTGTGATCCAAAAGCACCATCTGTTATCCCTGGGACAAATATTGGTATACTATTCTTCCACGTCCAGTAGAGTATAGAGTCTTTTCCTTTTTTTTCGTTTTCAAGCCTTTTTCCAAACTCCCATATCAACTCCTTTGTTGACCACTCCTTTTTTGTTTTGTAGAGGTCAGCGAGAATAGGCTGCATTCTCTCCTCAAGTATTTTACCGTAGGATTCCATTGGTACAAGTATGTTACCCAGGCGGTGTATGTTTTTTTTGTGAAGCTCAACGTCATCCATCAGAAAGGAGCCGTGATGATAGTCTCTCCAAACCCTTGCGATGTCATGATCAAGGGTGCCGCAGGTGGTGACAACCGCGTTAACCAGATTGTTTTTAACCATCTCCCTTATTATCCCTCTCGTACCTGTAGCTATTATGCAGGCTGGGAATGATAGAAAAACAAGGCAGTCATCATCCTTTATCATCCTTTCAACCGTGTCTACAGCCATCGCAAGTTTTTTTGCAACAAAACCACCGGATTTTTTCATCTCCCTAACAAGGTCGTTTGCATTCATCCCCTCATGTAACTGTATGTCCTCAACAACAGGAGTTTTTTTCATCTTGGTACACCTCTAATAAACCGCTATTGCGCCATAGCCGACGCAGGAGCTACTTGGCATTACCTCATATGAGGTACCGTATTTAAGAAGCGTTGCCTTTTTTGCGCTCAGTTTTTTTGCTGCAACAACCATTGCAGCGACGCAACCGTAGCCGCACATGGTTATGTTGTTGCTGTAAACCTTTTCCACCAAACCCTTTGGGTTCAGTTTCACTATCTCCTCTATCGCTTTTTTGTCCTGTTCCCTTGCATACTCGTCCACGTTTTCGCCTGATGGGGGCATACTCCTGTAATTAAAACCTACATGGGAGAAGTCGCTGCTTGCAACAACAACCACTCTTTTATCATATTTTTTTATGGCATCAGCTATCTGTTCACCAACTTCTCTGGCAGTGTCATAATCCTGCATAGCCATGCAGATTGCTGCGATAGAGAAAAACCTGCCTTTGCTTATGTATTGAAGAAAAGGTAATTGCACTTCTAGACTGTGCTCGTAAATATGTGCACTCTCATCCAGGTCTATTATTCCACCTGCGAGGTTTTTAACCAGACCCTCCTCAACAGGTACTCTGCCAAGGGGTGTTTCCCATTCACCTGGCGGGTAGAGTGAAACTCCTGAGCCTATGCCTGTGTGGTTTGGTCCAATCAGTATAAATGCATCTGCGAAGCCATCCTCTGCTACAGCAGCGTAGGAGTGCGCTGCGATCGCTCCAGAGTAAGCGTAGCCTGCATGAGGTACTACAACACCTTTTAGACTCTTGTTGTGCTGACCAATTTCTGGGATTCTTCTTGGTCCACGTTCATCAAGGAAACACTCTTCTATTTCTTTTTTTAAACGGTTTGGAGAAGCAGGGTAGAATTGACCTGCAACCGCTGGTTTTCTAAGCATAATGAAAGGTAAATGGTTATGATAAATTAAGCTTTCACAAAAAGTATAAATACGGTTCGTAAATTCGGGATACAGTCTGGCAGGGAGAAAAACATGGATCCAATATGTCACATTGAGGTTATTAAAGACGGGAACGACTTTGTTATTAGAGTGCGATTGCAAAACGGTGTTTTAAGGGAGTACAGGAACCCTGTTCTTGAGGATGTACTCACTGAGATGATTAACGACGTACAGGAGGAGCTTGCTGAGTAAAACATTTTTTTAACTTTTTTACATGATTTTTGGTAGCACAAATATTAGTATCGCCGCTATGAATAGCATTATGTACATCAGAAACAGTAGCTGTCTCCTTCTTTTCAACATCTGTTGATACTTTTGTTTACATTCCTCTGAGCAGAATGCTTCTTCTAACGGTATAGCTTTTCCACATACTGGACAGTGTTTATGTTGAGGAACAGTCTCATCCATAGAATTCTTAATGCAGTATAGGCTGAAAAATGTTTACCCTGTTTCACATGATTTTATGTG
>Ga0164318_10005577_pt1 | contig 12170 bp, 13 predicted proteins | sample GuaBasSedimGuay9_FD_113734 | JGI IMG/M metagenome (GOLD analysis project Ga0164318, IMG submission 113734) | Subseafloor sediment microbial communities from Guaymas Basin, Gulf of California, Mexico - Guay9, Core 4571-4, 0-3 cm | ecosystem: Environmental > Aquatic > Marine > Hydrothermal vents... | reverse complement strand
CTTGCTGCGGAATGAAAAGTTTTTTCAAATTTTTGATTTTGACGAAGGCAGACCATTTGAACCGGATTTCATAATGATCTTGAAGAAAAGGAATAAGGTTATTAGTATTTTCCAGATTTTTATTGAACCAAAAGGAGATCAATTTAAAGATAGGCAGGGTAGGTTTGAGAATTCTAAAGAAGGCTGGAAACAAAAATTTTTGCTTGAGATAGAAAATAAAGCAGATACGGATTTGAAATTTGAGAATAGACACTTTAAACTAATGGGGTTGCCATTCTATAACAAAACATTGGAAAAAGAATTTGAGGAGGCATTGGAAAATAAAATTTTAAAATAGGCAAAAACCAAAAATTAATTGAGAAATAATCAATTTTAGTAAGGTATTAAGGGAGAGTTGGTAAAAAAGAAGATAGAATGATTTTATAACTTTTCTTAATGGGGTTATAAAATTTTGAAAGAAAAAATTAAAATAATTTTTGAAAGAAGTGAAAACAAGGTTGAAGGTTTAAAGGTCGAAGGTTATTTTTTTTAAAATTTATAGAAATTATAAAATTATGAATAACAACGATTTAAAAAATTTAAGAGAGGATTTGATAGGGGAACTTCAGGCTATTAATCAATATCAAGAGCATATAGATGAGACCGATAATGAAGAGATAAAGAAGGCATTAAGCCATATTAGAGATGACGAAAAAGAGCATTTTGCCGAGTTGACAAAACTTATTCAAGAACTTGACGCAACCCAAAAAGAGAAATTTCAAAAAGAAGGACTTTAGGGTTTAAAAAATAGGAGGACTGAAAAAGTCAGTTAATATGAAAAAAACAAGTCGATTTGATAAAAAACAAAAAGGATTTGCCCTTGGGCAGTTAATTATTGGCATTGGTATAATGATTTTGCTTGCCGGAATGTTATATCTCTGGGTTGGCAACACATTGCAGTTTGGCGGTTTGTCAAAAAAGAACGCGCCTCCGTCGAGTCCTCCTGAAGAACAAGTTGAAAAGTCCCCTGAAGCACTCCCTGAAGCACTCCCTGAAGCACCTAAAACAAAGGAGCAGGAGTTGTCCAAATCCAAAGAAAAATCTGAAGAAAAATCTGAAGAAGAACCGTCAGTGCCGGAAACGCCCAAAAAGGAGTCAGAAATAAAGAGCGAGGAAAGCTTGGAATATCAAAGACAAGACATATCTTTTTTAAAATTTGTTTCCAGCGAGAATTGTATGTATTTTTTGGATCCTGATGAAATAAAAGAATTGAAGGAACTGAATGTTAACGGCATTAGAATTTGCCCCCTTTACAGCGTTTTGCCAGACGGAGGTCTTAAAGAAGATGTGCCGGAATTTCTGATAGTTAGTTTAATTAAGAAAGCCCATCAAGCGGGTTTGGCAGTTTTTTTGGAAGTTAATTTCGCCGGTCCGCCGGGAGATAACGAATTTGGCGGCTTCCCGCATTTAACAGAACCTTTTTTTGTTGAAAAAATCTATGATATCGCTTCTCATTGGGCGAAAATTGCCGAAGAAGAGAATGTTGAATTTTATTCTCCCTTGAACGAGCCCAATGCTACCTTTGCCAATGAAAACTTGGTTGATCAGTGGGTTGAAAAATCCCAAGATTTAAGGTCGTTTTTTTCTGGAAATTTAGTTTTGAAATTTGCCGACATTGGCCCTGAGAATGTTGGAAATATAAGGGGATATGATTATTTGGCTTTTGACATAATGTGGGGAGATGCGAGATATGATGAATTAAGAAATCATTTAAACATAGCGGTTAATAAAGCCGACAATTTAAGAGAAAAATACAATTTAAAGGGTTTCTTTTTTGGAGAATTAGGGGCCGAAAGGTCAATGGTTTCAAAGGATACGCAGACTGAAATTTTCAAAACAATTTTTCAAGAAACCTGGGGGAAAGTTGATGGATACTGCTTTTTGGGCTGGTCGAATTTAGAATTTAAATTCAAAGACAATGAAGCGGCAAAAGAAATAATCAAAAATTGGTATAAAAAATAAAATGCCCCAACTCTGTTTTATTGAAATTTAGTTTAACTGAAGTTGAGGGAAAGCAACTGGTTAATTTTAGGCAAGGCATTTAAAGGAATAAATGAGGATTAAAATTTTTAAGGTTAAAGCAAAATCAATTTTTACTCGAACAAAAATTCCTGGGGCAAAGTGGGTGCTTAATCAATATGTTGGCTGTTCTCATTCTTGCTTGTATTGCTACGCTAAATTTATGGGCCAATGGCGGCCGGATAATTACGGAAAATGGGGCAGTTGGACGGAAGTAAAAGTGAATGCTCCAGAACTGGTAAAAGGAAAATATGTTGATGGTGGAGTTTATATGAGTTCTGTTTCCGATCCTTACCAGCCCATTGAAAAGAAATTGAAATTGACTCGCCAGGTTTTGGAAAATCTGGATAAAAGAATTAAACTTTCCATTCTTACTAAATCAGATTTGGTTTTGCGAGATATTGATATTTTTAAAAAGTTTAAAGATATTGAAGTGGGTTTAACGATAAATAGTTTTGATGGTCCTTTAAAAAAGGTTTTTGAGCCATTTTCGCCGGCAAACGAAAAAAGAATAAAGGCTTTAAAAATTCTTAAAGAAAGCAAAATAAAAACTTATACTTTTATTAGCCCAATAATTCCGGGACTGATAGATTTAGAAGATGTTATTAAAAAGACCAAGGATTTTACTGATTTTTATTGGTTTGAGATGATTAATATCCGGTTGGCTGGAGAAGAATTTATTAAAGTTTTAAAGAAAAATTTTCCTAAAAGTTTTGAAATTATTAAAGATAAAGCAAAGTTTGATAATTTTATAAGGGAATGCAAAAGGATTGTTTATTTAGAAAGGCAGAGAATGGGCTGGTGAATTTGGTAAAAGGTATTTTAAAGATGAGAGCAGGTTGAGGAATTTTTAAGACAGTTAAACGAAATTGAACAAAAATAAAATATAAAATGCGAGTTAGTTGGTTGAAAACATTTTAAGCGTTAACGCAGCTGATCATTTGCAAATTCAATGGTAGATTAGAGAGTTTTTTCATAGTTTAGGAGAGATATACACATCTTTTAGTCATTTCTTAAAAGAATTAAATTAAAAGAATTAAAAAACAATTTTGTTGATGGGAAGGATTTGGAATCGTAGGGATTTTGGGTTGAAAAGTTGAAAAAAACAAGCAATAATATTCTCGCGTTTTTGAGAATGAGAGGATGTTAAATGAAGCAAAAAGCCGAGAAGGGGCCATTGCTAATAAGGTTGGCTGGAAGTAGGACTGATCTTTACAAAAATACAGCAGAAACGATAAAATAAAACCAAGAAAAATTTAGCCATAAAGTTATGTTAAAGAAAGTTTTAATAATTTCGTTTTTAAGTTTTATTATGCCGCTTTTTTGTTTTGGAGCGGCTCGCTATATTCTTCCAGAAAAAATTGATATTTCAGAAGAAAAAAAAGCCGAGATTTTAGTTCAGGAACCCAAAGAATTGTCTGTTCTTTCAGAAGAGATTAAAAAAACTATTCCTCAAAAGGATCTTTTGGAACTGTATTGTTTAGAAACGAAAGCAAGAACAGGAGAGTTTTTCGCCGCTTTGTTTGCCGTAGAAAGCATTTTGACTCCGGTGAGCAATGATTTAAAATTAATTGGTATTGAAGCTGAGATTCCAGATATCCATTCTTATACAAGTGAAGCCTTCAATAAATTAGAAGTTGTTTGTTCGGCCGATAATTTTAATGAGGCCCAAGCGGCAACCAGAGATCTTAGGTCTTTTGGAGAAAAAGTAAGGAAAGAATTAATGGATTTAAAATATAATCTTGCCAGAAGATTGAAGGCAAAAGGGGAGGAGTTTAGAAAAGAAACGGAAGAAAAAGTAAAAAAGGAAGTTGAACAATGGGTTCAGGAAGAAAAGGCTAAGATTGAAGAAGAATTGAATATTTTGGCAAATCAATTGACAGAGGAAGCAAAAAATAATTTAATCCAAGAGATACAACAAATGGAATTTATAGATGAGGCAGCAGCCCAAGCCTATGCTCAATCAAGAGTTGAACAAATTAAATCTGAGATTACCGCAAGGATAAACCAATTAGCTGAGGAAAAAAGAAAAAAATTGGAAAAAGAGGCTAATAAAAAAGCGGGAGAATTATTGGGAGGAGATGCTGAAACATTCAAAAATATTGCTCAAAGAATGGAAAATATTGAAGGGGAAATAGAAAAATTAAAGACTCAAAAAAGCAAAGAATACCAACAATACCAGATTCAGGCAGCTCAAAAGAGAAAAGAATTAATTCTAATGATAATTGATAAAAAGATTGAAGAAGGAAGGCAAAAATTAGAGGAAAAGAACAAAATGATAAAAGAAAAAGGGTTGCCTGTTCCTGATTTAGATGATTATATTTCTCTTCTAGAGCAAGACAAAGAGCAGCTAATTAAAGAAATTGACCAGGCAATCGCCGATAATAGATTTGATTCTATAAATCTTATTGTTTATGAAATGCAAGAAAGTTGGAAGAAATGGGTTCAGGCTATTAACCGTGAATATCTTAAGAGTTATCCTCCCAAAGCTATTTGTGGTATTACTCTTCAACAAATAGAATCTTACGATAAACCAGAGGCAAAAACTAAATACGCGATCCAAAGAATTAATCTGGCGTTAGATAGGGATATTAGTTGGGCAAAAGGAAAATGTCAATCTTTGAATTTGCCGTCTGATGACCCAGTTTGTCAGAGAGTAGGGAAATTAGAAAAGGAGTTATTAGAAGCCAAAACAAAAGCAGAAGATTTTCTTTCTCAGATTAAAATAGTAAAAGAAAAATGTTCAAAAGTAACAGATTCTACAAAAATTGAAGAGATAATGGATGATTTAATTAGTTTTAGAGACAAGGGAAAAATTTACCAAAAAGAAATGGAGGTTCTTAAAGCAAAATGGAAAAAAGACAATAAGGAAATTCGTGACATTATTAGGAAAAATCGTAAAAAATATAAACTATGAAAATAAAAATTATTATTTTGTTAATAATTTTGATTTTAATTGGGGGAGGAGTATTTTTTCTTTTAAGAAAAGAGAAACTGCCTGAAATTACCAGTTTCTCAGATCTTGAAGTTCCTTCTGTTTCTCTTCCTTCTGATGTGGAAATTGCAGAGTTAAATTTAGATGAATTAAATATTGGAATTTCTTTGCCATCAGATTTATTTTCAAATATTTCAGTAGATAGCGATATAGGAAAGTATGAGGGAAAAATAGATATTGGAATACCAAACATTTCTTTTAACCTCCAGTCTTTATTAGGATCTCTGAAAGCAGGCTCTCAAGAATCTTCTAAACTTCAGATAAATGAGCAGACTTGTCTTCAATTCAAGAGCGCGCCTTCTTGTTCTTTTGTTCCCGAGGCATACCGTGAGTTATGTGAGAAATGTAAGGCGGAGGGATACTAATTTAAAATCTTTACCGGACGCTTTTTAAAAACCCGTCCAAATAAGGAAAATAGAGACGAGTGTATTTTAAATTATTAGAAGAATGTTGATAAAAGTTAAAGTTTTTCCAAATTCAAAAAGAGAAGAAGTAATCAAAAAATCTGAAGATAGTTTTGAGGTAAAAATCAAAGAAAAACCGGAAAAAGGCAGGGCTAATAGGGAGGTGGTAAGAGTTTTTAGTTCTTATTTTAAAATTTCCGAATCAAAAATAAGATTGATAAAGGGGTTTAAAAAAAGAAACAAAATTTTTGAGATAAAATGATTAAGTTAGTTTTAGGCAAGGCGTTTAAATGAAAGTTATAAGCAGCAGCAATTAGCAATTTATCTTTCGCCGTCAAAACTTAATCTTGTTAGATAATTCGTTATTAAAACCGACCCGAGGTCGGTTTTGAGTTTTTAAATTTATGCCCCGAAATTTAAAATTAGGGATTAGCCTTGGCTACCACAATTCCATAAATTTCTTTGGGATTGCCCTTTTTTAGAGCTCTGGCCGCTTCTTCCATAGTGGCTCCGGTAGTAAAAACATCATCAACCAGAATAATTTTTTTCTCTTTTACAAGTTCTGGCGTTGGACAGAGAAAAACTCCTTGGACATTCTTTTTTCTGATTTCCTGTGGTAAATTTAATTGAGACAGAGTTTTTCTTGTTTTGATCAAAGCGTCGTTAACTAAGGGAATTTTCCAGCGCGCCGATAAAATTTTAGCTATTTCTTCGGCTTGATTAAAACCCCGCCATCTTAGCCGTTTTTTATGAGTGGGTATGGGAACAAGAATGAAATCATTTTTGTCTTCTAAAAAACTTGGCTGCTTTTCTAAATTTTGAAAATAGATTATAATAACAGAAGCCAATATTTTTGCCAGATCTTTGGCGAATGGCTGATATTTAAAATTTCTGATTAGTTTTTTAACCAGCAAATTGTCGTAGTCAGCCGCGAAGAAGACGGCTGTGATTTCCTTGCTTTCGGTAAAAACCCTGTCTGAAATTTCTATTAAAGCAAAACAATCCTGGCAAAGATAGGTTCCTTCTTTTCGACAACCCAAACAAGATTTTGGGAAAAGAAGATCTAAAAGGAATTCCTTCATCTTTAGATTTAATCTCCCTACCTATTAATATATTTTTTTGTTATAATAAAACAATATATTGAATAGATAGGGAAGAAGGCGGCATGATTTGGCCTTTTAAAAGGCGTCCCAAAAGCATTTTAGGTATAGACATCGGTACTTCGGTGATAAGGGTGGTAGAACTTTTAAAAAACGGAGAGCAAGCAAAGCTGGTTAATTATGGTTTTGTTTCTTTAGCCCCGCTTTACGAAAAGACCACCAAAAGAGTAAGAAAAGACACCTTTTTTCTTACCGCCAAAGAAACTTCCGAGATCTTGAATTCGATTTTTAAAGAAGCAAAGATTGAAAGCTCAAGAGCGGTTTTTTCTCTGCCTGACTTTGCTACTTTTTTTACCAGTTTTACTTTGCCGCCAATGTCAGAGGAAGAAATCGCTCAGGCCGTAAAATTTGAGGCCAGGCGGCACGTTCCCTTGCCCCTTTCCGAAGTTACCTTGGACTGGTTGATTACCAAGAAAGCTCCTCTTGGCCAAAGTGAAGAAGAATTGGAAATTCTTTTAGTAGTTGTTCCCAATTCCACCATTAATCAATACAAAAAAATTATTGGCTTGAGCGGATTAGAGGTTTTAGCTCTGGAAGCCGAGGTTTTTGGCCTCAAACGTTCCTTAGTTAAAAATAACAAAAAAACGATTGTCCTGATAGATATTGGCGCTCAAAGTACTACTTGCAGTATTGTCGACGAAAACATTTTAAAAGTCTCCCACAGTTTTGATATTGCTGGCAATGATTTAACGGAGAGATTGTCAAAATCCTTTGATCTTGACTACGAGACCGCTGAACAGTTAAAAATAAAACAAGGCATTCTTAAAGGCGAACGAGACACGCGTAAAATTCTAACCCCAATGTTTGATTTGATGACGGCTGAAATTGAAAAAGTAACTGAAAGTTTTTATCAACGGGCCGGCAAGGAGGTAGAAATGTATATTCTTGCTGGCGGTTCGGCTCTTCTTCCCGGTCTAAAAGAATATTTTTCCAGGACATTTAAAAGAGAAGTTAAGATAGCCAATCCTTTCAAGCAATTGACTTATCCGCCTGCTTTAGATCAAGTTTTAAGAGAATTGGGTCCTGGATTTTCAGTGGCAGTAGGAATGGCTTTAAAAGGATTAGAATGAGAATTTTGTTAAAATTTCGCAAAACTCAAATAGACCCAAGCAAAGCCAAAGGCGAGCAAGGGCAAAAAATGTGGCCATAGAAATTATTCCAAAACCAAAAACTGAAGCAGGAATTAAAACTTCCCTTTTTAAGGTTCTTTATTATTTAACCATTCTTTTATTTTTGTTAATCGTGGCCGGTTATTTTGGCCTGATTTTTCTTTCAAAATCTTCTCGAGAAAGATTACAAAGAATAGAAGAAATGATTGCTCAAAAGGAAACGCCGGAGACAGCGGCTTTGGAAGAAGAGATTTTGAAGGCAAAAGAAAAAACAGAGATTTTTGCGGTTTTGCTTAATTCTCATCGACGAACTTCCAACTTATTTAATTTCTTAAAAGAAAATTGTCACCGGGAAGTCTTTTTTTCAAAAGTAGATTTTGATATTGAGGGAAGCCGAATTACCCTTTGGGGAATTGCCAAAAGTTTTCAGGCCTTAGGCGAACAAATACTTATTTTTAAAGAACAAAATCTAATTAGGAAGGTTGAGCTGGCCAATATCTCCTTACAAAAAGAAGGGGGAGTGGGATTTAAGCTGATTCTTATTTTTGACGCTAGCATTCTTAAATAATAATTTTTAAGCGATGAAAAAATATGTCTAAGCTTTTTATTGCTTCAATGTCTCTTTTCTTTATTTTGATTTTTGGCGGTCTTGAAATTTTGCCGGAATATCGAGAGCTTCAGAGTATGAAAGTAAAAATCATTGAAAAGGAAGAAGAGCTTTCGATGAGGGAGGAATATTTAGTTCAATTAGAATCCTTATCTCAAAAACTAAAACAATACGAGGCTGGGTTTAAAAAAATTAATTCTGCTTTACCGGCTGATCCCGATCTTCCTTCCCTTTTTAGATTTTTAGAAAAAATCAGTATTGAAAATGGTTTGGTTCTTAAAAGCGTTGGTCCTTTTGCCAAGGTTGAGCCGGCAAGGGCGAAGAGGGAAGAAAAAAATAAAGAGAGAAAGAAAATAGAGGCAAAGATAGAGAAGACCGAGACTGAGTTTAAGGTCTCGGGAACGGTTGATGCCTTTGTTAACTTTCTAACCAGTTTAGAAAAATCGGCCAGGTTAATCGAAGTGTCTCATATTTCTTTTAAGACGCCGAAGGAAGGTGACATTTTTGTTTTTAGCGTTAAAGTTAGAGTCCACTCTTATCAACCCTAATTTTCTTAATTTTTAATTTATTCAAGCCTAATTTATGACCGGAAGCATTATTGAAAAATCAAAAAAGCAAAAATATTTAACTTTCTTATTTGTTGTTTTATCAATTATCGCTTTTCTGATAATGTTTTTTGGTGTTTGGGGAGGACAAAGATTTTTTACTGTTCCGCCGCCACGCCTTTCTTTTTTCAAGAAAGAATTGAAAATAAACTTTGAAATTCTGGAGAACCCTCTTTTAAAAGAGCTTCAACCATTCGAGGCAATTTCCTTGCCCAAAGAGAAAGGAAGAGAAAATCCCTATTTGCCTTATTAATTAATATGCTATGCCCAATTTAATTCAACAATTAGTCAAAAAAGGCGTTTTAGAAAAAGAGAAGGCTACTTCTTTAGAATACGAAATTAAAACCTCAGGCAAGAAGGAAGAAGAAGTAATTTTAGAAAGAAGGTTGGTTTCGGAATCATTTCTGTTTAATCTTAAAAGCAAAAATTTAAAAATTCCTTTAAAAAAGGTTTACCCGGAAGATGTCAGTTTAAAAACTCTGGAGCTTATTCCCGAAGAATCGGCCAAGTATTATCAAATGATTCCTTTAGCTAAAAAGGACAAAATTTTAGAAGTAGGAATGGTTTATCCCGAAGATCTTAAGGCTCAAGAAGCCTTAAAATTTTTAGCCAGACAAGGAAAATTTTCCTACAAAGTTTTCTTAATTACCCTTTCGGATTACGAAAAGATTTTTAAAAAGTACAAAAATTTAAGACGAGAAGTGGAAAAAGCCCTTGAGGAACTAGAAGTGGAGATGAAAACCGACAAATTTTCGGTTGAGCTTTTAAGAAAGAAAGGTCTTGAAAGATTGGCCGAGGAAGCGCCGATTTCAAAAGTGGTGGCCGTTTTATTAAGGCATGCGGTAGAGGGCAATTCTTCTGATATTCATATTGAACCAATGGCTGACAGATTAAGGATTAGATTTCGACTTTTAGGAGTCCTTCATTCTTCAATCAATCTTCCTATTGCTTATCATTCGGCCATTGTTGCCCGAATTAAAATTCTTTCTAATTTAAGGATTGACGAGACTAGAATTCCTCAAGACGGAAGATTTTCCACCAAGATTAACAACAAGAAGATTGATTTTAGAGTTTCAACTTTTCCTACTACCTTAGGAGAAAAAGTAGCTATCAGGGTTTTAGATCCCAGGGTAGGTCTTAAAGATTTTGACGAATTGGGGGTTGAAGAGAGGAGTTTAAAAGTAATGAAAGAGGCCATTGCCAAGCCTTTTGGAATGATTTTGGCAACCGGGCCGACTGGGTGCGGCAAAACTACTACTCTTTACGCAATTTTGAGGGTTTTGAATAAAGAAGGGGTTAATATTGTTACCCTTGAAGACCCAGTTGAATATTTTATTGAGGGTATTAATCAGTCCCAGATTAGACCGGAAATTAACTATACCTTTGCCAGAGGGCTTCGCCATATTCTTCGCCAAGATCCAGACATTATTATGGTGGGCGAGATAAGAGATACCGAAACCGCAAGGTTGGCTATTCATGCGGCTTTAACCGGCCATCTCGTTCTTTCTACCATTCATACCTCTAACGCCTTAGGAGTTATTCCCCGGCTGATTGATTTAGGGGTGGAACCCTATTTGATTCCTCCTACTTTAAATATTGCTTTAGCTCAGAGATTGGTTCGAAAATTGTGTAACAATTGCAAGAAACGAGTGGTGGCAAAAGGGAAATTAAAAGATTTAATTTTAGAGCAAATAAATAGCTTGCCTGAAGAAGTTAAAAAGAAGGTTAAAATCCCCAAAACTCTTTATATCTGGAAAGCAGTTGGTTGCAAGAAATGTAATCACATTGGTTATTCTGATAGAATGGGGATTTTCGAAGTTCTTCAAATGACTGATCAGTTAGCTGAGATTATTTCTAAAAAACCATCAGAGGCGGCAATTCAGAAAGAAGCCTTTAGACAGGGAATGATAACGATGATGCAGGACGGAATGCTTAAGGCTCTAAAGGGAACAACTACGGTCGAGGAAGTTTTAAGAGTAGCCGAGGAAAAATAATCATTACGAAATGCGAATTGGTGTGAATATACGAATTTAAAGATATTAACAGCGATTCGTATATTCGGAGAAAATTCGTGATTTCGAAAGAAGGAATGAAGAAAATTTTATTAGTCGAAGACGATCCTCTAATTATTGATATTTATACTACTAAATTAAAAGAATCAGGTTTTCAAACCGAGACAGCCAGTGATGGCGAAACAGCTCTCAAGAAATTAAAAGAAGAAAATTTCGACCTTTTGATTTTGGATATGGTTTTGCCCCGTCTTACCGGCTTTGAACTTCTCAAAAAAATCAGAGAAGATAAGGGATTTAAGGAATTAAAAGTTTTGATTCTTTCTAATTTGGGCCAAGAAGCAGATATTAATTTGGCCAAAAAACTTGGAGTTTCGAAATATCTAATCAAAGCGAATTTCATTCCCAGCGAGGTAGTTGAAGAAATAAAAAAAATTTTAAAAAATAATTCGTAAGGCGATTAGTTATTGTTCTTCTTGGCTATTTCGCCTTGCCAACCTTTTATGGATTATAGTGGTCATCTACGAGAATTATTAAGCATCGCTCTTCAGGAAGGAGCTTCTGATCTTCATTTTTCCGTGGGCCATCCGCCGACTTTAAGAGTAGAAAGAAGATTGATTCCTTTAATGAAATATCCTATTTTGACGGGCGAGGATACGCGCGGTTTGGCTTTTGCCTTGCTGACTCCAGAACAAAAAGAAAGATTTTTAAAAAGAAAGGAGATTGATCTCTCCTATCGTTTTGGCAAGGAGGCGCGTTTTCGGGTTAATGTTTTTTTTCAAGCGAGGGAAGTTTCAGTAGCGTTAAGGTTGATTCCGGCAAAAATCAGAACCATTGAGGAATTAAATCTTCCTTCTATTCTTCATCAATTTACCCAAGCAACTCAGGGCTTTGTTTTAATCACCGGCCCTTCTTCTCACGGTAAATCAACTACTTTAGCTGCTCTAATTGACGAAATTAACCATCAAAAGCCGGTTCATATCATTACTATTGAAGATCCGATTGAGTATTTTTTTGAAGATGACAGGGCGATTATTGACCAAAGAGAGGTGGGTTTTGATACTTTGAGTTTTGCCAAGGCTTTAAGGTCAACTTTTCGTCAAGACCCAGACGTAATTATGGTTGGCGAAATGAGAGACGCTGAAACAATTGCGACTGCCATTACGGCTGCTGAAACTGGTCATTTGGTTTTTTCTACTCTTCACACCAACGACGCGGCTCAG
>Ga0164318_10005575_pt1 | contig 12170 bp, 8 predicted proteins | sample GuaBasSedimGuay9_FD_113734 | JGI IMG/M metagenome (GOLD analysis project Ga0164318, IMG submission 113734) | Subseafloor sediment microbial communities from Guaymas Basin, Gulf of California, Mexico - Guay9, Core 4571-4, 0-3 cm | ecosystem: Environmental > Aquatic > Marine > Hydrothermal vents >... | reverse complement strand
GCCTAGGTCCATCTAGCTCAATAGCTAAAATGTTCTGCCATGTACCCCTTACTAATTTACCGTTGTGTATCGGCAATACACGAGTAGAACCAATAACAGCAGACGCTAAGTGTGCATGAGCATTGTCATCTATCTCATCATGCGACCACTCGCCAGAGAATAGCTTTCTTATCAAATCTACATAGTCACTAAGCAAACCTTGCTCATTCTCATTTAAGATTATAGCCATTGTAGCATGCGGAGCGTGAACAACACACAACCCTTCTTTTACTCCACTTCTTTCGACGATCCTTTCTACGTCTGTAGTCAAGTCCACCACTTCAAACTTCCTCTTAGTAGAGAAGGATATTGTATCAATCATGATAATAATTACACGAAGCTTATTGATAAAACTTACTGAATAAGTTTGAACGCATAACCACCAGAAGGTATGCGTCCAGTCAGCTCGACAGCACCAATATTTTTCAAAACAAATTTCTCAAGATCTTTCCTATCGCTGTAGCCCGGTTTAATCATAACACATTTTCCCTTTTTGTATGGAAAAACCCCATCTGCACATATGTAAAGTTCAAGAGGAGTATTCTTCAGATAATTCTTCTTTCCATATATCATAAAAGCTCCACGAGGGATATATTCACCTGAAGGCGCATGTTTGGTTATCTGATTTGGATTTACCCAATAAACATCAATAGACGCTAGTCCCTGCCTCCATGCCCTTGAAAAACTAGCAGTGAACACTGCAGCTTCCTGGATTGTTCTACTGCTAGCCATCTTACCATCCTTCACAACAGTAAAAGGGGAACCAGCAATGTCTGCATGTAAAACTAAGTCGGTATCGTCTAAATGTTTACGTATTAAAAGTTCGTTTGTGCTAGCATCTTTTCCAGACACGACAAGAAACCCTTCTGAAGACATAAACCATCTAAACTTCTCGTACCATTTCTTTCTAACAGGAGCAAGGGGTTTTATCTCAGATCTGACTCTTTCCTCTTCTGAGCTCAAATCAGCTATCTTCCTCTTAGTTTCGTTCATAGCAGCCAAGGCACCTTTAGCTTTAGACTTAAACCTCTTTGCAAATTCAAAGTAGTCAGAAGCTACCTCATTGAGAGTTTTCGTTAGATCTACCTTAACTTCTTGTCCCTCTAAGTTAAGATAAATCTTTGAAAACTTTTTGTCATACTTCAATACAAGTGGATTATTAAAATCCTTAGAATTCACGATAGACTGGATTCTATCATAGTACAAGTAGATTAACTCTGCTATCTTCTTGTATTTCTCAGCCCTCTGTTTATTGTACTCGTAAGCGCGTTGTTGCTCTTCCAACACACGCTTCAAACTATTTAACTTAGTTGATATTGGTTTAACCTTCTTTTTTATCACTTCCCTTTCGAGAGTGGATAAGTAGGCATAGTCAACAGCTTGGTTGAAAGTGTCAAAATATTTAGCGTTACCATCAGCAGTCAAGAATTCGAATGGATAGGGCACACCATTAACAACGTTCGGCTTAAGCTTCATAGACGAAATAATCTTCAAAACTTCTGAAAAAGATTTGAACACTGAATTTAGCTCCTTAGTGGTTATGGAAGAAGGCATCAAGTTTTTATCTATATTAGCTCGGGCACATATTTCCTCAGCATACTTCCCACCAAGTGATAAATCAGATGCCAAGAACTTGACTACACTCTTGCCCGAATCTTTAAACATTGATTCAAACTCTGACCTACTCACTTTAAATGGATCCTTAGCTGGTGGAGGAAGAACATACTTCTTTCCCTTCTGTACTGCTCGTCCACTCCAAGTCTGCCTTTTCAACGCAAATATAATATTAAACGACGCTTCACAGAGTATTAAATTTCCCTTTGAAAACAGCTCGCAAACAAGAATGTATCTCCTACCATTAGAAGCTTCAAATACCATGTCAACTATCCTTTCATGATTCAACTGTTTTATCTCTTTGAGTGTGCTTCTATTCAAGTACTTACGCAACAACATAGCAAAGTTAGATGGCTTCTCATTCTTTTCTCTGTAATCAGTCAAGCATATAAAAGACCCGGCCTTAACACGAATGAACAAATTTGTCTTCTTGTAGTATAACTTTATAACGAGATCACTACCCCGATGGTATATCTTCTCCACCTTTGCGTCCTTTATACTTGACAGCTCAGCTGCCAAGACCGTTATATCAAGTGATGTCAAATCCATAAAAATTTAGCCAAATTAAACCTTAATAAAGTTGCGCATCCTTAAGATTAACATGGATATATGCGTTTTTGGAGCTGAGAAAAAAGGAGATAAGATAGTAATCTATGGCAGAGACAGGAATGGCAAGAAGACAGTAAAAGAAGTGGACTTTAATGACTATTACTACGCGTCACCAACCTCAAATAAATCTCGAGCCTATCTAAAAAAGCACGGTAAACCTGTTAGAAAAACATTACTAGGCAAGGAAGTGGAAGTTTACAAAGTAAGTAGCAAAATAGAAGTTGATGACGCTGAGCGTTACTGTAAAGAAATACCAGCTCCTAGGAAATTTATACTGGACAATAAGATAGAGCCAATGCATAAAAATGGAAAACCAATGGAACTTAAAATTCTAGCAGTGGACATAGAGATGTACACACCAGATATGAATCTCACATCAAACAAAAACCCTATTATTATGGTTGGGTTAGCAAGTGAAAATTTAAGAAAAGTTATCACATGGAAAAACGTTAATCTAGAGTATGTAGAGGTTGTGAAAAGTGAAAAAGAGATGTTGGAGAGATTTTCCGAGATTGTAAAAGAAGTGGACCCAGACGTAATTGTAGGTTACAATTCCGATTCTTTTGACTTCACACACATAAAAGAAAGAGCAAGGATACTCAAAGCAAAAGTTGACTTCAGTTGGGATGGTAGAGGAATTATAACAAAACATAAAGGAGCGTTCGTGCTAGGCCCTGTGCATGTTGATTTGTACCAATTTATAAGAAATATACTATCATCTAATCTCAAAACAGATGTGTATACACTAAACGCTGTGTGTAACGAATTAATAGGTGTAGGGAAAAAAGACATGTCTGCTGAGAGGATGATAGAGATATGGGGTAGTGATGAAAACATTGATAGGATTGCTGAATACAACATTAACGATGCAGAGATAACATACAAACTAGCAAAAAAGATATTACCCATAATGATGGAACTAGTGAAATTAACCAGCCTTCCGCTATTCAATGTCTCAAGAGCGACGTACTCCACTCTTGTCGAGGAATTGATTATAAAAGAAGTCTGGGACAAAGAAGTAATACCGAGAAAGGTCTTTGGAAGTGTTGTTGAAGATCGGTATGAAAAAACATACGAGGGAGCCTTTGTCTACGAACCAGCGCCTGGGGTCTATGAAAATGTGGCTGTATTTGACTTTAGGTCTTTGTATCCGTCAATAATAGTAACACATAATATCTGCCCGTCAACAATTGGATGTAAGAAAAATTGCTACGAATCACCAATAGGCACAAAGTTCAGGAAGAGACCAGAAGGATTCATACCATGTATCTTAAAAAGATTGATAGAAGAAAGAGCAGAGATAAAAGATCGCATAAAAAAAGAGAAGGACACTACACTAGAATCGAAACAGTATGCGCTAAAAATCCTAGCTAACAGTTTTTACGGTTACTTAGGCTACCCAAAGTCCAGATGGTACAGTATAGAGTGCGCAAAAAGTATAACAGCGTGGGGTAGAAAATACATCCAAGAGACATTAGAGTTGATATCAGAAAATGGTTACAAAGTGCTGTACGCAGATACAGATAGCGCAATGTTCATACACAAGGGGAAGAAAAAAGCGATAGAACTACTGAATAATATAAACAGACGAATGCCAGGAATAATTAAGATGGGATTACAAGGATTTTACAGTAGAGTAATATTTGTAAAGAAAAAAGCAGGAGAAAAAGGCGCAAAGAAGAAGTATGCTATGATATCAGAAAGCGGAGAGATAACTATAAAAGGATTCGAATACGTCAGGAGAGACTGGAGTGAGATCGCAAAAAAAACACAGCAGAGAGTAATTGAAGCTATACTCAAGGATAATAACCCTGAAAAAGCGTTAGAGATAATAAGAGAGGTTGTAAAAAAACTTAAGAAGAGAGAAATCAGTATCCGTGACGTTGCAATAAAATCACAAATAAGAAAAAATTTGGCAGAATACCAGCAAATAGGCCCGCACGTAAGAGCAGCTATGAGGAAGAAGAGAGTTATCCCAGGAACAATAATAAGTTATGTTGTTATGAGTGGCAGGGGAAGGATAAGTGATAGAGTAAAACTTTTAGAAGAGGTAAAAGAAGGGGATAAGTACGACGCAGACTATTACATAGAAAGACAAGTAGTACCTGCTGTTAGAGCTATAATGGAGACAGTAGGTTACACAAAGAATGAGCTACTAGGTTTTAAACAGGAAGGCTTGGCAAAATGGATGAAGAAATAATAAATAACTATAAAGAAGCAGGAAAGATAGCTGTGAGAATGTTAAGCAGAGCAAGGGAAATAGTCAAGCCGGGTGTTAAGTACACTAAAGTTGTTGAAGAATTAGAGAAATTCTACGAAGAAGCAAAGCCTGCATTCCCAATAAACATCTCCGTGAATAGTATAGCCGCCCATGACACACCAAAAATAAACGATGAAAGGTCATTTGAGAAGGGAGACATGGTTAAAGTTGATGTTGGTGTACATGTAAATGGTTATATTGCAGACACTGCAATAACAGTTGACTTGGGGGACAACAGTGATCTTGTAAAAGCTAGCAAAGAAGCGCTGAGTGCTGCAATCGACACTATAAAGCCAGGAGTAAACACAAGAGACGTCGGAGAAGCCATAGAGAACGTAATAAAATCTTATGGATTTATGCCGATAATAAACCTTACTGGACATGAACTGAAAAAGTACGAGCTGCATGCTGGGCTAAATATCCCAAACACAAAAACAAGAGAACAGAACACAATACATGAAGGAGCTTATGCTATAGAACCTTTCACCACAAACGGAGCAGGATATGTTGTAGAGACAAAATCATCAGAGATATTCTCATTATCATCCGGCGCAAATCCAAGACGACAAAAGGCAAGACAAGTACTCAAATGGATAGAAGAAGAGTACAAGACGCTTCCTTTTGCAAAGAGGTGGATCATCCAGAAGTTTGGTCCTGTAGAGGGAAGCTTAAGTATAAACGAACTAGTAAAAACAGGGTCTCTACACAACTACCCAATACTAAGAGAAGGATCTAACGGTCTGGTAGCCCAAACAGAAAAAACAATAATAGTTCTAGACAGTGGGAACATTGTAACTACTTCTTTTTAGTCTTATTTCTAGAAGGACAAGATAAGTTAACACATACTTTCCATGTCCTCTTCGACGAACCAGGATACGATATTGAAACAAGCCGCATACCACAGTGCTTACATACCTCTTTTAGAACCTCAAGTCTCCCACGCTGAGGCAAAGGCCAACCATTTTTACATTTAGGGTAGTTAGAACATCCCACAAATCTTTTCTTTGTTCTCTTTGACTTTATTATCCTCATCTGACCAGTCTTGCAAACAGGGCAGGTTCCTAAAGGTTCCCAGTAGAATGCAGAACGGATTTCTTTTCCTATATTGTCTTTATTCCTTTCTAATACATCCAGCGTTTGTAGCAATATTTTCCTCGATTTGTCAACAACCATCTGTTTATCCAATTTTCCTGATCTAATCTCTTCCATCTCTTTCTCAAGTTCAGCTGTCATTTGCGGCTCAGTTATCGTTTTTGCATGCTTTTCCAGAGCTTCTACCACCTTCACAGCTACATTTGAAGGTACGAGTTGACTTCCCTTAGAAAGGTATCCCCTTGAAACCAGCTTAGCAAGTATACCAGGGCGTGTTGCTTTTGTGCCAAGATTTAACTGATCCATTATCTTTATTATGCTGCTGTAGCCATACCTTTGAGGTGGTGTCGTCTCTTTTTCCTCTGACACAACTTTTATGACGTCAACTGTCTCCCCTTCTTGTAAAGAAGGGAGTATATTCTCCTTTGCATGTGAATACGTGTAATACTTACGCCAGCCATGAGAAATAATAGAAGAACCATTAGATACAAAAGTATAATTATTTATATCAAACGTAACTCTTGTTTTCTCCTCAACAGATGGGTCTGCAAGCGTTGCAAAAAATCTTCTAACGATGAGTTCATATATCTTCCATTCTCTCTCGCTTAATTTCGCTTTTGTGGCGGGGGCAACAGGGTAGATTGGTGGGTGGTCCTTTGTTTGCTTACTCCCATGTGTCGGCTTAAGATCCTTCTTCTCAAGTAACTCCCTTGCTAAAGGCCCTAAAGTTCTCATCTTTGATAATGACTTGAGAACATCACGTAGGTTTATAGTCGAAGGGTACACAGTGTTGTCTGTCCTTGGGTAGGAAATGTATCCTTTCAGGTATAAGTTCTGGGCCGCAAGCATTGCCGATTGGGCAGTGTACCCCAAACTAGTTGCGGCACGTAAGAATTCTGTTGTGTTAAACGGAATAGGAGGCTTCCGCTCAATTTTCTTCTTGACAACTTTAATCACACGTGCGGTTTTCGGTTTGATGGATGCTATCTTCTCTGCTAGGTCTCTGTCAAATAATTTCTTCTCAGAATACTCTGCAATAAATTTCTTCCCCTTCTTCAATTCAGCATAAATATACCAATACTTCTCTGGTTTGAACCGCATACGTTCCCTCTCACGATCGACTATAATCTTCAATGTTGGTGTCTGCACTCTCCCAACACTAAGAAAGTTATTTCCTGTCTTCTTAGAAGACTTAGATATAAACCTTGTTAGTGCTGCTCCCCAAATTAGGTCAACTTCTCTTCTAGCGTCTGCAGAATGCGCTAAGTTAACATCTACTTCTTTTAAATTGGCAAAGGATTCTTTTATATCCTTCTCTGTTATGGCTGAAAAGACTGCTCTCTTTATACTAACATTTGGATTAACAGATTTTACAATATTTACCGCTTCTAGACCTATGGACTCTCCTTCTGAATCATAATCTGTAGCTATAATCACTTCGTCAGCACTCTTTGCAAAGTGCCTAACAGTGTCAACAATAGCTGACTTGGTAACAACATAAACTAATTCTGTTTTCACAAGCTCTTTTTCATTAACCTTGTTCCATGATGAAAAACCCTCTGGAAAAGAAACATCAAACACATGACCAGACAACCCGATAACAATGTTATTATCCCATTTGTAATAAGGTACTTTATCATCCTTATGAGAGTAGTAATGAGTTTTTGCCTTTGAGGACGATAAAATCTGAGCTATCCTCTTTGCGGCTATGTTTTTCTCACAGATAATTAGCCTCATTTGAACTCACCTACATCAATATATATTGGTCCTTCCTTCCTCAAGATGGACTTTTTTAATTTAAATGCTTTTGCCTCATACTCTTGAGAAATATAGGAGCTGTACTTAGTTATAAAAGAGATAAGCTTATCTTCGTTTGATCTGTACTTAACTCTACCTAATGTTATGTGCGGTTGATAGCCGTCAGAACCAACATTCAATAGCTTTTTTAATTGCTTATGTAAGTTAGCAAAAGGTGCCCTTGGCTGAACCTTAAAAACAATAGACCTCATAAAGTTCAAGTTTGGAAACACCTGTACACCTGTAATCCTGTATGCAAATGGTTCAAACTTTACAGCAGAAGCCCTAGACAGGATATAATCAACGTCCTCCCTATCCCCAAGAAAAAGTAAAGTGATGTGTAAATTCTCCGGCTCAACCAGTTTAACATTAGGTAGAGCTATCTCACTTTGGATCCCTACTATCTTCCTTCTCAAATCATCTGGTAAATCAACGGCAAAAAACAATCTTGGCATAAAAACAAAAGCAAAAACATATATATGTTATTTTCCCTAATGTGGATATGATTAGCATAGAGCTCATACGGAAGAACCCGAATATTGTGAGAGCATCACTCTTAAAACGTGGTGAGAACCTTACCATATTAGAGGATATTATAAAGAAGGATGAAGAGTACAGGTCTGTCTTAAAGAAATTAGAGAATTTAAGACATGAGAGGAACGTAGCCAGCAAAGCTGTAGCCGAGTTGAAAGCAAAGGGTGAAAAATTCAGTAAGGAAGTAAAGAAGGTCAATAAAATTAATGATGAAATAAAAAAATTAGAGGGCGTCACAAAGAGCATAAAGGAGGAAATAAATGAAAAATTACTGTGGATCCCAAACATAGTTCATGAAGATGTTCCAGAAGAGGAAGACAAAGTAATTAAAGAATGGGGAGAAATTCCAAAATTCAAGTTCGAACCAAAAGGACACTATGAGATCTTAAGTAAGTTAGGAGCTGACTTTGAGAGGGCTTCGAAAGTGTCAGGGGCAAGATTCTCCTACATCAGTGATAAGTTAGTAATACTAGAGATGGCTCTAGCAAGATTTGCTATAGATTTTATGGTTAAGAAAGGATTCAAAGTCTTCATGACACCACACATGGTAAGAAGTAAGGCGATGTATGGTACTGGTCATTTTCCTAGAGGTATAGAAGAAGCATACAAAATAGAAAAAGAAGATTTAGTACTAATCGGCACGTCAGAGGTTTCACTTGCTTCATATCATAGCGGTGAAATACTACAAAATCTTCCATTAAGGTACAGTGGATTTACACCGTGTTACAGAACAGAAGCAGGAGCCCACGGAAGAGACACAAAGGGTATGTTTAGAACGCACCAATTCCACAAAATCGAGCAGTTTATCTTCTGCAGAGAAGAAGAATCTTGGAAAGAACACGAGTTGCTTAGGGAAAACGTAGAAGAATTTTATAAAGTGCTAGGTCTACCATACAGAGTTGTTATTGTTAATAGTAAGGACATGGGTAACGCTGCATCAAAGCAGTACGACTTAGAGGTGTGGTTCCCAAGCCAGAACGTGTACAGAGAAGTTGTCTCTTGTTCAAACACACTTGACTACCAAGCGAGAAGGCTAAACATAAAATACATGGAAAAAGGGAAGAAGAAGTATGTTCACACGTTAAACTCAACACTAGTAGCTATAGAGAGAACAATAACAGCCATCGCTGAGAATTACCAGACAGAAGACGGGCATATAAAAGTCCCTCCAACTCTAGTTCCGTACACAGGGTTTGGTGAAATATGATATACATCCCAGACACTTCAGCAATAATAGAAGGAGTTGTAGTAGATTTAATAAAAAAAGAAAAGATTAAGGACAAGATTGTTATACATTTTGCAGCTCTGTCTGAGTTAGAACACCAAGCAAACAAAGGCAAGGCTGTCGGATTCCTTGGGATAGAAGAATTGAAAGAGATAAGGAGGTTGTCAGTAGAGAAAGGAATAGAAGTATTATACGAGGGTGAAAGGCCAACAGGAGCGCAAATAAAGTATGCTAAGCTTGGAGAGATAGATGCACATATAAGAGATTACGCGTGGTCTAATGGGTATGTTTTAATAACGTGTGATAAAATACAAGCAGAGCTTGGAAGGGCAATGGGCTTAGAGACAGTGTACGTAGAGCCTGAGAAAAAAGAGACAAGAGCAAAGATAGAATCATTCTTTGATGATGATACGATGAGTGTGCACCTACGAGAGGGTGTAGAACCTATAGCAAAGAAGGGGAAGCCAGGTGCGTGGATCTTTGAGAAAATAAGTGATAAGAAATTAACAGCTGAAGAAATTAAGGAAATCTCAAGAGAGTTGATAGAAAATACAGCCATAGCTGAGAACGCTTTCATAGAGGTAGATAGGAAAGGGTCAACAATAGTCCAATATGGAGATTATAGAACGGTTATATGCAAGCCACCTTTATCAGATGGGTGGGAAATTACCTCTGTGAAGCCACTAGTAAAACTAGAGATAGAAGATTACCATCTAAGCAAGAAATTAATAGAGAGATTGTCAAAAAAGGCAGAAGGAATACTTATAGCAGGAGCTCCAGGAATGGGCAAGTCAACATTTGCAAGAGCTCTTGCACTGTACTACGCTAGACAAAATAAGCTTGTAAAAACAGTTGAAGCACCAAGAGACTTGCAACTCCCAGACATCATAACACAGTACTCTAAAAACATTGGGACAAGCGAAGAGATACACGACATCCTACTACTAAGTCGTCCGGACTACACAATATTTGATGAGATGAGGAACACTAACGACTTTGAGTTATTCGCTGACCTGAGGTTAGCAGGAGTGGGGATGGTTGGTGTAGTTCATGCCACAGAAGCAATAGACGCCATACAACGCTTTGTTGGTAGAGTAGAGCTTGGGATGATTCCTTCTATAATTGATACTGTAATCTTCATAAAGGATGGTGCTGTAAACAAGGTTTTAGAATTAAATATGGTTGTAAAGGTACCTTCAGGCATGACAGAAAGAGACTTATCAAGGCCGGTAATAGAGGTTAAAGATTTTCTTACAGGTGAATTGTTATATGAGATATATGTCTTCGGGGAGGAAACAATAGTTGTACCTGTAAAAAAGAAAAAATTAGACATAAAGAAGTTAGGAAGTGTTTCTAAGTTTATAGAGTTCAGTGAGGTGAAAAATGGGGTTCTGTACATCCATGTCAGAAGGAGGAATATACCAGCTATCATAGGAAAACAAGGTAAAAAAATAAAGAAGCTTGAAGAAAAAGTAGGAATGCCAATAGAGGTAGTCGAAGTATGATAGCTATAACAGGAACACCAGGGGTTGGCAAAACAATGGTTGCAAAAATTCTCTCGAGGAAGTTAGGTAAAAAATTATTAACGATTGACGACGTCGGCGTAGTTATTGGTTATGATAAAAAGAGAAAAGTAAAGATTATAGACGAAAGGAAATTAAGAGTTAAAGGAGATGTGATATTTGAATCACATCTGTCTCACTTCGCGAAACCAGATGTGTGTTTTGTGCTTAGATGCGATCCAAAAGTACTTGCTAGGAGATTAAAGAAGAGAGGATACAATCCAGAGAAGATAAAAGAGAATGTGGAAGCAGAGGCAATGGGTATGATAACAAGTGAAGCTACCTCACTATGCAAAAAGGTCCACGAGATAGACACGACTAACAAGAAACCAGCAGAAGTTGTAAATGAGATAATTAACGTTCTCAAAACAAAAAAATATAAAGTAGGTATAGATTATACAAACTACTTATGAATTGGCTGGTAGGTTTAGTAGCAGGGATTATAAGTGGAACATTTCCAGGAATGCATATAAACAATATTGCTATGTTTTTAGAAGGAGGAGCTATTGTTGTTGGGGTTGTAGCTTTTGTGTTCTTCGAACATATACGTCTGGTTTTCCTTAATGTGCCAAGTGAGTCTGATGTTGTTGGAGTACATTCAGCCCATAGAATGCTTCTGAGGGGTGAAGGAATAAAAGCGGTTTATCTGCTTTCTGTCGGAACTGTGTTGTCAATTCTACTACTATCAAGCTTATTTCCACTGATTATAAAAATACTTCCTGTGGTGTACACAATCGCTAAACCAATAATACCTTTAGTAATTATCAGTATTAGTGCATACATAATATTAACAGACAATGTGATTCCAGCTGCTTTAACATACATCAGTGCTGGGATGCTTGGCCTAGCAACGTTCCTTATACATATGAACAACCCCTTCTTGCCATTGTTAACAGGATTATTTGGTGTTGGGACAATGCTTCACGAGATAGAAAGCAAGGTACATATACCAACGCAGAGGAAACTAAAGGTAGGTATTAGTAAAAAAGGTATTTTCTGGGGAGTTGCGTCTAGTTTCATGCTTGCTATATTCCCCTCCTTGTCTCCATCACAAATAGCATACCTCCTTCCAGTAAGAGGAGAGAGTATGTTGCTGGCGGTTGGTGCTGTTAGTGGTGGAGATATTGTGCTTTCCCTAGCTAGTATGTGGTTGTGGAATAAAAGTAGAAACGGAGCCATAACCTACTTAAACAATGTTAGTAGTAGAGAATTAACCATAGCTGTTTTGTCTGCAATAGTGTGTTTTGCCCTTGTGGTGTGGTTCGGAACAAAGATAGCTAAGCTACTGTCTGGTAAGAAATTAAAATGGTTTTATATTGTGAGCATTGTCCTTGTGTCTGTTTTGAGCTTTCTTTATGATGGTTTCGTGGGTGTGATGGTGTTGTACACAGCAGCTTTAATAGGGTATCTATCACATACAAAATGTAGAAAAATAAAT
>Ga0164318_10005574_pt1 | contig 12171 bp, 10 predicted proteins | sample GuaBasSedimGuay9_FD_113734 | JGI IMG/M metagenome (GOLD analysis project Ga0164318, IMG submission 113734) | Subseafloor sediment microbial communities from Guaymas Basin, Gulf of California, Mexico - Guay9, Core 4571-4, 0-3 cm | ecosystem: Environmental > Aquatic > Marine > Hydrothermal vents... | reverse complement strand
TATTGAAAATATGTTTGACTGAAATGAGATCTCTTTTCTCGCCCCTTTATCCTTCGTTTCATGAACGGAAACTCCAAAAACATCCTTTATCACGTGCTTGACTTCATCCACAAGCTCTTTTGGGAGAGTGAACCTGAGATAGCGCGTTTTGACCTCACCCGCTGCGAGATAAAATCCGAAAAGGCGCAAAACATCCTCGTTCAAAGGCAGTTCAGCGGCATTATATGCGTCATCATACGCGTCAGTAGCATCATATGCGTCAGTGGCGAAGAGAAAAGCAGGAACGCTGAGGGAATCAAAGTCTTCAATGCGCGTGTCAAATGGCATGATCAACTCATATCCCCTCTCAACATCACGAGCGGCGATCCATTCCCAACCGCTTTCGCCATAACACTCGGTGTTCGTGCATCTGCCGCATGAGAGCACGGGATGTTCAGGTGTGAGCTCAATACTGAGCAGACCTTTTGGCTTTATCACGCATGTTTCGCCCTCATAACTGTGTGAGATCACGCGCAGCACACGTTTAAATCGTCCATTGTGTGTGAGCACGAAATCATTTGGTGTCAATTCTGATATTTTCTTGTGACCTCTGTGCGTGAGAACCTCAACATAAGGCGGCAGACACTCCTCATGACGCTCTCCACTTTTTATGTTGAGCATGTCGCGTCTGCATCCCACGTCAATGCAGTGCGGAAATCCACGAGGAGCGCCGTTGTAGCCGGTGGATATGATCACATTTTCCTTCACAATGACCGCACCTATCTGACGGCGCAGGCATGTGGAGCGCCTTGCAACATCTTTCACGATGAGCATCCAATATTCATCCCACGATATCCTTTTCCTGCTCTCTCCACTCATCCTTTTCTATTTCTATTTTTATTTCTATTTTTTGATTGATTGAGCGCTTTATCAGGTTTATCAGGTCAGGGTTTCACCAGAAGAGGCATCAGTGAACATGCCATGACGCCGAGAGCGATAAGTGGAACAATGACAGATACGATCACAATGAATATCGCCCTTCCAGATGTGATTTCGTGAAGCTGCATGACGCCACTTATCCATGCGATGATTGTCCATACAGGTGCCATCAATATGTTTGGGCCGGGGAGCCATCCCAGCACATACACAGGTGTTGAGCCATATGCGACCACTTTGAATGACTGCTTCAGCCTCTTATCCCTGCCGCCAAATATGAGAACCCAGATATGCAGCCACACACTCCCATACAATATGAGGAGGAATCCGCCGAGAAGGACGCCAAGAAAAACACCGCCCAGGACAACAATCGCTGGATCCACTGTAAAAGGCATCGGAAGCATACTGATAATCTGACTCATGCCCGTCACATTCATCACAGCAAACAGAAGCACAGCCAGAATCACTGCAAGAATGAAGAGCAGCGGCATGAAATACTTGAACGCATCGGATAGCGTATCCTCCTTCACCTCGCTGAACGCTTTCACAGGATGAAATAAAAATTTTCTCACCCTTTCAAGCATATCTACCGTTCCTCAGTCTCTCACTTATATAATTTGCTGTTTTTGGGAGTTGCATGGATTTATCCTCCGCAATCCTCAATCATACTTCATCATAATTTAATCATACGAAATCACAATTCAATCATACTCTATCACAATTCAATCATACTCAACCACAACGCTGCCGTCACGAAAAGACAAACGCAGCTTAAAGTTTTATCATAAAAATCACAGAATTATGTTCAATTTTCTGCCGCACTTCGTGCAAAACGGCTTTTTTATGTTCATTTTAACATGATATCCCTTTCTCTCCATGAGCAACTCACCACAATCTGGGCAGTATGTGTTCTCATATTCGTGACCGGGCACATTTCCGAGATATACAAATGAGAGACCCTCCTCACGAGCGATTTCTGCAGCTCTCTCAAGCGTTCCGACCGGCGTTGGAGGAACATCTGTCATGAGATGCGAAGGATAGAAGCGAGAGAAATGCACGGGAATATCCTCATCAAGAGAGACGACCCAGCGCGAGAATTCCCTCAGTTCCTCCTCGCTGTCATTATAATCCGGGATTATGAGATATGTCAGCTCAATATGTATTTTCTTTTCATACATCCTTTCGCAGGTGTTTATCACCGGTTTGAGAGATGCATTGCACACATTTTTGTAGAATTCCTCCCTAAAAGCCTTCACATCAACATTTGCAGCATCCAAAAGTGGTGCTATCTCATTCAATGCATCTTCACTCATGTATCCATTTGTCACATAAACCGTGTATAAACCGTATTTCTTTGCGATTTTAAATGTATCATATGTGAATTCTATCCATATCGTCGGCTCGTTGTATGTGAATGCGATTCCAGCGCATCTCGCCATCCTCGCATGCTCAACAACATCTTCGGGCGACATCTCTGTCACTGGCACTTCTCCCACACTGAATGCTGATATGCTCCAATTTTGACAGTGCCTGCACCTAAAATTGCATGATACAGTTCCAAGAGATAGAACAAAAGAGGATGGATGGAAGTGATAAAGAGGCTTTTTTTCAACAGGATCTGCATGTATTGAAGAAACACTGCCATATATGAGCGTGTATAATTTACCGTCAATGTTTTTTCTTGTCCTGCATATTCCAAGATTTCCTTCAGAAATTGTGCATTTGTGAGCGCACACATTGCATCTGCACCTCTCATCACATTCATAAAGCATTGCTTCCCTCAGCATAATATCGCCTCCGCAGCATTTCGCACGGCATCACGATATTCATCAGTTGTATATACGCCGACATTATAACTTTCGTTCAGCGCATGCTCAACCATGCGGACAAGCGATGACACATCGCTCAATCTTTTCAGTCCGTCTGATGCACTTCTGCCATTCACACTGCGGGCGGAGTAGACCTTCACAGCGCATTCATTCACACGCTCACGGCGTTGCACATCAAGTATGAGGAATCGTGCATCATCCAATCCCGCTCTTCTCGCGATCTCATTCTCCAGCTCCCTTATCACGCGATCTCCGCCGTCTGATATGTCATCCATCAGATCAGCACGAACATCGCGCACGGGACGGTAAAACGCCCTTTTGAAAAGATTGCGCTCATTTATACGATTCATCATTTCGCATGGAAATCCTCCTGCATTCCTCAAAAGCACATTCGCCTCGCAGTCGTCCATCATGCGAAGCGCATTTGCGAAAAATGCCACATCATCCACTCTCTCCTCCACATATACTTCCATAGCCCTGATAAACATCAACTGCGCTATTCGCGTCGTATGATGATTATATACCGATGGATACATGATAAATCTCGAAAATATCAGATATTCAGCAGGTGTTATCCCCTTTTTTGTCAAAACAATCTCTCCATTATACAGACTTATACCCTGTATAAGCCGCATGTTATCTATAACTCCATATGCAACACCTGTATAATACGCATCCCTCACGAGATAATCCATCTTATCAACATCTATCTCTCCCTTCAATATTGCGCCAGCATTATTCATCCGCTCACCTTTTACGAGTGAAAGCACATCCCTCACATTGATGTCACGATCCTCAAGAACCTCAGCAACAGTCCTCGTGCCAGTGATGCTTCCAGCAGCTCTTGCGTTCGTGCATCCGCGCAGTATGTCATCTATGTCCTCATGACATATACCCGCATATTTCTTCAGCAGAGGCTCTGTCACATGTGAGTATGGACCGTGCCCGATATCATGTATCAGAGCTGCGGCGAGGATCTCATCTCTGTCCTCCTCCATACCGAGCTGAGATGTCAGAACATCTGCAAGGTGAAAAACGCCCAGAGAGTGCTCAAACCGTGTGTGATTCGCACCCGGATACACAAGATATGAGAAGCCAAGCTGCCTGATGCGCCGTAACCTCTGCATTTCAACAGTGTCAAGTAAGTCCATCGCAAAACCTTCCACATTTATGTATCCGTGAATGGGATCCCTTATCACCTTTCGCATTCCATTTCTCATTTTTTATTTTTCATTTACTCATTTCTCATCTCATCTCTCGTCTCTCTCTTCTCCATTCATCGTGCATTCTTCAAACTTCATCGGGCATTCTTCAAACATCTTATCCGCCTCACCGGGTGATTCAGATGAGATGACACCCACGATGTCATCGGATGCCACACAAAAAATGCGTCTCTTAATTTTTTCAAAAGCGTCATCAACATCATCAATCGGAATTTCATCGCCGTCTTTAAATATTTCAGATTTAATATGCTCAGCAATAACATCATCTCGCTCAGGTTTAAGCCTTATAACTATTGAATTTCGCGGCAGAAAATTTCCATATTCCTCAATAGAACCCGTATTTATACCTTCAATGAGACCATCTGCATCCCCATCTGTGATTCCGATGAGTCTGATGTCCTCAAATCGTTTGAGTATATCGCCCGCAATGCTTGTTGTGTCGTCGCCGACTGTTATAACGATTGCGACATCCCCCTTTGATATTCTCGGGAACAACTTTTCAACGGTGTGGAATATGCATGCTTTTTTTCTGTCGTCGGCGAGTTTTATGCTTTCAACGCCAACTCTCCGCGGCTTTGTTCTTCGTATGTGCTGTCCTGTCTTCACGATTGCGGTCTCTATATCAACGAATGGCAGTTTGAGGAGGTTGTGAGATATGAGCATTCCGCCTTCAACATCAACGATCCTGCCGTCTTTCACCACCAATGTTATCTTTCCGCTTTTGTTATCCTCTGAGACATTGCCTATGACAGTGCCGTTCACAAGTATTTTCTCACCGGGCAGCACACCGCATATTTCACGCCGCAGAAATCCATCTGCATCTCTCTCACATCTGTTTATCACCGATGGCGCCTCCATCTCATCAAATCCAAAACACGCTTTCAAACGCTCATACTTATGAGCATCTCTCAGACGCCATATTATGAACACGCCTCCACCATCACGACCACCATCACGGACGCCACTGCCGCCATGAACGCTGCAGCAGTATTCAGCCTGAACGAATGAGAAATCAGATGAAGTCATTTTGAGCAGATTTCTGAGTATGCCCTCGCCGAGAGCAAGGGCGCTGTCAATTGATTTGGCATGGTTTACAAGGATAATGAATTTAATTCCGCTCTCTATAAACTCAAGAGCCACCTCAGATGGCTTCTTGTCCCTGCTTATGTCTATGACATGCTGCAATCCAGCGTCTATTATCGCTGTTTTCCCTGTTATACCGCCGAGAGCTGCCTCAAATTCAAATCCAGCTTTTCTAACTGCATCAAGCGCATGCTCAGCCTCCCCCTCGTCCACAACCTCAGGTCCGTGAAAGAGCAGGCCGATCTTTGCCTTCAATACCACGGATCACCTCCCGCCATCTTTGCCTTTAATAAATATAAGCCTAAGAACTAAAAAATAAAAAAACAAAAAAAGCAGAGCAAAAAAGCAAAAAAAGAAATGATGGAGAAACCGCTTCTGCTTTTCAGCGAAAGTGTGCACAACGCAGACATGTTTTATGCAACACGATTCCTCTCGTCGGACCCCTTCATATATCTCAGGGCGGACAGCGAGCTCATCGTGGTTCCGCACATGGAGGTCGAGCGTGCGAGAAGAGAGACAAAATTCAGTGAAGTGCGCTCATTCCTTGAGTATGGTGGGGACAGGGATGAGATAGATGTCATCATTCTGGAGTTACTTCGCGATAAAGGTGTGAATGAGGTCTGTGTTCCCAGATATTTTCCCGTGTTTATTGCGGATAAATTGAGAGAGAAGGGCATATCTGTTGAAGTTGCTGAGGATGTGATGGCGGAGAGGGAGATAAAGAGGTATGAGGAAGTCGTGATGATGAAGAAGGCGCAGCGAGCATGTGAATATGCGATGGACATTGCGATAAAGAAGATAAAAAGCTGCCGCATCCGTGATGTTCTCATTGAGGAGAGCGGAGATGCGCTTACGGCTGAGAAGTTGAAGGTGATTATAGAGCATGCGCTGATAGACTGCGGATGTGTTGCTGAGGAGGAGCCCATTGTCGCGTGCGGCAGAGGAAGTGCGAACCCTCACTGGACTGGAAGCGGCGAGATTGTTGCGGATGAGCCCATAATCATTGATATATTTCCGAGATTGAGGCGTGAGCGATATTATGCGGATATGACACGAACTGTCGTGAGGGGAGAGCCTTCGGCTGCGGTGGAGGAGATGTTTGAAACTGTCAGATATGCACAAGATGCAGCCGTTTCCTCTGTGAGGGCGGGAGTTTCATGTGCTGATGTGCACAATCTGGTGTGTGATATATTTGAGGAGAGAGGTTATGACACGCTGCGTCGTTTTCACGGGAATGAAAGCGAGGAAAGAAGAGATCTGAAAGAAGTCAGGAGAGGTTTTCTTCATGCCACCGGTCATGGTATCGGACTTTCGCTGCACGAGAAACCAAGTGTGAGCGATAATGACTATGTGCTTCAGGCAGGAAATGTCATAACAATAGAACCCGGCTTATATGACCCAGATATCGGCGGCGTCAGGCTTGAGGACATGATATTAGTGCGTGATAAAACATGTGAAAACCTGACAAAATTCGCCAAAACTCTGATCGTATAACACAACAGATGCAGACACTTAAGCCGCTCTGAACATCATGGGGTTTTCCATATACCAGTGTCCGAGTTCCTTTTTTATCTCAGCCAATTCCTTTTCTATCTCAAGCTCGTTCGGATCAAAACCTTCCTCTATCATCTTCAGATATAGCCTCCTCAGCTCATACAGTATTCTTTGAACTTCTTCAATCATCACTCATGAATCAAAATGAACTGTATATAAATGTTTTGAGCACTTAAAAAATAATTGAAAATATCATTAAAAACTGTTAGTGCCTGTTGAAAACACACCTGCTTGTGCAGAGATGTCTGCCTGTCTTACAGAAATATTCAAAATGAATGAGCCATTCCGGGTAATTGGGTGCAGAAGACACGAATTCAACAAGCTTTTTTATCTGCTCTATCGTCTTTGGATGAAGCTCATGCTCCATAGTGCATGCATCTTCATCGGCTATTTCAGGCGGAACGCGCAGAATTTCAAGTAATTTTCTTATAGCTGCATGCTTATCTGCTACAACTCTTCCAATATCTTTTCCTTTTTTCGTCAGTATGATGCCGTCGTGCTTGCGATATTCAACGAGTCCAATATCTCTCAGCCTTTTCAGCATATCAACAACACTTGATGGCTTCACCCCGAGCGCATCAGAAATATCCTTCACACGTGCGTATCCCTTTTTCTCCGATATGTTCAGGATGGCCTCGAGGTAATCCTCCATCCTGCGGCTGAGCATTTCAGCCCTCATCTTTATTATTTTTGTTAGACTTACCTAAATAAATATGAGGATATGAGGACGTATGGACAGCGAATGTCAGATGACGCATAGCGCGGAAGCGGGAGGCGGGTGGCGCTGAGCGGTTGAGGAGGTGATGTGAAGATGAGCAAATCGCAGAAGCTGAAGAAGGAGCGTGGTGCCGGGAGTGGTGTGGATATAAGAACGCCTATTATCGCTGTTCTCGGACATATAGATCACGGGAAGACCACGCTGCTTGACCGTATACGCGGAACTGTTGTTGCGGAGAGGGAAGCAGGCGGCGTTACACAGCATATCGGTGCGACTGAAGTGCCTGTGGATGTGATAAAGCGCATATGTCAGCCACTCAAGCGCACATGGGACGACATAAAAGTGCCAGGACTTCTTTTCATAGACACACCGGGTCATCACGCATTTGCATCTCTGCGAAGGCGGGGAAGTGCGTTGGCGGACATCGCAGTGCTTGTTGTTGATGTGATTGAGGGGTTTCAGCCTCAGACATACGAGGCTCTCAATGTTCTGAGGATGTTGAAAACACCTTTTGTCGTGGCGTTAAACAAAATAGACAGAATAAGCGGGTGGATATCATCAAAGGACAAGCCTTTCGTGATGAATTTCCGCGAGCAGAACGAATATGTGCAGCAAGAGCTTGAAAGGCGCGTGTATGAAACGGTTGAGACACTTTATGATTCCGGTTTCTCAGCTGAAAGATATGACAGGATACGTGATTTCACAAGAAACATATGTATTGTGCCTGTCAGCGCGAAAACTGGAGAAGGCATTCCCGATCTGCTTCTTGTTCTCATCGGTCTGTCTCAGAGATATCTTGAGGAAAGCCTCAAACTGCATGCTGAAGGTCCTGGAGAGGGGACAATACTTGAGAAGAAGGAGGAAAGAGGTCTTGGAACAACAATAGATGTGATATTGTATGATGGGAAGCTGAGTGTGGGTGATCTGATTGTTGTGGGAACAACGACGGGAGAGCCTGTTGTGACGAGGGTGAAGGCGCTGCTCAAGCCATCACCGCTCAGAGAGATGGCGATGGAGAGGAGGTTCAGGCATGTGAAATCGGTGACTGCTGCTGCAGGTGTGAAAATTGTTGCGATGAACATTGATGATGCGCTGCCGGGCATGCCGTTGATTCAGGTGCCGGAATCAAGTGCTGATGCGCTGAATCTTGCGAAGGAGCGTGTGCGGAAAGCGTTTGATGATGTGCAGATAGATGTTCATAAGGAGGGCGTCATCATAAAAGCCGACACCATCGGCTCCGTTGAGGCGCTGTTCTACGAGCTCAGCATGAGAAATATTCCTGTAAAACGGGCTGATGTCGGAAACATATCAAAGAGGGATGTTGTGGAAGCTGCATCTGTAAGCGATGAGTATTTGAGGGCAATTCTCGGATTTCATGTGTCCGTGAATCCAGATGCTTATGCAGAGGCGAGCGAGGAAAATGTGAGGATATTCGTGAACGATGTCATATACCGGCTCATTGAGGATTATGAAAAATGGGTTTCCTCGAGAAAGGAGGCTGTTTTGCGCGAGAAAATGGCGCGCCTGACAATGCCAGCAGCTGTCAGAATACTTCCCGGTCATGTGTTCAGACAGAGCAGACCTGCTATATTCGGCGTTGAGGTGATCGCAGGCAGCATAAAGCCCGGTATGGAGATGATGACAGCAGAAGGAAAAGAAATCGGAAAGATAAACGAAATACAGGACAAGGGACAGAGCATAAGCCTTGCTGAGAAGGGGATGCGCGTCGCAGTATCCATGAAAAAGCCCATATTTGGGAGGCATATTCACGAAAATGATGTTCTGTATTCCAATATTCCGGTGAATGAAATAAAAGAGCTGAATGAGATGCGTGATCTCCTCTCAGACAGCGAGCGAGATGTGCTCGCAGAGATAACACGCATAAAAATGAGGAAGGTATGAGCGGTGAAAAAGACACTTTATGGAATCTTGCCTGATGCCTGATGCCAGATGCCTGATGCCTGATGCCAGATGCCTGATGCCTGATGATGGATGGTGGATGGTGGGATGAGGCAATGACAACCGCCAGTGATTTATAGATAAATATAATCATGACCACATGATGTGAGATGCCAGATTTTCAAGTTGTGGTGAGCGACGGGGGGAAATCGTATAAAATCACGGTCAGTGGTCATGAGAGCGAGATGCTCATCGGAAGGCGGATAGGCGATGTGATAGATGGAGGAATACTCGGACTGACGGGCTACAAACTTCAGATAACTGGTGGCACGGATAAGGACGGCTTTCCGATGCGCAGGGACATCCCTGGAAGAGGGAGGAAGCGTGTGCTGCTCTCAGGTCCTCCCGGTTTCAATCCGAAAGAGCGTGGACAGCGCAGAAGGAAAACTGTGCGCGGAAATGAGATATCCGAAGATATCGCACAGATAAACATGAAGGTTGTTGAACGCGGACCAAAACCGATTGACCTCCTGAGGAACGAGTCATCGGGGGAATAGATGAAATATGCGTCTTCTGATACGATTGAGAGCGGAAAAGAATCAGTGTTATGACTTCTTGTATCATCATAAAATGCAGGGATTTATTTACAATCTTCTGAGAGATTCTGGATATGGGAAGTTACATGACAAAAGAGGTTACAAATTCTTCAGTTTTTCAAATATTTTTCCAATAAAGGATATGGAAGAGGGTGAAACAGCAAATTTTATCATAGCATCGCCCGATCGCTCGCTTGTATTATCTTTGAAAGCAGCACTTGATGATGTTGATGTCATGAAGATAGGGGAGATGTCTTTTGATGTTGTGGGTGTGAAAGAGCTTGAGATTCGGTTAAAACGCCATTTGAGATTGCTTACGGCAACGCCCCTTATAATAAGGATACCCGAGAGAAATTACGAGCGATATGGGATACCCGAGAATGAGAGGAAGGCGAGATATGTTTATTGGCGGCCGAAATATTCGTTTGAGGCTTTTGTCAAGCAGCTCACGGAGAACCTTGTGAAGAAGTTCAACGAGTTTTACGGAACTGATGTCGGCATAAATGAACTTTTTGAGCGTTTTGTTTTCAGGAGAACAACCGCAACGAATGTCGTTATCGGAGGCAGGGATCATGTGATGGTTGGGAGCATGTGGGAGTTCATATGGCATGATATTGATGGGATCAGGCGAAAGATAATCGCGTTTGGGATGGATACTGGGTTCGGCGAGCGAAATTCCCTTGGATTCGGGTTCGTAAACAGCAGATAGAGCGAATAGACTGATGGGATGACGATCCACATGAGGGATGACTGACGATGATCTGTTGAACATGAGGGAGAATGAAAAAAAAATGTTGCGAGGTTGAGAAAGATAGGGAGAAGAGGAGGTGAGCGGAAGATGTTTACGAAATCGCTTTGCCCAGTATGCCTGAAAGTGGTGGATGCGGAGGTTTACGAGGAAAATGGGGAGGTTCGCATTCGTAAAAAATGTGAGGAGCACGGTGAATATGATGATGTTTACTGGTCGGATGCATCATTATACAGGAAGTTCGCCTTACTTGATTACACTGCAAATGCTGATTCTGGTGATGCTGTCAGCGCTGTCAGTGCTGTCAGAGATTCTTCAGAGCGTGCGGCGGAGACTGGAGAAGATAAGCGTGGATGCCCCTACAACTGCGGTCTCTGCCCCATGCACAGGAGTTGCACTGTTCTTGCAATAATTGATCTGACAAACAGATGCAACCAGCGATGTCCGACATGCTTTGCGAATGCTGCTGTTTCTCGCCGTGTTTACGAGCCCTCATTGAAGCAGATAGAGGCGATGTTGCGATTGTTGCGCAGCGGAGAGCCTCCATGTCCTGCGGTTCAATTTGCCGGTGGAGAGCCCACGATACGCAGAGAATTCTTAGAAATCGTGCGAATGGCTCGTGATATGGGATTCTCGCAGATTCAGGTGGCGACGAACGGATTGATGCTTGCGAACAGCGAGGATTTCTGCCGCCGTATGGTTGATGCGGGATTACACACAGTCTATCTGCAGTTTGACGGCGTCACGAACGAGCCTTATGAGGTGTTGAGGGGATGGAAGGCATTGAGAGCGAAGATGAGGGCTATTGATAACTGCAGAAATGGTGGAATAAGGAGTGTTGTGCTTGTGCCGACGCTCGCAAGGAATGTGAATGACGAGCAGATAGGTGACATCATAAGGTTCGCAGCTGAGAATCTTGATGTTGTGAGAGGTGTGAACGCGCAGCCCATATCGTTTGAAGGGCGTGTGGACAGCGATGAGCGGAAGAGAATGCGCATCACGATACCTGATTTCATAAATCTTGTGGAGGAACAGACTGAAGGGCAGATATCCCGTGACAGCTTTTATCCAGTTCCTTTCGTGATTCCGATATCAGAGTTTGTGGAGGCGTGGAAAGGCGTTAAATCCGTTAGATTCTCCGCACATCCACATTGCGGCGCCGCCACATATGTTTTTGTTCATGACGGAAAGTTAACGCCCATAACAGATTTTGTGGATGTTGAGGGATTCATGGAGGAGCTGCATGAACTTGCAGATGAAGTTAGAAGCTCAAAGATGGGGAAAATCATCGCAATCTCAAAGATATTGCGTGTGAGGCGTTTTATTGATGAGGAAAAAGCTCCCCCCAATGTGCTGCCATCGCTTATTGAGATTTTGAGGGATGGAAGCCGTCATGCACTTGCGAAATTCCATCATAAAACGCTTTTCATAGGCGTAATGCACTTCCAAGACCCTTACAATTTTGACCTAAACCGCTTGCAGCGCTGCGTCATACACTATGTGACGCCAGACATGCGCATCATACCTTTCTGCGCTTATAACACAGTTCACAGAGAAAATGTTGAGAGAAAGTTCTCTCGTGGGAACACTCATGAGAACTCTCGTG
>Ga0164318_10005573_pt1 | contig 12172 bp, 10 predicted proteins | sample GuaBasSedimGuay9_FD_113734 | JGI IMG/M metagenome (GOLD analysis project Ga0164318, IMG submission 113734) | Subseafloor sediment microbial communities from Guaymas Basin, Gulf of California, Mexico - Guay9, Core 4571-4, 0-3 cm | ecosystem: Environmental > Aquatic > Marine > Hydrothermal vents... | reverse complement strand
TTTATAGGAGATTCCATATCAACATCTAGTAAAAATATTAATAATGTAAAAATTATTAGAGTAAAGCCAAGGTATATACCAGGCATAAGTGATGGCATAAAAGCTGATTTCATTTTTTCTTCCATGATTTTATTTTTTAAGCATTATAAAGAAATGTTTCTGTCAATTCGTTTAATAATAAATGAAGCAACGAATGCAAATATAATAACAAAAGCAATGTAATATGTAAAGTATAATACTGATGAAACTATTGGGTCGTAAGTAAATTCAATAAAGGATAATCTGTTGCTTATTTGTTCAGTTGTATATAAACTATATTTATTTAGCATCGTTTCTTTTGTTTGAGCTAGAATGGGATTAATATTAATACTGATTACATAATTCAAATAAATATACCTAATTATGGCAATACATAAAGCTGCGATACTTCCTGTGAAAGTAATATTTATAAAGGACTTAAAGTATGACATTAGACCGTTATTAAACTCATCTCTTATAATTATAACTGACCAATAAATTATTACGAAAAATAAAATAAATAAAACTATATTGAGTATTTTATAACTTTCGAAGTTACTGTAGTGAAGCCAAGAATCAAGAATACCAACTAGTAAACCAATGGCTACGCCACTTAGAGCTAAAAATAGTACTGATTTTTTTAACATTATAATTACAAATTTCATGTAAAAATAAATAATTTTTTCAATTTATTGGTTTGTGTTAATACATTACTTATTTTTGCCGCTTGGGTAAGTCTCATACGACCAGCTCCCACTGAATTCCCCCAGGACCGGAAGGTAGCAAGGGTAGGTGGTCGTAGCGGTGCGATGTGAGTAGCTTACCCATTTTTTATGCCCCTTAGTTTGGTAACCTTAAGGAGGTAAAAAATTAACCTGAGAAGTTGAAGGATTGTATTTAAAATAAATTCCAAATAGCAATTTCTACCTTAAACTTTTATTATCTTAGCCGCCTATCAAAAAATATTTTAGTATGCTTCTGAAAATATTTCCTGATTCACCTTCGCAACGTAATATAAAAACTGTTATAGATACTTTTTGTAAAGGAGGGATTGTAATTTTTCCTACAGATACAATTTATGGCCTCGGATGTGGAATTAGACATATTAAAGCAGTTAATAGAATTGCACAATTAAAAGGGATAAAAAAAGATAAGGCAAATTTTTCGATGATAATTAGTGATTTAAGTATGCTTTCGGAATTTGCTAAACCTATCGAAAATCATATTTTTAGATTAATGCGAAAAAATCTACCTGGTCCTTTTACATTTATTCTTAATGCAAGTAGCAATATTCCTAAAATATTTCAAAGTAAAAAGAAAACAATAGGTATTCGTATACCTGATAATTCAATTATAATATCAATTGTAGAGCAACTAGGTAGCCCAATTGTTACAACATCAATTAGAGATGAAGATAATATTGTAGAATATACTACTGATCCAGAATTAATTTATGAAAAATATGAAAATCTTGTTGATATTGTAATTGATGGTGGATATGGTGATAATCAGGCATCTACCATAGTCGACTGTACTTCGGGTATACCAATTATTATACGTCAGGGTAAAGGAATTTTAGAAGAATAATTTTTTTTTCAAAAAAAAGTTTGGAGATATAAAAAATTAGTTACTTTTGCACTCCGATTTTGATGATTCGTTAGCTCAGCTGGTAGAGCATCTGCCTTTTAAGCAGAGGGTCCCGGGTTCGAGCCCCGGACGAGTCACAAAGTTTAAAAGCCTGGTTGTTTATTCAATCAGGCTTTTTATTTTGTGCCAATCTGACTTTCATTACTAATTTAATTATAGATGTTTTGTAAAATCGTTTTTGTACGTTTTCCACTGTTTGTTTTTATATTACTTATTTCGCATTTAGGATATGGTCAATGGAATCCTGATGCTGGCTTAGTCGATTCATTTACAACAGATGCAATTGTAGAAGTAAGCTCCGGAACCAATAGTAGTAAAATTATTGATGGCGATTTAATGTCTTTTTGGGAATCAGCATCCCCATTGCCATCAAATTATATTAAGATACCTTCCCTAAATATTTTCCTTAATAAAAATAGATTTGTACAAAGTAATGATGTTTCAAATTTTTCAAAAATACTTGATGGAGTAGAATCTACATATAGTAAAATTGAAAAGCAGAACTTTGAAGTAACTTTTGAAAAACCTGAAAAACTTTTTCTGCTTTCTGTTAAATTAAATACAGTTGATACAGTATTCATATCCATATATTATAAAAATGATACTTTACAATTTACGTACCTGCCATCTGATAGTTATGGTTTAAAAGCCATCAACCTGAGTAATAACAAAATATTATCAATAAAACTTAAATCGAAAAAAGCATTTGAAGTATTTGAAATAGCCGGACTTATGGCAATGCCCACCGAGTATATTATTTTCGATTTTGGTAAACCTTTACCAATTGGATGGGTAAGTAGTCGTCATTATAACGGCGATGGTGTTGCTTCAATTGAAGTTTTATCATCAACTAATAAAATTGATTGGGTTGTTATTACTACACTTAATCCATTTGCAACAGCCTATATTAATGAGTTAATTAGTCCTGAAATTATAGCCAGATATATAAAGGTTAAATTTGTTTTAAAAGCAATAATGTATCAAAAGGCAAAGCTGTTGGAGTTTGATGTTTATGATAAATATGGACCTTATGGCAAACCACAGCCAGCTCATATTTCCAGTAATACCTATTCGCAATCATTCGGAATTAATGCTATTTGGGGCTGGGGTTATAATGTATATTCTGATAAACTATTAGCTGCTCAAGGACCCATGCTTTATAATAAAGTTGCTAAGCTAGCACGTAATTATCATAGTATTGATTGGGATATTAAAAAACCTACTGATAACCCCGATTATTCAAATATGCAACTGGGTAATGGAACAGCTGCAACATCATGGTTAAATTGGGATAGAGAATATAATAGTTGGAAAAAAGCCGGATTTAATATTGATGCTTGTATAATGTTTAATAATCAGTATTTTCCTGATTCATTGTGGCATAATACGGTAAAGGAAGCCTATGAATATGGAAAATATTTTGCTCTACATTTTTCCAAAACTACTTCCTTGATTTCTGTTGTTGAAATTGGAAACGAACCATGGGAGTATTCAAAACCTATTTATCGTAATATACTTGAGGGTATGAGTAAAGGTTTAAAGCAAAATTCTAAAAACCTTAAAGTGCTACCATGTGCTATTCAGGCATTTAGTGCGAATTTGGTTCTTGATAATTATATATCAAATTATTTAAATGTAACTAATTCCAATAATATTGATGGACTTAATACCCATGTTTATTCCTATACTTTTAACAAAAATGGTAAGCGAATTGCCATTAATCCTGAGGATAGACGCTCCGAAGTTTGGTCCATAAATAACCTTCATAGGTTTTCAAATGCAAATTTGCACAACATACCAATTTATGTTACTGAGTTTGGATATGATAGCGATGGCGGTGGCGATAACTGTACTCATGATGTTTGCGTGTCTGAATTTGAGCAGGCAATTTATGGCGTCCGAATGGCTCTAATACTGTATCGCTTGGGGGTTAGCCAATTCTACTGGTATTATTATGCAAACGTTGATTATCATTCAATTATGCATAACCGGTCGGGTTTAACTTCTTCGTATAGTAAAAAAATGCAGAAGAAAATGTCCTATGGCTCCTTTGAATTATTGCAGGAATTAATCGGTGATTTTTACTTTCATCATATAATAATGGAGAACGAAAATGCCTATATTTATGCTTTTAGTAATAGTGCTGGTAAGGTTAAACGAGTGATTGCTTGGTTGCCAACATCCAGTAAACATAGTGATAGTAGGTGGGTTTCATTCCCATTTAGCGAAACTGTTAAAAGCGCTATTAGTATTGTTAAGTCTGGTAACCATACCCAGCAGGTGTCGTTTGTGCAAACTGCAGATGAGTTAAAAATCAATCTCTCAGGGGTTCCTGTGGTTATTGTTGTACAGGATTAATATATTTATATTTTTAATTTTGGTGGCAACCGTGCTTTCCGTTTATAGTTGTTTCATGCCAGCTGCTTTTTGTAAACTGTGCGGTGGCTTCGTTCCTTCGCCTCCACCAGTTAACAAAAAGTCATCTGCCATATCAACAAGCTATCACTGCAATCACTGCCACGGCTGACGCATTTTGAAAACTATAGCGCAAGTCTGAAGCGTTAGCCATAGCGAGGGGACTTGTGCTCTGTAATATTCTAACTTATTATTTTTGTTTATTTGGTTTTCTATCTTAAAATAGTTTCTTTTCTGTCAGGTCCATACGAAAATAGTTTTATTGGAACTCCAACACTATCTTCAATGTACTTAATATAATCTTTAAGTTGGAGTGGTAATTGATCATATGTAGAACCTTCAATTAAATCAGTTGCCCAACCTGGAATATTACTGTAAATTGGTGTTACTGCTTCATCAACATCATCAAATGGTATTTCTTCAGTAATAGCACCTTGATATTTATATTCAGTGGCAATTTTAATTTCTTCAAACTGATTCATTACATCTGCCTTCATCATCATTAGTTCGGTTACACCATTTAGCATAATGGCATATTTTAACGCAGGAAGGTCAAGCCATCCACATCTACGCGGTCTTCCGGTTGTTGAACCAAATTCATTTCCAACTTTACGAAGCTCATTACCATCATCATCAAATAATTCGGTTGGAAACGGACCACTACCTACTCTAGTACAGTAGGCTTTAAAAATACCAAATACATTACCTATATTTTTTGGTGCTATGCCTAAACCAATACAAACACCAGCAGCAGTTGTATTTGAAGATGTAACAAAAGGGTAGGAGCCAAAATCAATATCTAGCAGTGTGCCCTGCGCACCTTCAGCTAATATTTTTTTACCAGCAGCAAGTTGCTTATTTAAGTAATACTCGCTATTCACTTTTTTTAACGATCTGAGCTCTTTAAGTGCTTGATGCCATAACTTTTCGTAATCACTAAACTTTATACCATCAATGGTTATATTTTCGTAATTAGAATCAAACTGCTCAATAATTTTAATATGTCGGGTTTTAGCATTGGCATATCTCTTATCGAAATTAACATGCTCAATATCACCAACTCTAATCCCATTTCTACTTACTTTATCAGTATAGCAAGGTCCAATTCCTTTAAGTGTTGAACCTATTTTATTATCACCTTTTGCTTTTTCGTAAACGGCATCAAGTAGGCGGTGGGTTGGGAGTATTAAATGTGCCTTTCGTGATACAAGTAGGTTTTCTTTAACATTAATACCGCTTTCTACCAATGTGTTCATTTCCTTTTGGAGAATAAATGGGTCAATTATTACTCCATTTCCAATAACATTTATTGAATTTTTATTAAAAATTCCGGATGGTATTGTGTGAAGCACAAACTTCTTGTTATCAAATTCAATGGTGTGCCCTGCATTGGGTCCGCCCTGAAACCTTGCAATAATATCATAATTTGGTGTTAATACATCAACCACTTTACCTTTGCCTTCGTCACCCCATTGTAAACCTAATAGTACGTCAACTTTCATAGTAGAATTATTTAATATTTGATAATAAAAAATATAAAACGCTGTTATAAAACACGTTATGCTAAATTAATTTGCTGTAAACCCTAAAAAAAACCCTGCGTTAACAGGGTTTGTTATCTTTACAAAGATAGTAAATTGAATAATCAAGAAAAAAAAAGTTATTAAATATTACTAACTTTTCTTTTTATCAAGGTCTTGGTTACTACATTTTCCATAAAAGGTAAGTGAATGGTAGGCAACTTCTACGCCAAGTAGCTCTTCTACAGATTTTTGAATTTCCTGTATTCTTGGATCGCAAAATTCAAGAACTCTACCGTCATCTGTGCAAACAAAGTGATCATGCTGCTTAAACTTGAACGATCTTTCAAATTGTGCACAATTGTTACCAAATTGATGTTTAGTAACCAAACTGCAATCCAATAGTAGCTCAATTGTATTATAAAGTGTAGCTCTACTCACTCTGTATTTATTATTTTTCATCCTGATATAAAGAGTTTCTATATCAAAATGCCCATCGGTGGCATAAATCTCCTTTAATATTGTATAACGTTCAGGAGTTTTTCTGTGCCCTCTTGACTCTAAGTGTTCTGTAAATAACTTCTTTACAGACTCATATGTATCTTTTTTACCATTTAACTTCATGCCCTAGCATATTTTGGCGTAAAATTACTAAATTTTCTCTTATTTAGTTTAAATAAAAATAATAATAATTTAAAAAATATTGCTACATCTATTAAATCAATATGCAAATATAGAGGTGAATAGGGGAGGAGGTGATATATATAGTTTTTTAAACTTTATCTAATCTTGTTACTTTTATGGTAGATTTTAGTTTGTTTAAATGTCCGATTAGCTTTTTCAAAATTTTTGTGCTATCAACATATATGGTTATATTCATATATGCAAACCCTTCGCTACTTTTAACATTAAGTGATCTTATATTAATTTTGTACTCTTTGGTAATAATATTTATAATTTCATTAAGTAAGCCTAGGTTATCAATTGCTTTAATGTTAATTCCAGCTAAGAAAAAATGACCTTCTTTTAGTTTCCATTTTGCTTTTACAATATTTTTGCCATGCTGCGACATAAGCCTAATTGCAACAGGACAATCAGTAAGATGTATTTGAATTGGCTTGTTTGGGAAAACTATTCCCATAACATTATCTCCTGGAATGGGATTACAACATTTAGAAACAGCATAGTCAAGGTTCTTGAAATCAGAAATATATTCTTTATTATCTATCTGGTTTTTTGTTTCATCTTCATCATTGTTGTTGTGTTCATGTGCAATAATTTTAGGTTTTGTAAATGGCATCTTAAAGCTTGTGAGCCAAGCTAGCCTGCTTTCGCTGGGTAACATTATTTCTTTTATTTCTTTAAGCCCAAACATATCTTGAGCTATGTAGTAATATAGGTCTATATGACCTTTTATTTTACTACCCGATAACAATAGGTTAATATTATTTCTTGTATTATCAATGTCAAGCTGTTTAAAATAGTCGGTAAGTTTTGTTTCACCAATTTTTTTATATTCCTTTCTTTTGTTTTTTATATATTTTGCTATTTTTGATTTTGCTACAGCGGTATTCACATAATTGTACCACTCTTCATTTGCTTCTTGCTTTTCTGAAGTCCAAATATTTATTTGATCACCTGCTCTAAGTTTATGTCCTAATGGGTATACATTTGTGTTGATATAACCACCAATACACTGGTTACCAAGGTCAGTATGAATAGAATATGCAAAGTCAAGAATTGTTGATCCGTACGGTAGATTAATTTCTTCACCTTTAGGAGTGTAAACAATTATATCTTCTGAAAACAGATCTTTCTTAAGGTCAAAGATAAAATCATATGTATCTTCATTATTGGTATTATCTTCTAAATGTAATCTTATTCGGTTAAATAGTGTATCAAAGCTACCTCCAATATTGATATCATTTTTATATTTCCAATAAGCAGCATAACCTTTGTTTGCAATATCATCCATTCTGGAACTTCTAATATGTATGTCAAACCAATGTCCCGAAGGATCCATAATTGTAGCATGTATTGCTTTGTATCCATTTGTTTTTGGGGTACTTAGCCAATCACGTAAACGTTTACTATTAGATCTGTATTTTTCGCTTATTACTGAATATGCTGACCAGCAAACTTGATTTTCAATATTTGGGTTGGTATCAAGAATTATATCAATGGAGAAAGTGTTGTAAATATGTTCGAAAGAAACTTCCTGTTTTTTCATTTTCTGCCATACAGAGTGGGCTGTTTTGGCATTAAGTATGATTTTAAAGTCGCAATTAATTTTTTTTAATTCAATGGCTAGCAAATTACTAATATTATTGAAGAATACATTGCGACTTTCTTCGGAATTAGCAATTTTATTAACTATTTCATTGTATAGTTTCGGCTGACTATATTTAAATGAGAGTTCTTCGAGTTCGCTTTTTATTGCATGTAATCCCAAACGGTTAGCAAGGGGAGCAAAAATATATTGTGTTTCAGAAACAACTCTAAGTTGTTTGTGGTTAGGCATACTGCCGAGGGTTCGCATATTATGTAAACGGTCGGCTAGCTTAATTAAGATAACTCGGATATCACTGGTTAGTGTAAATATTATTTTTTTTATGGTTTCGGCTTGTGCCGAGCTTTTATTTGATGGTATTGTATCAATTTTAGTTAGTCCATCAATTATGCTTGCAACATCTGCTCCAAATGATTCTTTAATATCATCAAGGGTTACGTTGGTATCTTCAACGGTATCGTGTAGCAGTGCCGAAATTATAGATGTTCGTCCTAAACCTATTTCTTTTGCAGCAATAATTGCTACCGAAATGGGATGTAGAATAAACGGCTCTCCCGACTTACGGCGCATTTTTTTATGTGCTTCAAGTGCAAGTTTAAATGCCTTTCGAACAAGCCACCTGTCTTCTGTGTCTTTTCGTGTATCCCATACCTCAATCAGACGCTTGTATTGGCGTAATATTTCAAGTCTTTCTTGCTCAATATTTATCTCTGATTTAGTCATGTAATATATCTGTAAAAGATTATATACAAAAGTATAAATTATACTGATATGATTGGCTATATTTTGGATAGAAAAGTAATTGACTTGTAATTTATATCAAATCTAATCAGTATTAATTATTCTAACAGAGTTTGTGATTTTAAATTTGGTATTTGAACTGCTTTAGGAAACAGCTAAAATGCTAATTATCAAGGATATAGCCTAACTTTAGTTCAGTTATTTACCTGATTACCAAAGGTTTATGTCAAAACTTAACGGGCTATTATAAGTGGTTAAAATCTAATAAAGTTACTAATAAACAACAACTTTCAAAACTGTTTTATTAAATTTGCAATTAATTATATTACAATAGTTTGTTAAGGTTTTATAACACATACAAAAGCAAATACTTACGAATACCCTAAATAGCTATATCGCTGGTAATAAGTATTTTGCGACTTGGTGTCCTTGTCTAGCCATGTCTGACTGCGCAGCCAGGCAGGTGCGTGGCCAGGTAGATTAGCGGTATATAAAAACTACACAAACTATTGATATTAGTAACAATTATAAAAATAAAATTATGTGTGGAACATGCGGATGTGGTGAAGACGACCATATAACATATACAGTACCAGGACAATCAGGTCATCATCATGGCAATGATATTCATCATCATCATCATCATGAAAATGATGAACATAAGCATCCTGTGAGTAAAGAAATACAATTAGAAATTGATGTTCTTTCAAAAAACAATCTTGAAGCTCAACGCAATAAAGGATATTTTGAAGCTCTTAATATTTTTGCCATTAATCTCGTTAGTTCACCTGGATCTGGGAAAACCAGCCTGCTTGAAAAAACAATTATTAAGTTGAAAAATGAGATTAATTTCTATATAATAGAAGGTGATCAGCAAACATCAAATGATGCTGACCGAATTCATAAAACTGGTGCTCCCGTTATTCAGATAAATACAGGAAATGGTTGCCATCTTGATGCACTAATGGTTAATACAGCTACAAAACAATTAAAACCAGCTACTAATTCAGTGCTTTTTATTGAAAATGTTGGAAACCTAGTTTGTCCTTCAATGTTTGATTTGGGAGAAAGTACTCGTATAGTAGTAATTAGCACTACCGAAGGTGACGACAAGCCCATTAAATACCCAACCATGTTTCAAACTGCCCAGCTATGTATTATCAACAAAACAGATTTATTACCTTATGTTGATTTTGATGTAGAAAAAGCTAAAAATTATGCATCACGTGTTAATAGAAATCTTGAATTTATTACTGTTTCGGTTAAAACTGGTGAAGGTATGGATGAATGGTATAAATGGCTAAAAGAAAGAAGTAAAATATAAATTTAGTGGCTATAATAAAACGCCGATCTCTTGGTTGAACTTGATTTAGTAATCAGTCATTTACAAACGTAAACTCCTGATTACTAAGTCTTCATTCATCTTGACTTTGACTTTTTTTATACTCCACAGTTAAATGCATATAGTTTTCTAAGAAATACTATTTAGCCACAGAACAAGCACTACAAGTATAAAATGTTTATTTTTGAGCAAAATAATTGCAATTGAACCTATTATTTATTGATATACGTATTCTTGATTTACTAGATATATTCTTTGTAGCAGTACTTTTGTATACACTATTTAAGATGCTAAAGGGTACAGTTGCAATCAATATTTTTTTTGGAATTGTAGCATTATTTCTAATATGGAAACTTGTGGCAGTTCTACAAATGGAATTACTCTCAGAAATTCTAGGGGCGTTTATTAGTGTAGGACTAGTAGCTTTAATTATTATTTTCCAGCCTGAGATAAGACAATTTCTTCTTGCATTGGGAACTCCAAGTTTTTTTAATAAATATGGGAAAAAATTTAAGTTTTTGAATCTTATTTTTAAAGATAAATTTCAATTTGACATTGACCCTATTGTTGTTGCATGTCAGCACATGTCAGAACAAAAAATAGGTGCACTTATCGTTATCACACGCCAAAATGAACTCAGTCAGTATATTAACACAGGTCAGGTTTTAGATGCTAGTATATCATCACTATTAATAGAAAATATATTTTTTAAAAATAGTCCGCTTCACGATGGTGCTATGATTATTAATGGTAAAAAAATAATAGCTGCTAGTTGTATTATGCCCGTAACAAAACAGCAAATTACAGCACGAGCAGGCCTTCGTCATCGAGCGGCAATTGGTATTTCAGAAGTTTCTGATTGTATTGCTATTATTGTATCTGAGGAAACAGGTAAAATATCGTATAGTATAAAAGGTGATATGAAATATAGAATTTCACCACAAAGGTTACAACTTATGCTAATTGAAGAATTAGGTTTAGATACTAAGGAGCAGTAACTAAACCACTATGGACCGAAAGTACCATAGTTTTAACTACGAATGAAATTCGCAATAAAAACAATCAACAAACAAGTTTAACAACAAACAAGTTTAACAATAAACTTTCGGAGGCTATTTGTTATAATCAACTACCACAGCTTTTTCCATAACATTTGTCAAAAAATTGAGCACTTTTACATGCTCTGGGTGTACCCTGTATTCATCCAGACCTTTCTCATTATCAAAATCAGCAGATAATACCATATCAAATGCAGTATTTTTTTTGCTTATATTAATTCCAATTTCAATCTTTATCAACGTATCAACTGACAATTGTAACCGCTCTAACATAAGCTTCAACTCATGCGTAACTGTCTCTTTATCAAGATTATTATTAATCTTTATCATTACTATGTGACGAACCATTTTATCAATATTTTTAAATGCTAAATATAATATTTTTAAGCAATTGATAAAAGTAGTAATTATTTTGCATAAAACATAAATCATTTAATAAAAACCTGTATATTTGCACTCTTTTTGAGAAAACCACTCATAATATATATATCAATGGGCAAGAACGAATTAATACAATTAGTAGAAGACAGTGTTGAAATACAAAAGTTTCCAAAATTTAAAGCTGGAGACACTATTACTGTTACATATAAAATTAAAGAAGGTAATAAAGAACGTTTACAAAAATATCAGGGCGTTGTACTACAGCGTGTAGGAAGTGGTCCAAGTGCTACCTTTACAGTAAGAAAAATTTCTAACAATATAGGTGTAGAAAGAATCTTACCAATTTCATCACCTTTCATTGATGAGATTGTTGTTAACAAAGTAGGTATGGTACGAAGAGCTAGAATTTTCTACTTCCGTAACCTACGTGGTAAAAAAGCAAGAATTAGAGAAGCAAGAAGATAGGCTTCATAAAAATATAATAATGAAACTCCGGTATTTTATACTGGAGTTTTTTTGTTGGAATCAATTGGTATAACATAAAAAAAGCTGTAACCCAAATAGATTACAGCATTTTTTCATTCTAAGGCTAGTTACTAAGATACGAAGTATTACTTACTTACTTACTTACTTACTTAAACTACAAAAGCTTTATCTTTTCTTATTTGTGCATTCGTGGCTTGTAAAACTAGCTAAATATTAATTCTTACAATCCAAAAGTAACACCAAATTTAAGGCTACTTAATCCAGTATAACCAAC
>Ga0164318_10005572_pt1 | contig 12172 bp, 9 predicted proteins | sample GuaBasSedimGuay9_FD_113734 | JGI IMG/M metagenome (GOLD analysis project Ga0164318, IMG submission 113734) | Subseafloor sediment microbial communities from Guaymas Basin, Gulf of California, Mexico - Guay9, Core 4571-4, 0-3 cm | ecosystem: Environmental > Aquatic > Marine > Hydrothermal vents >... | reverse complement strand
GATATTATTATCTCTTTTTAATATATTCTTGAAGGTTCTTTCAAAACGACGGTCGTATTTTAGACTCGGGAAAATACTTGTTCATTTATTTCTTATCGTAGAGCAAAGTATAAATCGGCGCTTCCGGATATAAATTACGCAGCGATTTCAAAACCCGCTCCGCTCCGCCAAAGCAGGTCAAATAATCATGAACCAGCGCGATTTTTGGTTTTTTGGTTTCTTTTAAAGTCATCAACTATTAAAAAACAATTTGATAATTTAACAATGTAACAATATCTCCATTGTCTCTCTTGCGCACTTTTTCCAGCTAAACTTTTTAATATTCTCAAATCCTTTCTCAATCATTTTCTTTCTTAAAGCATCATCGCTAAAAACTTTATTCATCGCTTCGGCAATTTCTTTAGGATTATTTGGATTGATTAACAACGCCGCGCCACCTGCCACTTCCGGCAAAGAAGAAGTATTTGAACAAATCACGGGAATGCCGTAGCTCATCGCTTCCAAAATCGGCAAACCAAAACCTTCGTAAAAAGACGGAAGGATAAATAAATCAGCGTTTTTATATAACTCGCTTTTTTCTTTTTCGGAAATATAGTCCTTTAAAACAATGTCTTTACCGTATGGCGATTTTTGAATTTCTCTTTTTATCATAGAAAATCCAAGCCCGTTTTTTCCTGCAAGGATTAATTGGATATTGGATATTGGATATTGGATATTATTTTTAAATAATTCAAACGCTTTAATTAAATTTACTAAATTTTTTCTTTTTTCCAATCTGCCAATAAATAAGCTATTAAAATTTTTATCCCTGTTCGTGATTCGTGATTCGTGATTCGTGATTCCTATCCCATGATAAACCACTTTTATTTTATCAGGAATAACTTTATAAAATTTAATCAAATCTTTCTTCGTACTTTCTGACGGGACAATAATTTTACTTGCCCACTTGATGGAAAATTGAGTATTCAATTCCAAAATAAACCTTTCTTTCAAAGAATAACATTCCGGAAAATAGCGATATTCCAGTCCGTGGATAGTAACTGTCGTTTTGCGAGAATGAATTTGCGGAACGGTGTAAGAAGGAATAAATAAAATGTCTGGTTTATTGATCATCATCTCGGATGCTAGTCCGATTTGAGTCCAAAATCTTGAGGGAGAAATAATTTTTAGTTTGAAATTGTTCGGCAAATCAAAATCAATATTTTTTAAATCTTTTTTTCTAAGATATAAAACAACTTGGCTGTCAATTTTCATTTTCGCCAAGTGTTTAATAATCTGATAAGAATATTCTTCCGTCCCCGTTCGCTTTCTTCCGAAAGCCCGCGATGCGTCAATTCCTAATTTCATAAATCGAATTTCAAAAAGATACTGATTATTTCCCTCTTGGGAGAGGATAGGGGTGGATTTTAATTCGTCTAATATCAAATACCAAACACCAAATGTCAAATCAATATCAAAGTTCAAATGTCAAATTATTTTTTGGAATTTGACATTTGTTATTGGTTTGATATTTGGCATTTGATATTTGGCATTAAGATAAACCCGCCCCCAACCTCCTCCCAAGAGGGAAATTATAAGAAAATCAATAAACCTCACTTAATTTCTCTTCCCTATCACACTTTTTTTATATAACTCCAGATTATCCAACATCACTCCTGTTCCTTTGGCTACGCAGAGAAGAGGATTGTCAGCAATATAACAGGGCACTTCAATGGCATCAGCGATTAATTTATCCAAATCCCTTAACAATGCCCCGCCGCCGCTTAAAACCATTCCGCGATTAATAACATCAGCTACCAATTCCGGCGGCGTATCCTGCAGAACCGACTTGACCGCATGGACAATTCCCAGTAACTGTTCGTGAATCGCTTCCGTAACTTCGTTTGAAGAAATTTGGATGGTTTTCGGCAAGCCGGAAATTAAATCTCTCCCTTTCACTTCCATTTTTTCTTCATCCTCTCGCGGAAGAGCGCCGCCAATGGAAATTTTAACGGACTCGGCAACTCGGTCGCCAACCGCCAAACTGTGCTTTTTTTTAATATAATCAATAATGGCCTTGTCCAGTTTATTACCGCCAATTCTGACTGACGAGGAAGAAACAATCCCCCCCAAAGAAATAATTGCTACTTCCGTCGTTCCCCCGCCAATGTCAATAATCACATTTCCGGAAGGCGTGTTAATGGGAATACCCGCGCCGATAGAGGCCAAAATCGGCTCCTTGACAATATAAGTATTTTTGGCGCCTGCTTGGGAGCTGGCGTCAATAATCGCCCGCCGTTCAGTGGAAGTAATTCCAGCCGGCGCCGAGATTAAAACTTCCGGCTGAAAAAATCGGATTTTGCCACCCGCTTCGTTAATAAAATAACGCAGCATTGCTTCAGTTACCCGATAATCAGCGATTACTCCGTCCTTCATTGGCCTAACAGCAATAATGCCATCGGGAGTTTTTCCCAGCATTTCCTTGGCTTTTTTACCCACCGCCAAAATCCGGTTGTCGTCGATTGATACCGTAATCACTGAGGGTTCATTGATAACCACCCCCTTTTTGGGCAGAAATACCAAGATATTGGTAGTCCCCAAATCAATTCCTATTTTTTTGGAAAACATAAATTTGTGTTACACTGCTTGTTTTGCTTATTTATTATCTTTATATTATCTTAATTTAGCGAAATTGGCAAATACAGAATCACGAATCAAGAATTGAAATTCTTGTTTTATTATTCGTAATTTTTTCATTTGCCTAATTTTTTATCTATGTTAGATTATAATAAAAGTTAAGTAAAAGCAACTATGAACCATTATTATAAATCCATTCTTCTTGTTTCTTGTATTTTAATATTTTTAATCCTCGCTCCCTTAGTAATATTCTACGGGCTGGGCTACCAGTATGACTTCCAGAAAAAAGAAGTCATTCAAACTGGAGCTGCGATTATTAAAACAATTCCTCCAAGAGCCAACATTTTTTTGAACGGCGAACTTCAGAATAAAAATAATTTCTGGGAGGAATTACTTAATGATTTCGTGAAAATAAACCAGCTTAAAGTTGGAAAATATAATCTTAGAGCCGAAAAAAATGATTGTCATTCGTGGGATAAAAATATTGAAATAAAAGAGGGGGCAGTTACTAAATTGGATAATGTTATTCTTCTCTCTGCCAATCCTGAAATTGTAAACGCCATTACCGACGACATGGATAATTTTTGGTTCAATGACGACAAAAGCAAAATTGCTTACACCGTTTTTGACAGTCAGGAAAATATTATTTTGAAAGTGTTAACGTTAAACGAATCTCCAAGAAATATTAGCGAATTTAAATTGCTGGCCATAAAAGCAAATTCTAAAATTAGCAGTTTAAAATGGGATAAAAACAGTGAAAATATTATTTTTGAAATTGTTATTGATAAAAATTTGGAAACTGAAATTTTAAAATTTTACTTGATTAATTTAAAGAAAAACAAAATTATCAATCCTGATAAAAATTTCAAATTAGTTTCCGGTAAACAATGGCAAATAAAAAATGATGACATTTTTTATCTGAAAAACAACGATTTACATCGCTTAAATTATTCCATCCGATCAATTAATCTTTTTCTAAAAAATATTTCCGCTTACGCCGTTAAAGATAATTTTATTTACTATATTAAATCAACACCCATAGATTCTAAAACCGCTGTTTACAAAATCAAAAATAATGGACTGTTGGATGAGAGATTAATAACAGAATTGCCGTTCGGAGAAGAATTTGATAAAATTGGAATTTCCGATAGCGATCAAATCATTCTTAAGTCAAAAGAAGGAAATTTATATTTAATAGAAAATGATAATAATAAAAATCTAAAACTCATAAATTCATCAGTGGCAGATTTTGAACTTTCCAAAGAAAAAGACCGTTTCTTTTATTTTAATGATTACGAAATTTGGGTTTATTATCTGAAAGAAAAAACCAGCCAGCCCGCCAAAGAAAAATACGCTAATGAATTGATTACCAGATTTAGCGATGAAATTAAAGCTGTCGCATGGTATTCCGATTCCGAACATTTATTTTTTCAGGTTGGAGAGACAATTAAATTTATTGAATTGGACAATCGCGATAAAAGAAATTGCTATGATTTTGTGGAATTAGAATTTCCCCCTTTGAAAAAGGGGATTAAGGGGATTTCAAAATTAATTTTTGACCCGAAAAAAAACAAGCTTTATTTTTTGGATAAAGCCGACGGGAAAAATGTTTTGAGAGAAGTTTTGCTATTTCCTTCTTGAGAGTTCCCTCTTTATAAAAGGGGGTTAGTTAGAGGGAATTTTTAGGGGAATTTTTAAGGGTGTGTTAATAAATAAAAAAGAGATTTAGTTCCAAGTACTCGGAACTAAATCTCTTTTAAATCCGGAGTTTAGGTTTCAGCTTGCAAATCCTCACAACATCCCTTCCCCCAGCGGATTACGGCTGTTTCTTTAGAATAAACACTCGCTGGTTCCATAGTCCCGAGGGGTTATGGTTTACTTAAAAAATCCCTAATATTTATATGCTTAATTCCCTTATATTCACTGTCGTCAATCATCTCGTCCATAGAAAGCGCCAATTTGGGATAATTATCTTTAATAGCCAGCAAGTTGCCAAATTCCCTTTTCGCGTTCTCTTCCGTTATTAAGTACGCCACTTGAACATATAATCTTTTTCCCCGCTTTTCACAGACAAAGTCAATTTCTTTATCGCCCAACTGTCCCACGGTTACTTCATATCCCAGTATCTGAAGATGCAGAAAAACCAGATTTTCCAATATTTTATTTATATCAATTTGCCGATAACCAATAATTGAATGCCTTAATCCCAGATCCTCAAAGTAATATTTATCGTTGATTTCGAAAATTTTCCTGCCCTGAATTCTTGAACGGGGGACTTTAAAAATAAAAAAGGCCTGCGCCAAGTAAGACAGATAATCCAAAACAATGTTGGGAGAAATGTTTATTTTCTGGGACTTTAAAAAGTCGCTGATCTTTTTCGCCGACACCAAGCTGCCGGTATTGTCAGCCAAATACTTGACTAGATTTTCAAGAAAAGAGACATTGCGAATTTTATAGCGGCTGACAACATCTTTAAAAAGAATGGTGTTATAGACATTTCTTAAATAATCATAAACCACCAAATCATCCAGCTTTAAGTTGATTAAATAAGGCAATCCGCCGTATTTTATGTATTTTAAAAAGGACTCCCGATTATTTTTCAATTTATGGAAAGCTAAAAATTCAAGATAAGACAAACTAAAAATTTTGACTTCTATGTAGCGGCCGCTTAAATAAGTGGCTAATTCGCCGGAGAGCAGATTGGCGTTGCTGCCGGTGCAATAAATATCATATTTGCCGCTGGCGTTCAAACTTCTTAAAGCTTTTTCAAACTGTTCTATCTCTTGAACTTCGTCAACAAAGACATAATTTTTTCTTTTCGCTTTTGTGTTTTTTTTAACAAATTTTAAAAGATCCTGATGACTTTTAATCTCTTCAAATTCATTTAATTCTTTGTTGACATAAATAATATTGGCGGTTTTGCGCTTTTCTTTAATCACATCCATTATTTGAAAAAGCAAGTAGCTCTTTCCTACCCTTCTTTGTCCGACAATCACCTTAATAATACCTTTGTCTATAAAAGGATTAATCTTCTCAAGATAATATTTTCTTCTAATATATGTTTTAATCATACTTAAAACTTTTTACTTTTTTATGGATATTTTAAGTATACCTAAAACTTTTAAAAAAGCAAGTTGAACTTCCAATCCGCAAATTTTATAAACTTTCAACTTATCCTCACAACCTCCCCTCCCCCAGCGGATTATACCCGTTCCTCACTTCCTCGCCGTCCAGATAGTCATCGCCGTCGGTATCAGCTAAACTTGGGTTAGTGCCATATTTTTTCTCTTCTTTATCGCTCAAACCGTCATTGTCAAAATCCATATCGCCCAGACCTAGAGGATTTGTCAAATTGTCAACCTCATCTTTATCACTTATCCCGTCATTGTCAGTGTCGGGATCAAATCGATCAGTTCCATAAAATATTTCATCAATATCTAAAAGTCCATCACCATCAGTGTCAGCTAAAACTTGACCCGCTCTAAGAGGATCAAAACCATTTCTCGTCTCTTCAAAATCGTTTATTCCATCACCGTCGGTGTCGGGATTATTTATATCCGTGCCGAATTTTAATTCATCTTTATCTAATAATCTATCTCTATCCGTATCCCCGCTGCAGGGATCATAGCCATTTTTTACTTCTTCTCCGTCTAGATACCCATCTCCGTCGGTATCTTGCCTATTGGGATGGGTCTGATAAACTTTTACTTCTTCATAATCGGTCAAGCCATCGCGGTCAGTGTCTGGATTAGTCGGATCTAAATGATAAATCAATATTTCTTCATAATCGGTTAAACCGTCACCATCGGTGTCGGGATTTCCGGGATCTGACGAAAACCAAAGTTCTCTTTCATCTTTAATGCCATCATTGTCATAATCAAAATAAGTAAAATCTGGATTATTAATTCTGTTTACGCAAGCGTTTCTCGTTCCTTCTGAAATAATTTTCTCGCAATCTTCTATGCTCGCGGATATTCTATAATGAAAAAAATCATTCCAATTATTTTCAAATGTCTCGTTATCCGTATGACCGACTAAAACACCTCCATTCTTAAGAACATTTCCTACGCAAAGTTTTGAATATTCCAAAGTTTTAATTCTCGCACACTCTTCAATTTCCACCGCGATAACTTCTCCGCGTTCTCCGACAAAAGCTTCTCCCGTGCCTATCGCCAAAAACGCGTTGACTCTGTCCATGCATTCCTGATACTCATAAGGTTCTTTGAAAAATTCATCGCAAATGCTTTTATCTTTCAGATCAATAGCAAGATCGCCCATGCAGCTTTCCCGAGTAGGGTGATCAGAAATTCTTTTACAAATATTCAAATCTTTATAGCCATTGTTAACTATCAAGCGGGATAGGCATTTATTTCTATATGCCAAATCAGAAAATTTTAAGCACTCTTTTAGATTTTTACTTCCGTTTAATATTCGGCCGAGTTCCAATCTGTTATAACAATCTTCCCTTTGTGTTTTATCTTCTTTTCTTTTACACTCTTCCTCCGTTACAATATCAGGGTCTCCGACAAGATGATCGCCAATATAATAAACTCCTTTTTTCGTAGTTTGGGTAGAGCTCTGTTCAAGATTCTGATCGTCCCTCTTTAAAAATTTAAACGCCAAAAACGCCAAAAGCAAAGCTAATAAAACTAATAATGATACTAAAATAATTTTCTTTCGATTCATACTAATAAAAATATTGCTAGAAAATTATAAACAATAACAAGCTGTTTCTATTAAATCAAAACCATGAAACTGGCAGGTATCTGGAGGATTCGGCTTGCATACGCCTTCACTACCAACAGGAACATCGTTAAAATTATATTTTGCCGGAGAATAAGTTTCCCAAAAGCTTTCAGGATCATATTTTTCACAATGATAGGCATACTTATCGTAACCAGTTGACCAATGCGTGCCAGTGCCATTCTTGTTGCTATAATAGAACATAGCAAACCAAGTGTCACAGTTAGTTGTTGCTAGATTCGCTGGCAAACTCATAGAAATAACTGATTTGCCATCATTATTGCATCCGCCCGAAACAGAACTTTTATCATGCTGTATGTATATACATGAATGAATGGATGGATTCGTAAGTCCAACACCAACACAAATTTTACCGACATTTTTGCAAACATTGTCGCATCTAAATCCTGTTCCTGCAGCCCATCCGCCTGTTCCCGCTGGATTGCCGGGAAGATTTCCGCCCCAAGTGCCAGCCGCAAGATCTGCATGGTCAGTGATACCCATAAGACCAGTGGCGCCTGGCTCAAGATCGCTCACGGCAGCTCTGACAATCTGAAAAGGAACTCCGTTTATCATTCCATCCGCAAGATTCTCGTGATTATTATCGGGAGATTCGTCATTACAGCAATAATCATATACTTCCGCTCCGTCATATTGATGCTGAGGATCCCACGCATAATCAGAATCGCCAAATATATTTACGCATTCAACAGTATCACTATCCACCACGCAAGTATATTTACCCTTCTGGCAAGGATTACCCGTTCCATCAATTGGCTTATAACACCCCTCCCCTATCTTATCTCTATTCAGATCATTGATACATCTAAAATCACACCCCCAACTACAACTCCCTTTCATTTCTACCCACTCCGCCGCGACGCTGTCTAGCTCGGCTTGATCACATACATGACCTAATTTCCTCTTACAAAAATCCGCTTGCGTTTCTGTTCTTTCGCACTTCTCCGTTCCCTCCACTATCCCATTCCCGCAATGAGCCGGACAGATTCTCATCGGCACTTCGCAGTTCATTTTGTGCCACTTCCCGCCGGAGTCGAGAGGATCAATGTAGCCAAAAGCGACCATGATAGTATCAACCATTATCCAACCGACAAAAACAAGCGCGAATCCTCCCAAAGCAAGAGTGATAGATTTTTTAGCCAGAGTTAGTTTTCCCGGATTTCCCGAGGCAAAAATATAAAGAATTCCTCCTACCGCGATAAAAAACGCTGCGATAACCGTCGCGATCTTAACTAAAAAATCAATAACCTCTTTGCTCATAATAATCAAATGGCAAAGATTACAATCTGCCCGTTCGTCCCAGTCGGTGCTACAGTCATCGGAGATTCTCCCGCAAGGAACTAGTCCTCCCAAAGGTTCCACACAACTCCCATTTCTACACAATCCATTACATACTATTCCGCAATGCCCGCAATTATTAGCGTCAGTCAGCAAATCCGCCTCGCAGCTACCGTCAGCGCTTCCATCGCAATTACCGGTATTGATCGGGCAAACCGCCGCTTGAATATATTCCCCGTTTCCCAGAAACCCTCCTCCCAAAACAACCAGACAAACCAAAAATATCCGGATTGATTTTGAGAAAAATTTGTTTTGAAAGATTTTTTTCATGGGCGTTTTTGTTAAAATTATTAGGAACCCCCCTAGCCCCCTTTTACAAAAAAAAGGGGGGGATTTCTAATTTCTTTCTTTTAATTTCCTATAAATGCTCGCCGCGGCGATGGCGCCTTCGGAGACGGCGGTGACAATTTGCCTTAAACCGTTGGAACCGGTGGTAACATCTCCCGCCGCGTAAAATCCTCTGATATTCGTTTCGCCTTTTTTGTCAATGATAATGTATCCACTCTGATCGGTTTCAATTCCCATATTTTTTATTAAAGTTTCCGGCGGCACCGCTCCCGTTTCTATAAACACGCCGTCCGTTTCAAGTTTTAAATTGTTTTTATATTCCTTATTTAATCTTACAAATTCCACTTTGTCCCGCCCGTCTACTTCCGTAATATTGGTTTTATAAATTATTTTTATTTTAGGATTTTTCTCAACTTGCTCTTTTTTAATCGGCTCGCACCGCAGCTCGCTTTTTCGGTAAATCAAAAAAACTTCCGCCGCGTGTTCCGCCAGCAGAAGCGCCGCCATCGCCGCCGAATCGCTTCCACCGACAACGACTGTTTTTTTATTTTTAAAAAACGCCGCGTCACAGACAGCGCAATAACTTACCCCCTTGCCTAAAAATTCTTTCTCGCCGGGAATGTTCAATTTTCTCTGCTTCGTTCCCAAAGTTAACAGAACAAATTTGGATTCAAAAATTTTATTTAAGTTAGTAGCAATTTTAAAACTTTTCATTCCCCTCTCGGGAGGGGCTAGGGGTGGGTTATTCTCCTCATGGGAAAGATTAGAATTATTCCTCTCTTGGGATGGGCAAGGGTGGGTTTGTTTTATGTCAACTGTTTCCTCTGAAATAATTTCCGCCCCCAAATTTTTTGCCTGACTGTAAAATTTCCGAATCAAATCGGCGCCTTTTATTTTTTCAAACCCGGGATAATTCTCAACCAGATGAGCTTTAAACAGCGAGCTATCAAAAATCTGGCCAATCACCAAATGTTTTATTCTACACCGCGAAGCGTAAACGGAAGCCGTCAACCCCGCCGGTCCACTGCCAATAATGATTAGGTCGTATTTGTTTTTATCTTCCATGTTTTTAGCTTTGGAGTAACAAATATAGTAAAGCGGAATATGTTACAACCACTGACACTACGCTAATATAAACACTGAAACTACGCTGATTATTCCCCTCTTGGGAGTTCCCCTTTTATAAAAGAGGGTTAGGAGGAATTTTATTAGGGGTGGGTTTCAGTGTTTTATCAGCGTCCTGATTGGCGTTATTTCAGCGAACGATTTTAATCGCTCCAACAGGACAACTCTGCACTACCATTTCGTAATCGCATTTGCTCTTCTCTGAATTAACAGCTTTCGCTTTCCCGTCATCTTTCATTTTAAAAACTTCCGAGCACAAATTCGCGCAAGCCCCGCAGCCGATACACAGTTCTTGGTTAATGGTAATTTTTTTTGACATATTTTTAATGAATTAAAAATAATGGAATGTCATTGCGAGGAGCCCGAGCGAACGCAGTTCGCGAGAGAGCAACGCGGCAATCTTCTTGCGACAGTTCTTAGATTTATAGTACGGGATTGCCGCGCTCCGTTCACTCGTCCCTCGTTCACTCCGCTCGCAATGACGGTGAAAGATTAAGCTTCGTGATTCTATTTATTCTAATGCTTTTTCTATCTTCTCAACAATCGCCTCCTTTGACTGCAGTCCGATTATCTCATTAACAACTTTCCCGCTCTTAAAAATTTTCAAGCAAGGAATACTGATGATTTCATATTTGCCGGCCGTTTCCGGATTCTCGTCAACATTAAGTTTTCTCACTTTTATTTTGCCATCAAATTCTTCAGCCAATTCCTCAATCATCGGACTGATCATTTGGCAGGGACCGCACCACGGCGCCCAAAAATCTACCAACACAGGAACAGGATTGGATTTGATAACCTCTTCCTCAAAATTTTGATCCGTCAAAACTATTTCGTTCATATTTTTATTTTAGGAATTACTTTAAAATTATACTCCATCTCATTTTTTTAGTCAAACAAAAAACCAGCGGCGTCCTACTTTCCCGGCAAAGCCAGTATCATCGGCGCAGGCGGGCTTGACTTCTGTGTTCGAGATGGGAACAGGTATACCCCCGCCGCTAAAACCACTGGTAAAAAATTATTTTAACATTTAAACATGCTAACATTTTAACAAAACGCTAGCGCGCCGGAATGTTAAAATTAAACTTGCGATATCCTTTTTCTAAAACAAATATTCTCTTTTCTAATTGCGGCAATCTGTCCATATCGGCTTTTCTAACCAATTCGCTTTTCAAATTTTCTATCTCCAATTTTATTAACTAAATTTCATCGTCAATTTTTGAGAGATATTCAAAAGCGGCTTTAAAGTTATCATTGGTTTCACTTCTGAAATCAATAAACTCTCCTTTAAACCCCACCATCTCATTTCTAAACTCCAAAAACTCTTGATGATTATTATCAATTTTTTTATCCAGACTTTCAATCTGTCCCTTTAAACCAGAAAATCCTTCCACCAAAAAATCAAATTTAGAATTTACATCCTCCAAAATCATTCCAAATTGGCTTGGAGCAATTTCAACTTTCTTTTTCGCTTTTTTAGTTTTAGTTTTTTTTAATTTCCTTTTTCATAAAACCATTACATCACAAAAACACACAAACATCCAAACATAAAAATCGCTTGTTTAAATGTTAAAATACTTGAATGTTAAAATAATCTAGTAATCATTAAACGCTAGTCAATTTATGCTTATAATAAACATTGATTTATTAGTAGCGCTCGGCTGAATACCTCACGGTACTTACACCTGCGCCCTATCAACCTGGTAATCTTCCAGGAATCTAAATGATACCTAATCTTGAATTGGGCTTCGCGCTTATATGCTTTCAGCGCTTATCCACACCAAACATAGCTACCCAGCGATGCTCCTGGCGGAACAACTGGCACACCAGAGGTTTGTTCATTCCGGTCCTCTCGTACTAGGAACGACATTTCTCAAGTATCCGCGCCTGCGGCAGATAGAGACCAACCTGTCTCACGACGGTTTGAACCCAGCTCGCGTACCGCTTTAATTGGCGAACAGCCAAACCCTTGGGAGCTTCTTCACCCCCAGGATGCGATGAGCCGACATCGAGGTGCCGAACTGCGCCGTCGCTATGGACGCTC